>JGI2171J19970_10002397_pt1 | contig 10309 bp, 16 predicted proteins | sample DeeMarSWOR324_28_FD_19970 | JGI IMG/M metagenome (IMG submission 19970) | reverse complement strand
TTTATCTTCCTCCATAGCAATCGACTCGAATGATAAGCCACACATATCTCACTATGATGTTACGAATAAAGCCTTGAGATACTGCTACACGAGCGACTTCTCTACATGGGACTGTCGAAAGGTTGATGATACGGGTGGAAGTATAAACACTTTCGGAAGAGCTATAGCCATAAAGAAAGGGAGGTTGTGCGATTCAACTTCTTTTTCATCAGAGATCCACATGAGTTATTACAATGTTACAACAGAGGATTTAATGTATGCAAAAATTGATAAAATAGAAGACCAAAGCAGCTGGGACACTAACTTTACTATTACTCAAGGGGACGATTATACTCTTACAGTAGATTATGATGTTAATCAAGAAAATATAACCATAGGCACAAAAGCCAATAAAGCTATTTATGTTGGGTTTTTCGACATCAGCTTAACCGGCTCAGAAACGACATATAAAGATAAGTTCCAGAAGAACTATACTTTACCCGTGTCTGCAGTTGTAACTACTTCTACTACTTCAACATCCACCTCAACATCAACTACCATACCAGGAGCTGAACCACCAACACCATAACTATTTTATAAAAAAGATAAGTTCTAAAAAAACTATACTTTACCTTGATGAGAAAAAAAGCCTTGAGTCCTTTCATTTCAACTGCATTAATTATCTTAATAGGGATTGTAGCCATATTTCTCGCTTTGACAGTTCTAACACCAGCATTAAACAAAGCCAAAGATTCTGCTGTAATAAACGAGGCCTTTAATAACTTAGAGATAATAGACAGTACGATAAGAGAGGTTGCTTCTGAAGCAGAAGATTCAAGAAGAAAGATTAACCTAAAAGTTACTGAAGGCACTTATAGAATAGATTCGACTAATGATTTCATAAACTTTACTTATAGAATGGAAGAAGGTTTACAAATCTCTGGGCAGAGAGGCGATATTAACATCACGATTTCTGCCGAAGATATAACTCTTTTTATTGAGTATACGAATATGGATTTACAAGGCTCAGATCATTTTACAAAGGGGGACAATTCTGTAATCATTATGCATAACGGTACTAACCCGACTACAAACTATCCCTTCATCTACGTGGGAAGATAACATTGGTCGTATGCATCCAAAACTTTCTAAAAAATATGAAAAAAAAGACTCAATTTCGAACAAAGTAATAAATACAGAAAACATATAATTATCATGGCCAACTGGAAAAATATTAAATGTCCTGGTTGCGGAAAACCAAACGATAGAGAGGATTTAAAGGCCAGAAATGGGGTATGCATTCATTGTGGTTTCAAGATTGTTGGTAATCTTTCAACATTCGTAAAGAATGCCGTTAAAGTTCCAGTCGTAGTTCCTAAAACTTGATTCTATGTTGTCGAAACCTGAAGGAATAGAATTAGTTAAATTGGCTAGGCAAACTGTATCAGACCACTTCAAGAGAAGAGAACTTAAGATAAAACAAACAAAGTTTGAACAAAAAAGAGGAGTTTTTGTTTCTATCCATTCTCATCCTAATCATAAACTCAGGGGGTGTATAGGTTATCCTTATCCTACCTTATCATTGGGAGAAGCGCTACAGAGAGCTTCTATATCAGCAGCATTCCAAGACACTAGATTCCCTCCTTTATCAGATGAAGAACTAAACAATGTTATTTTTGAGGTTTCGATTCTGACTGAACCAAAATTAATCGAAGTTAAAGATCCGAAAGCATACTTAAAAAAAATCGAGATAGGTAATGATGGTCTAATAATGGAATGCAATCTTCACAAAGGCCTTCTTCTACCACAAGTACCGTTACAATTCGAGCCTAAATGGGATGTTGAAACTTTTTTAGAGAATACTTGTATGAAATCTGGTTTACTTCCTGACATGTGGCTTGATCCAAAAGTAAAAATCTACAAATTCCAATGTCAAATCTTCAAAGAAAAAACACCCTCAGGTGAAATCATCCAAACATAGCTGAGAATGCATCCGAAACATCTTCTGATTTAGATTCTGTTTCAGGATAATAATACTTTTCAGGCTCTTCACATTTATGACATACCCATTTCCCATAACTTTTTTTCATGCATCTTATACAACCGATAGTTCCACAATTGTCGCATTCCATGAGTTCATCGACTTTACTAGAACAGCGTGGGCATACTAGTTGCATTCTATCTGGTAATTATTTGGGAGTTTGAGAATTAATTTGTTAAAAAAGTGCAGGGGTGTGCCTTTCAATTGTAGACAAGTCTCTTTAAAAAGTTGTCTACAATTCAAGTGCAGGGGGTGAGATTCGAACTCACGAACCGACTAACGGACAGACTCCTAAGGCCTGCGCCTTTGACCTGACTTGGCGACCCCTGCTTCCCTGATAATAATACAATATAGTTATTAAAAGTTTTAGAATTTGAAGTAAATGCTCCCGACGGGATTTGAACCCGTGCTTCCGCATTAACTTCTGCGGCTCGAAAGGCCGATATTCAAGGTATTAACTTCCTTGACCGGACTAGACGACGGGAGCTTTGTTGATAGTTAATAAATAACTTTTTATCCTTTTCAAATTTCGAATGGGTCGAGCAGGATTTGAACCTGCGATTCCCGCCACGTCAAGGCGATGTCTTAACCGGACTAGACCATCGACCCTTTGAACGCCGAGAGGGGGATTTGAACCCCCAAGGTCCGAAGACCGCTAGTTTAGCAGACTAGTGCCATACCGGGTTAGGCGATCTCGGCAAGTCTGTATTAGTCCTTAATTATTAATTTGTTAAAGTTTAAGAATATTGTATCCTATATATTAGTAGGAGGAATGATTATGCCTATAACAGTCAAGGATATTTCAGATATGTTTGGAAAGGATGTTTTCACCGATAGAGGTTTTTATTGTGGGAAAGTAACAGATGTAGAATGCGATTTGACGAGGTATAAAGTCAGGTCTTTAGTTATTTCAGCTGCAAAAGGTACATTTCTTGGAAAGATGGTTGGTGGTAAAAAGGGAATAATAGTTCCTTATCCCATGGTCCAATCGATAGGCGACGTTGTCATCATTAAACACATCGCAACACCGATACCAGAAGAAGGAGAAAAAATGTGAAGTATCCTAAAAAAATAAAAGAAATGAGCTGGTCCAAACTAGGAAACACCTACGTTCTTGTTGACCCTGAAACTAAAAAAAGTCATAACATCGATCCTATCGCTTTTCTTGTTTGGATTCAGTGTGATGGTAAGACTTCTCTCGAACAGATGACTGATATTTTTTCTGTAAACGGAAACAGGGATATAGTTAAGGCTGCTATAAAAGGAATCTTAGATAAATTGGAAAACTCCGGTCTCATCAAGTGGAATTGATCACTTCAGTTGTTTTAACGTCCTGATTCCGACTAATTCAAAATAGTTTATCTCTTCTCCAGAACTTAATTTATTTTTTAGTTCATCGGGGATATCTAATTCAAACATAGAGTAATCTGATAAATCCATCAGTTGAGCCCGGTTCCCTGATATCGCCAAAACTTGTGCTTTCTTCTTGTTTATTATAGGAACGTCGACTTTATCATGAGATGGTTTAACTATACTCCTTCTCCTGCCGTCGAATAATCCAATACCTTCAACACGTGTTTTACTGGCTCCGTGCTTTCCACTTTTTCCTGAAGAGATAGATTCTACTCGACAAGGGTTATCATCGATCAGAACGAAAGAACCCTTTTTTAGATTTTTAATTACAGTCGTTGTTTTTTCCAAGATACCACCAAAAATAAAAATTATCTGCAAGCGATTTTTATATCCTTAGATTTTACAGTTACTCTTCCCGCATGGTGTGACGCAGCAACAGCATCGGCTGCTATGGATTCAGCCGCATCCAAAACTGCCTCTCTCATTGCTCTAACAGCAGTAGCAGACACTCTCTGTGCGCCTGCTTTCTTTGCTATCCTCTCTAGTGGTGCTAATGGAAACACTCTTACCATATCTTCACCCCCAATTTCTAACCTTATTTTATAGATAAAAATTATTGAAGTTAGTATTTAAAGTTTTTTATTAAAAGGAGTTAAAATATACCTTATTTTCAAAAAAAGATGGTTTTTCGACCAAAAAAAGGAAATAGAAGCCAAAATAGATATTGGAAAGATTTAAATAATAGTGTGATACAAAATATGATAAACTTAAGAACATGAACCGAAAAGTTTAAATACTTTTCTATATTTACTTTAAAGTGATAAAATGAAGTTCGTNAAAAAAATGNAAGAATGTCCTGAGTGTGGTAGTAACCAATTCATACAAGATAAGACAAGAGGGGAACTTAGGTGTGCTAAGTGTGGAACNATTATTAAAGAATTCATGATCGATAGAGGTCAGGAATGGAGGGCGTTTGACTCTGAACAAATATCAAAAAGAGCCAGAACTGGAGCACCATTGACGTTCACCAAACATGATAAAGGATTAACAACCGAGATAGGAAAGGGTTTGGGAGAATTATACAAAGTGCCTGGAAAGAAAAGAGCCCAATACTACAGGTTGAGAAAGTGGCATAAGAGATTAATCGAATCAAAAGATAGAAACTTGTCTTTTGCTCTTTCTGAGTTGCAAAGAATCATTTCATTCTTAAACCTTCCTAAGCCAGTTCATGAAAGAATAGCAAGATATTATGAAGAGGCTGTTGATAAAGGATTGGTTAGGGGAAGATCAATCGAATCCGTTATCGCTGCATTAGTTTATGCTGTTTCAAGACAATTCGGAACACCAAGAACTTTGGATGAGATAGCTGAAGCTTCGGGGTTGGAAAAGAGAGAAATCGGTAGGACTTATCGCTATGTCGCTAGGGAACTTAAGATAAGAATACTACCTGCCAATCCAAAAGATTATGTGCCAAGGTTCTGTTCGATACTAAACTTGAGTGATAAAGTTCAGGCTAATGCAATCAAGATATTGAAGTCAGCCAAGAAGCTTGATATTACGAGTGGGAAGGGGCCTACTGGAGTTGCTGCTGCGGCTATTTACATTGCGTGTGTTTTGGTCGGGGAGAAAAGGACGCAAAGAGAAGTTGCTTCAATAGTTAATGTTACAGAAGTCACGATACGTAATAGATATAAGGAACTCGTTGAAAAATTGGGACTTGCAAAAGAAGTTGAAGAAAAAACGAGAGAAGATTGAGGTTTTGGTATGGTATCAAAACCAGAAATGACTCCTGATTTAAAGGAAAAATTTAAAATGATAGTTGGATGTGTTTATCATAACCTCGAAGATTTTTATATGGTTGGAATAATAAACGTCAGTTATCTAACTGAAGAAGAAGTATTTCTTGTTTCTGTTGCTGGTTTATCGCAAAAATCACCTATTGATTATAAAACATATGATTTACAAATAAATAATGGAGAAATTATTAGTGCTGAAGATATGCCAAAACTCGTTAGAGAGTATGAGAAGACTCGTATTAGATTATCTGAAAGGCCTAAGATTGAACTTCCTTTTGAAGAAATAATGAAAATTGAAGAATCTCTGAAAAAAGATGAAGAATCGACCGAGGATCACGTTAATCCATCTTCATCCAGACATTACGACTAAGTTCTTTTTTCTTTTACATTCTATAGCTGTCAACCAATTAGGAATTCTCCACCAGATCTCTTTCAAGATTTTTGGTGTGAAATGGAATTTTTCAGTTGTTTCCCATCCATCCCCGTTTTTAACTCTTCTCTGGAACTGAACGTTATTATCCCAAAGACTCCAGTTAACCCAATTGTTTTCACCTAATGGGATCCATCCTTTCGTAACAGGCCAAATTTTTTTCTTCTTCATTTTAATCACAAATAGAGTATTAATTAATACTTATAAATTAGTATCTAGAGTAAAGTTGCGATGAACGATAGAAAAACGGATTTAAGACTAGAATTTAGTTTTTTATCATGGCTAAAAATGTTTTGGTTTGGATTTGTCTTCTTACTTCTGTTATTGGTCTGGTTTTAATCTACATCGCAGCGATAAACCTTGAACCTAAACAAATAGAATTGAAAGACATAACTCCTGAATTGGTTGGAAGATCAGTTTCAACTAAAGGGGAAATAGTTTACAGAAGAACTCATGATGCTGGACATTTGTTCTTGACCATTTCTGATGATGATACTGAGATAGCAGTTCCTTTGTTCGCTGGTTATTTGAATACTTTAAAAGAGGTTGGTCTGACAGAAGATGATTTTTATGAGGGGGCAGAAATCTTAGTTTCTGGTTTAGTCGATGAATACCAGGGACAATTACAGATTATCCCAAGAAGAGTTAACGACGTAAAAATTATTGAGTGATTGAATGATACTGGAAAGTCTTTTGTTAGTATTCGTTGGGATGGGAATCGGCATTTTTGCTGGTTTAACTCCAGGAATCCATGTTAACACTACTATTCCTATTATAATGTCTTTATCGTTCTTACTTCCTTCACCTTATTATCTAGCTGTTTTGATTGTTTCTGTAGCAGTAACTGAGATGTTCATCGATTACATTCCTTCAATATTCTTGGGTGCTCCTGAGGCAGACACATCACTATCAGTCTTGCCTGGACATAGATTACTCTTGGAAGGAAGAGGTTATGAAGCAATAAAGTTAACTGTTTTAGGTGGTGTTGGAACTCTTCTAGTTTCTCTAGTTTTCATTGCATTATTAGCAAATTCATTCCAGTGGCTTTACGAAGTGACAAGACCTATCGTACAGTATCTGATAATGGGAGTGATGCTTTTCATGATTGTTACAGAGAAGAAACTGAAGAAGATGTTATCCTCGATATTAATTCTCTCGATGACAGGAATTTTTGGGGTTTTAGTCTTGAATTCTTCTTTAGTCCCAGCGCAAGAAGTACTGTTTCCTTCGTTCACCGGTTTGTTCGGTCTGAGTATGTTGTTAGTGAGTATCTTTGAGAGGAGCAGTATACCCAAACAGAAAGAAGATTCTAGGATGTTAATCAGTAAAAAAGAGATAGCAAAATCTCTGATTCTAGCGAGTATTGCAGGTATTGTNGTNGGNTTCCTTCCGGCTGTAGGAATATCAGAAGCTGGTACTATGGTTCAATACTTGGGTGGGAGTGGTGAATCTAGAAGTTTCTTGATTACGATATCTGGGATTAATGTGGCAAATGATGCCTTTTCTCTTGTATCAGTATTTCTTGTAGGTAATGCAAGATCAGGCACGAGTGTCGCAATACAGGGAATATTGGGCGAACTAATGCTTTTTGATGTTTTGTTTTTGGTTGGTGTGATAATGTTAACGGCTGGTATAGCAGCTATTTTAACTTCTTATCTTGGAAGGATAATTCCCAAATATTTAGAAAGAGCGAACTACAAGTTACTTACGGTATCAGTTATCATTTTCATAACATGTCTAGTTTTGGTTTTAACTGGTCCTTTTGGATTGTTGATTGTTTTTACTTCTACATGTTTGGGGCTTTTGTGTAATTTTCTTGAGATCAGAAGGTCGCATTGCATGGGGATTTTATTGATTCCTTCCTTACTTTTCTTTACTGGGTTGAACTCACTCGTTTTAGGAATGCTAGGAATCTAGTAATTTCAATTTGATTATCTTCGTTTATACTCATCCTAAAATTTTTGTATTAATTCTCTGGTTTTTTTTAAATGATATATCGTTAAATCTTTTGAATCCTTTCTAAGAGTTTTTTCAGCTAAAACCAATTCATTATCACATTCTGTGACATCATAACCCTTTGCCCTCAAGTCTTCAGCTATTTTCTTTAATAATCGTAGTTCTTCTTCAATCATAAAAATGGGGGTTTCAACCTTTTCAGGAAGGGTTTTAATGGATATCTTCTTCTTTAAAAACTTAATATAAAAAACATAACCAATGACAAGAGTGGAGAAAAATGTACCGGTGACAAGAATTAGATTTAGTGTTGTTAGTCCTCTAATCATTGTAGAAGTTGCCTTTATTGTAGTGGTTACCACTGTTGTTACTACAGAACTCGTTATTTCTTCGGGTGATATCAATTCTTCTTCTGTAGTAGTTGTATCGAGTTGATCCACGCTTAGAGCAATACATTCTGAGATACTCCCATCGTCACAAAAAATCTTGATATAATAAGTTCCAGCTAAGGTTGGTGATTGATTTATACTTCCGTCCGTGAACGCATAAATTGGAAGATTCTCTATCTTAGTACAATATGAAGTTGAATAAACGTCCAGCGTTCCATTTTGGCAGTCAGTGATTGAGCATCGACAATCACCCACTATACAAGAATCGCATGAGATTGAAATTGCATAGGATATTCTGAACAATATGAGGAAGGGAATGAATATAATCAGTAGAAACATTTTTGTTCTCATTACCATCATAACTCTAATTTCTTCTTTCAGAACAAAAATCTATCTGATTCTTGAGTTACTTTCTTCCTTTTCTTTTTTTCTTATGTTTTTTTCTTCGTGCTACTCCCATGATTAATCTTTCTTTTCCCAGAACAAAAATCTATCTTAACTCAATTTAATCCAATCAGAATATTTTTCTAACCAGTCAATTTTCCCAATCTTAAACTCTTCAGTACTTCCTTTCAATATCTTCAAAACATCATCAACAGATTCATCCACACTCTTATCAGAAGTATCTATTTCATAGACTTTCTTATTGTTCATAACAGCCTCAGAAGTTATCACTCCGAGTATTTCTGCTTCCAAGTTTTCCTGAACTTTCAAAGGATTAGAAGGGTATCTTTTCTCGAGTCTTTTCTTCAATATTTCCGGGTTGCATCTTAGGATAATGACTATATCAACAGAAAATAAATGAGAAGTATGACCTTCTATGATAACATTGCCTTTAATTTTATTGATTTCTTTTTTCAGCTTGCCCATGTCAAGGATTTTACACTCTCTTTTTTTATCGTATCCTGTGAAAGCGTTGAGTTTTTCTGCGAGTTCGTTTACTTGTATTAGTTTATAATTCAGTTTCTTAGATAACAATTTAGAAACTTCTGTTTTACCAGTACAAGGCGTCCCGGATATAGAAATCTTCATATAATCACAAAAACTCTTTCATTTATAAATTAATGTAAAACTTAAAGATAATAACGTGATTAAATGGTCGAATTCGAGGTTTGGGCTGAGAAATACCGTCCAAAGTCATTAAAAATCGTGATTAACCAGAAGCATATTGTTGAGAGACTGAAAGCGTTCGTTAAAGAGAAGAACATTCCCCATTGTCTTTTTGCAGGTAGAGCTGGTATAGGAAAGACAGCATCTGCATTAGCTTTGGCGAACGATCTCTACGGAAAGGGCTGGAGAGCCAATGTTTTAGAGTTAAATGCGAGTGATGAAAGAGGGATAGGAGTTGTAAGAGGAAAGATAAAGGATTTCGCCAGAACAAAATCTATAAGCGACATCCGATTCAAACTGATAATCTTGGATGAAGCCGATGCTTTAACATCAGATGCTCAACAGGCTTTAAGAAGGACAATGGAGAATTTCACTAGGACCGCACGTTTCATCTTGATATGTAATTACTCGTCTAAAATCATCGATCCTATTCAAAGCAGAACTGCTGTTTTTAGGTTCAAACAACTCTCTGAAAAAGAAATGAAAGAGTACATCGACCGAATAGTTAAAGGAGAGAAATTGAAGATAGATAAAAGCGGGTTAGATGCTATATTTGAACTTTCTGAAGGAGACTTGAGAAGAGTCGCAAACGTACTCCAAGCCTCCGCATCCCTAGGTAAGAAAATCATTGGGAATACAGTCTATGATGTTGCGTCCAGAGCGAAACCAAAAGATGTTAAGGATATGCTTGATTTAGTCCTTAAGGGAAATTTCAAGAGTGCCAGAGAAAAATTGCATGACATGATTTTGATACAGGGGTTGGCTGGAGAGGATATAATAAAAGAAATACACAGACAGATTTATGGTTTGAATATTTCTGAAGAAAACAAGATCAAGTTAATCGATAAGACTGGTGAGTATGATTTTAGGATTACTGAAGGTGGTTCTACCTTAATTCAACTTGAGAGCCTTTTAGCTCAATTCCTTTTATTCGCTAAAAAATGATAATTATGCCTTGGACTGAAAAGTATACTCCTCAAAAAGTAGTAGAAGTGGTCGGACAAAATAAAGCAGTAGAAAAATTTCTAACTTGGTTTAGAGCATGGAAACCAGGAAAGAAAGCCGCATTATTCCATGGTTCTGCCGGTATCGGTAAAACATGCTTAGTAGAAGCATTGGGAAAAGAAAAAAACCTAGAAATTATCGAACTGAACGCGAGTGACTACAGAACTGCATCACAAATAAAAGAAGTAATAGGCCAATCAATGAAACAAAAGTCTCTGTTCAAAAAAGGAAAAATATTTCTCATCGATGAAAT
>JGI2171J19970_10002396_pt1 | contig 10309 bp, 10 predicted proteins | sample DeeMarSWOR324_28_FD_19970 | JGI IMG/M metagenome (IMG submission 19970) | reverse complement strand
CGTGCCCGTTGTTTGAGGCCGCAAGGCCGAGCTTGGGAATTCGAACGACCGAGCCTTAGAACGGGGAAGAAATTTCGTTCAGAGAGCGGAAGGGGAATTTTTCAGTAGGACTGAGCATCAACTAGATGGTGGATTATGTTGTGGCGGTCCAGTTATCATTACACCTTAAATGAGATTACCGAATATTGAGGGCTCATTACGCTACGGTGGATCGTGACCTCAGGCGGAGAATAATTTGATTGTCGAATGCTGAGGGTGAAGGTATAGGGCGGCTATAAGGGGACGGGGAAAATAGCAACAAGTCCAAAGACAACAGGGGCAACAATGGGGCAGATGGTCGGAAAAGGGGAAATCTCAGGAGAAGGAATGTTGAATGATATATGACCCCATGACCCTAGTAGCTGCCTACCGGAAGATCAGCCAATCTTAAAAGCTTGTTTTATCATTGTTTTAGCTTTTCAAAATCTCCAGCTAAAGTACCAACGATTAATCCCACTACTTCATCGGGAGTTGTGTGTTCGGTGATTCTTTCTGCTATTTTTTTACCCCGACGCATTATTACCAGCCGGTCAGCCACGGAAAAAACATCATGCAGCTGATGGCTAATAACTATTATGGGTACGCCCTGTGAACTCAGTGTTTTTACCAAATCTAAAACTTTTTTTTGTTCCACAACTCCCAAAGCCGCGGTGGGTTCATCCATGATTAAAAATTTTGCATCCCAGTAAATCGAACGAGAAATGGCTACTGCCTGCCTTTGACCACCAGATAGCGTCCTGATCTTGTTCTTTAAGGAAGGAACTTCTATCTCTAGTCGGTTGAGCACCTTCTTGGCCTCGTTGTTCATATATTCGTGATCGAGCACTTTAACTAAGCCTAAATATTTTTTCAGCTTTTCCCTGCCCAAGAAGATATTGGAATAGACATTAAGATTTTCGGCCAGCGCCAGGTCCTGATAAATGGTCTCTATACCTATTTTCAGAGCCTCCATGGGATTATTAATACGGATAGGTTTACCTTCAAAAAAGATTTCTCCCGAATCGGCATGATATACTCCGGAAATCACCTTAATCAATGTAGATTTACCTGCACCATTATCTCCCAAAAGTCCTACTACTTCACCAGGGAAAACGTGCATATCCATATTATCTACAGCAGTTAGCCCACCAAATCTTTTTGTAATATTTCTCATTTCCAATAGTGGTTCCATCTTATCCTCTTTATCTTCAATCCTCTTTATGGACTAACTCAGGGGCAAATTGATCAAGTAGCACAGCAAAAATAAGGATGCAGCCCACCGCAATGTGCAGATTATAGGTAGGGATACTCAAATTCACCAGTCCTGTTTCTAATGCTCCAACGATCATTGCTCCGGTGACCGTCCCCAGAATAGTCCCCGAGCCCCCATATAAGCTAGCACCGCCGATAACCACCGCTACTACCGCATCTATCAAGCGCGCACTCCCGGCCGGCGCTCTGCCTGTAATGAAGCGTAAAACATATGTCACACCAGCTAGTGAGGCAAAAAAAGATGAAATCATATAAACTTTGACTAAATGAGCTTTTACATTAACCCCGGCCCTTTCGGCAGCATTCATACTGCCACCGATAGCGTAGGTATGCTGACCAAATTTGGTTTTGGCCAAGATAAAGGCAAATATGCCAATAAATACAAAGGTAATCACCGTGACATTTGGCACAATCGATATCAAATTTTTCATTTCCAACCGAGTAAGATTCTCAGGTTTGCTAAAAAAACTTAACGTTTTGCCAGGAAGCCAATAAAAAAGATACCCATGACCTAAAGTCCCCAGAGAAGCAGGTAGACTAATTATCGGAACATTATCGCAAATGATTTCGGCAAAACCATAGGCAATACCGTACATGCCAAAAGTAGCTATAAAGGGGGGAACCTTAAACCTGGCTACCAATAATCCATTGACCAATCCCGGAAGCAGCCCTAATAGTAGGGCAGCTAAAATGCCTGAAGAAATCGCTAATGCCTGGGACAGACCTGCTGCCTCCAGCTCAACCATCACTTTGGCACAGATAACCGAGCTGAAGCCGACCATAAAACCGACGGATAAATCGATTCCTCCGGTAATAATTACGAACGTCTGCCCAGTGGCCAATAGAAGTACCGTGGTGGAAGCCAGGAGTATATTCTGTAAATTTTTCAGGCTGAAATAATTGGTTCCGAAGACAGTGAAAAAAACTATTTCGGAAACCAGAAAGACCAAGATCCATCTTCTGAAGATACCAATAAATAAATTTCTTACTCTTTGTCTTTCCATCAATCTCTATGCACCAACTCGGGAAAGAATTGATCAATAAGCACCGAAATAATCAGGATACAACCGATGGCTATATACCGATAAAAAATGGGTAGACCCACCATCATAAAACCATTATTTAAGGTTCCAATTAAGAGCACCCCGATTACTGTACCCCATATACTTCCTGTTCCTCCCATCAAGCTGGCTCCGCCAATAACCACCGCCGCAATGGCAAAAAGCTCATAGCTGGAAGTATACTGGGTATGGACTCCTATGTTCAATTTAAAGACCAGTAGTACTCCCGCACAGGAAGCAAAAAAGGAAGAGATCATATAAACCTTGATTAAATGCCGGGGAACATTAATCCCAGCACGGATGGCCGCATCTAACTTTCCTCCGATAGCGTAGGTGTGAAGGCCAAACTTGGTCCGGGATAAAATAAAAGCGAAGATAACCAAAATAATCGTGATGAGGAGCACAGGAAGAGGGACAATTTTTACCAGATTCAAAATGTCCGACCGTTCGGTGAGCACCGGCCTATGAAAAAATAAAAAGCCTTTTTTCGAAGAAAAATAGGCTAGATAGGCCATTCCGATCTCTCTTACCTGTGACGGCAAAAAGCCAATCGGAAAGCCATCACAGAGACGCCAGGCCATACCGTTGGCAACACCCCACATACCCAGGGTAGCGATAAAGGGAGGAACCTTCAGTTTAGCAATCAAAAGCCCGTTAATAAGTCCCGGAATAAGTCCTAAGAAAAGTCCAAAAGAAGACCCGACCACTATGCTGATGGCCTGTGAATAGCCAGCAGCATGTAAATCTCGCATAATAATAGCAGAGCTAACGCAAACAAATCCCATAACAAAACCGATCGAAAGGTCGATCCCACCACTGATAATCACAAATGTCTCTCCACTGGCCAACAGGAGAAGCGAGGTGACTCCCAAGACAATCGTGGTATAATTTTTCAGAGTGAAAAAGTTCTTTCCTAAAAAACTAAACAAGATCAGCATTAAGATCAGAAAAATCGCGGCCCAATTTCGACCCAGAAAGCTTATTACTTTGCTCTGGTTGGTTGGGTTCAATTTCAAAAGAATAGCATGGTCTAAGTCTTTCATACAAAAATCCTGTGATGAACCACCCTGCAGCAAGCTGCAGGGGCATTAAATGTAAAAACAAATCTCACAAAATTAACCCTATTGGACAACGGGGAAGGGGTGGCTAGAGCTTCCCTCTTCCCCACTCAGAAAGGAAATGATCTTTGATTGTATATCATACATTCTGATTGGTGGGTTTTCTTATTTGTAAATGTATTGTTGTGTCTTAGGATCATTAACATTATCTTTAGTGAAAACGAAGAAACCTGGGATGACTTTCTTGGGTATTTTGGCACCTTCCTTGAGATGTTTTACTCCCCACTCTACACATAATGCACCCATTTCTGCCGGCATCTGTGCCAAAATCATGTCTACTTCGCCTTTTCTCAAAGCTTCAATAAGGGTCTTGGTCGCATCCCAGGTAGCTATCTTGACGGCCCCTTGCAGGCCGGCACTGACTACCGCCTGATAGGCACCTTGAGCACTGAATATATTTACCCCAAAGACCCCTGCCAGATCAGGATGTTTTAGCAGTGCTGCGCTTACTTGAGCAGCCGCGGTTTCCTGGACATCCAGACAGTATTCCACACCTACCACTTCCATGTCGGGGAATATTTTTGCGCCTGCGATAAACCCATCTACTCGACCTATAACACTGGAGACATCAGGATTGGTGCTTTCGATAAATACTTTCCCCTTTCCACCAAGCATCAGAGCCATGGCCCCAGCGACCACTTGCCCGCCCAGGAAATTATCGGTCCCGATATAAGATAGCGGAAAACTATAGTTGCTCGGCTTGGAATAATCACCATCTCCCAGGTAGGTATCCACCGTGATAATCGGAATTCCGCTATCGTGAATCTCTTTCAAAACCGGAATTAAAGCCTCAGTTGAGGTAGGAGCGGTAAAGAGCAAATCTATGTCCCCCCGGGCAACGAGAGCCTTTAAGATAGGAACCTGATATTCGGGTCCCCAAGCTTTGGGATATTCTCCCACAATGAGTTTTATACCTAGTTCCTTTGCCTTAGCTTTAGCTCCTTTTTCTATTGTAAAGAAGAAAGCATCCGCAATGCCTGGCATAAAGCCAAATGTTAGTTGTTTAGCATGAGTACTTACTGCAAAAAACATCAGCAAACATAGTGTTAGGAAAGCAATTATAACTTTTTTCATCATCTTCTCCTCCCTTTCTGAGAAAAGCACCACTTTATTATATCTCCCTCAAAACTGCTTCATCGTTGAACTTAATTCTCCGGTTATTTTCTTATCTATCACCTCCTTTCATCTCCTAAAATTTCGATAGATGTATCACTACTCCAGTTTAGGCATATACTTGATAGAGTCTTGTATTTTAGAACCAATACATAACAGAAAAGGATTTGCATGTCAATTGAAAGCCTAAACCCTGAACCCACCACCATGCAGCGTTTTCACCAAAATCCTCCGATGGCAGCTTACCACCGGCAAAATCCTCCTTCATCACTGCATGGGCCTCTTCACTTCTACCGCATCTGGAGAAAAAGGGGCCAGTCATGAAAATATGCGTTTATTTTCTTCTGTTTTTATCATATACAGAAATTATGCCTCGTAAAGCCCGCATAGACGTCCCTGGCGTTCTGCAACACATTATTAGCCGTGGTATCGAGCACCAAAAGATTTTTCAGGATGATACTGACCGAGAAAACTTCGTCCACCGATTTGGTCGTGTTCTGACAGAGACCTCCACACCGTGTTACGCCTGGGCGCTGATGCCCAACCATCTCCATCTGTTGCTGAGGACAGGCAATGTACCTATCACGACACTAATGAGAAGGCTGCTTACGGGATATGCCGCTAGCTTTAATCTCAGACACAAAACCGCCATGGCCACCTGTTTCAGAAACGTTTCAAATCGATATTGTGTCAGGAAGACCCGCATCCCTTAGAACTGGTCGTTATATCCATCTAAATCCCCTGCGGGCAAAGATTGTAGCAATGCTGACGGAATTGGATCGCCATCGGGTCTGTGGACATAACATTTTTGATAGGCAAGCGAAAAAATGATTGGCAAGACATCGATACGGTTTTGAGCCTGTTTGGTAAAACGCTCTCTGTTGCTCGCAAGCGTTACCGTGTGTTTGTAGAAAAGGCATTGCCGTGGGCAGGAGGCCCGAGTTAACCGCTGGAGGGGTTGATAAGAAGCTCTGGGGGCTGGAGGGCATGAGAGCCTATGCGCAAGATGGGAATCCATCTCAAGGGTGATGAACGGATACTCGGTGATAGTGATTTTGTGGAATCGGTACTTAACCAGCAAAATGAACAACTGGAGCAACGCTATCGTCTTCAAGCCGAGGCGTATGATTTTGATAACGTTGTTATTCGGGTGGCGAAACTTTCTGGCATGCCTGTGGAGGAGATTCTCAGCCTCGGCAAACAGCCTGAGCGGGTGAGGGCAAGAGGTTTGGTATGTTACTGGGCGGTCACGGGGCTGGGGATGAGTGGTACCACAGTCGGAAAATTGCTTGGCATCATCCAGTCCTCTGTCAGCAGGGCGGTCGAACGCGGCGAAAAATATGCACTGGATAACCGATTAAGATTGACGGCTTCGTAAAAAGTCCATCTGCCATTCGACAGGCTCATGGCCTTGAGCAAAGCCGAAAGGCTGCGTTGCGCTGCATCCTTCGTCACTGCAGCGTACTTCTATGTACGCCTCATTCCTCAGGATTTGCGCGCCTTGCATCTGAATCTTTTTTCTTTGCCGTCTGATTCCAACTTTTTACGAAATCATCAAGATTGATTATTCGAAGAATTGCATAAAATCATAACCGTCCCCTTTTACCTAAAGGCAACGGAAGCAATCATTGCGAAGATTCTGCCGGGAACGCGCCAGATCCTCTGAAGATCTCTATCTTTCTTCTCTCCCCCAATACCCCTCTTTGGAACGAGCACCAGCCCTCCCACAATGGCCGTAAACGGGGCCACCATGACCAGGCCAAAGCTTCCCACCAGGGTTCTCAAAACCTCGGTGGCAACGTAGATGAAATTGAACAGGTTGGCCAAAGGCACCCCCTGGGCCATGAAGGCCATCACCAGGGTAATGTATCCGCCGGAGTAAGCGAAAAGCAGCGTCGTGACCATGGTGCCGACCACAGCTCGCCCTACCCTAAACCCCGACTTGATGGCCTCTAACATGGTAATGTCTTTCTTCTTGGAGACCAACTCGTCCATGGCCGCCGCCACATCCATGGCCAAGTCCATGACTGCCCCCGAGGCGGCGATAAAAACCGCGGCAATATAGATCTCCGTCAGGTTGAGGTCGGCGAATCCCGCATAGATAATGGCTGGGGCAAAGGGCATGACCGCGCCGTGGACGTGGAATGCTTTGGTGAAATATATGGCCATGACACAGCTGGTCAACACCCCGAGAAAGGCACCTGAAAAGGCGACAATGCCCTTGCGGGTGACCCCCGCAACGAGAAAAATGATGACCCCCGTCAAAGCCGCAACCACCGCGAGGGATATCAGTACGGGATGATATCCCTTGAGCATGGATGGCACCAGGATCTTCCAGAGCATGAGAGCCGCAAAGATAAAGGAAAGCAGCGCCTTTGCCCCAGTCCAGCCGCCGAAAAGAATCAAGGCCAGGGAGAAGAGAACCAGCAGGAGGAGCTCCAGGCCCAGGCGATAGTGCTCCTGGGGGTGGACAAAGACAATCTCTCCTTTATCGTTCAGCGATAAAACCACCAGAGCCGTATCCCCCACCGCAAAAATCTTATCCCGATCCATCAGCCCCAGGAGCGGATTGTTACCGCTGACCTCACGACCCTTGAATGGGCCGTCGAGAATCCTCAGGGTGACATTCTGATCACCACATTTTAGCACGCCGCGCTCTATAAGACGGGAGTTGTCCACATCCAAGACTCTTCCCCGGCTCCGAACGGCTTGCTTCGAAACACGCTCCTCGAAGCCAGTGGGCATCTTAAGGAGAACAAAGGACAAGACGAGGAATATGCCCACGAGCATCGCGTCCCGTTTGAAGTTTGTCTTCGATTTCTTGATAGACGGCCCTTTCATCGAGATACCCAAAAGATTCAGCCCGGCTGCCTTCGAGGCGTGAAATTATTTCCCTATATTTTAATGTGGATTTTCATATACTACAATGTCGTAACCCATGTCAAGCATTTTTGTCGGAAAGTAAGCATCTCTTTTTCCGTGATAGCCCCTCACGCAGCATATCTGGCATGTCCCTTGTGTCATCCATCTGTTTTTATGATATACAGAAATTATGCCTCGTAAAGCCCGCATAGAGTGGGCATCTTAAGGAGAACAAAGGACATGACGAGGAATATGCCCACGAGCATCGCGTCCCGTTTGAAGTTTGTCTTCGATTTCATAGATGGATGGCCTCCTCAAAAAAAGGGCGATGCGCTCCAAGCCGCATCGCCCCAATAGGTTCTTGGTCTTAGCCGGTGTTAATAATTGACGGCGAACATGATCTCTTCCGAAGATACGTGGTGGACCCGGGGGGCAATGCCCAAGACGGACATGATCTTCTTGGCCACATCGGTATTATCGTAGTAGCCGTTGAAGATCTCGGCGCCCACGCCCATAGCGGTTGTTTGAACGGGCGCCCCGGTATGACTGTAGGACGTATATCCCAAGCCCGCCTTCTGGTTCAGAACGTGGGTAATGGTGACCGCGAGGGGATCATACGTGCCGTAAATGAGATACGCTGCAGGTGTAATCTTTTCGCCGCCCATGCTCTTGTTGAAAGCCTCCTTCAGTTGGGCGGCCTCGAAATCCTGCAAGACAAGGAGATCTTTCTTGGGGTCGCCCTCGAATTTCAGCCCGAAGTGCTTGGTAATTATCGGCTCCATATCGGCGAACTTGGCTTTTCCGGCGGCCTTTGCCTTGTACTCCTTGAGAAGCTCATCCGTAAAAATCCTATGGGACATATTCTGCTTGCTGAGGATCGCGTGGTGTGAATCGTATTTGGTACCAGCGAAGCCGACGGTCAGGCCGCCGCACTCGTGGTCAGCGGTGGTCACGACGAGAGTCTCACCAGGGTGCTTCTCTGCAAAATCCACGCCCTTCTGGATGGCCTGGTCAAAAGCCAGCAAGTCCTTAATGGAAGAGGCGGCGTCGTTAGCATGGTTCGCCCAGTCGATCTTTCCCCCCTCAACCATGAGGAAGAAGCCCTTGGGGTTGTCCAGCATTTCAATGGCCTTTTCCGTCCACTCAGCGAGGGTAACGTCCTTATCCGTCTGGTCCAGGGTATATGGCAGCGCGTCTCCGTCCGGCAGCCAGGCGTTCCAGGCAAGGATCTTACCGTCCCCTGGTTTAATCTTCAGGAAATCGGCCCTGTTGGTAACGATTTTGTAGCCGTTCTTCTTGGCAAGCTCCCGGGCATCTCCCTTGAATGCCTTGGATTTCTTCTTTTTGTCGGTGGGATCTTTCATCCCCCCGCCGCCGAAGAAGTCGAAGCCGCTCTCGGCAAGTGCGATGTCGATATCATAGTATTGGCTCCGATTGGGCACGTGGGCATAAAAGCATGCAGGGGTGGCATGGTCGATTGACACGCTCGTGACAATGCCCACCTTTAAGCCTTTTTCCTTGGCCATCTCGGCCACGCTCTTGACATGACGGTGCTCGGGATCCACGCCGATCGCGCCAGAATAGGTCTTCTGGCCACATCCGAGGGCCGTTGCGGCTGCGGCGGAATCGGTGATAACGCTGTCGGAGGAATGGGTGGTAGTGATGCCCATGTTGGGAAAACTGTTCATGGTCAACATCTTGCCGTGATACCATTGAGCGGCAGTTACATTGGCTATGGCCATGCCGTCACCGATGAAGTAGATCACGTACTTTGCGGGTTTCCCCGTGTAAAACGCAGTCCCCCCGAAGGCAAGTGGGAGAACCACCAGAGCGGCTAAGACATGTAAAATCACCAATAGCTGCATGATTTTTTTAAACTTTCCGAATCTCATCTCCATGTTTGTTCTCCTTTTCTATTCTCTCTTTCTGGAATTTTCTCAACACTGAATTTCGAATATCCTTTTAATTCCTCTCCATCACCTCCCTCCTTAGTTGTCATTACTGGTATACTGCCCCTTGTTATCTTCTTTCCCTGTGCATCACCTCTTCTTTCCCTGTGCATCACCTCCCCCCTCGATTATGTCGCTCTTTCCAACGGTAAGTTCTTATCTACCTCATTATCGGTCAAAAGTCAAGAAAAAAATGGAGGTGGTGAACATTTTCCCTGGCTAAATTGAAGCACAAGGTCGCCAGGCCACTCAAATAAAGACGTAGTGCCGATTTACGGCTGGCAGAGTCTACTTCCTAACCTCCCTCTCGGCCTTATTTTTTAGCTTGACGACAGGAAATTACACAAAAATCAGGTAAATGTCAACTTTTTTTTAGCTATGGAATGAATCCCTAAACCTGGACATTTTATGTTAGAGTATCTGGCATGATCGGAGCCGCTTTTTGCGGCAGAAAGGATCTTGCCATGAGAAAGCAGAGGAGATTCCCTGTTGAGCTTAAGCGCCAGGTCGTTGAGGAGCTTTTAAGTGGGATAACAAGCCCTGCACAACTTTGTCGGCGCCATAACATTTCCTCAGGTCTCCTTTATCACTGGAAAAAGCAATACAGCCGGGGTAAGTTCGGTAACGAGCCCACCCAGGAAGCGGCCTTAAAGGACCGTATTGCCAAGCTTGAGCAGATGGTGGGCCGTCTGACTATGGAGAACGAGTTCTTAAAAAAAGCGCTCGAGAACACCCTGGAAAAAGCCGAACAAAAAGAGAGTTCCTTGCCCATCACCGATCCTTTGTGCAAACGATCCGAAGGGGGTGCGAACTCATGAACCTGCCCCGCAGTAGTTATTACTATCGTCCGAAGGAGAAATCTCTGGTCCAACTGAAGCAGGAAGCGGATCTTCGTGATCTCATAGAAGCCATCGTA
>JGI2171J19970_10002395_pt1 | contig 10310 bp, 11 predicted proteins | sample DeeMarSWOR324_28_FD_19970 | JGI IMG/M metagenome (IMG submission 19970) | reverse complement strand
GGTGCAGGAGTGCCTCCTGATCGTATATTCCGTTCTTTGGCTCGAGTTGACGCCTCGCTGACGGTTTCAAATGAAGCGAAAACCGTTATACGAGATGTGGAACTCTTCGGCTTTGACATTTTTTCGGCTTTAGAATCTGCCTCTAATCAAACACCCTCTATAAAGTTTAGAGAGCTGCTTGAAGGTTTCATCGCTACTATTCGCTCTGGAGGAAGCTTAGCGAAGTATCTTATAGCTCGATCGCGTCAATACATGAAAATGAAACGAGTTGCTATGCGTCGATTCTCTGATAACCTTGGAATTTTGGCGGAGTTTTACGTTACTCTGTGTGTCGCAGGTCCCCTCATTTTCGTCGTGATGCTTGCTGTAATGGGGATGTTAGGTGGAGGAGACCAAGGATTACTCAATCCTCGTTTGCTGCTATATCTTTTGACATACCTCGGCATACCGGCTGGATCAGCCGTATTTTTGATAATTCTAGATGTCGTTTCACCAAGGCGGTGAACATGCCTAGAATTAAAAAGTGGGAGAAGAAAATCGCTTGGATTGCATCCAGTATTTTAGGTGGAGCCATAATCATAACTGCATACATAACACTTCGGAATAGCTCACTCTTTGACGAATACATATTGCTGGCAATGGTTGTCACAATTTTTCCTCCGGCGATGTTAGATTATATCGATTATCGTTGGAGGAGATCCATAGATGAACACCTGCCTGACCTTTTCCGAAGCATTGTTCAGGCTCAACAAACCGGGATGCCCCTGCCGCAAGCATTGGAAGAAGCTTCCAAAAGAAGCTATGGGCCTTTAACTAAGGAGTTGAAGAAGATGGTGGCTCATATGTCTTGGGGAATGTCATTTGAGCAAACGTTTGAATCTCTCGGTAAGCGTGTTGACACCGTGTTGATGCGACGAACAGTTCCATTAGTTGTGGAGGCCAGTCGGTCAGGGGGACGAATTGAAAAAGTCTTTGATCCAATGGGCAAATTTATCCAGTCAACTTTGATGTTGGACAAAGAATGCAGAGCTCAAACGAGGCCCTATGTCGCAATCGTTTACGTTGCTTTCTACGTCTTTCTATTCACCGTGGTCCTGCTCTTCAAAAGCTTATTTTTCCAAGTTGCAGAACTCCCAATTTCAGGGTCAACCCTCTTGACGCCAGAGGCTACTCTAAGAATGTTCTTTCACATGAGCGTGATTCAAGCTTTCTTCAGCGGTCTCACAGCTGGAAAGATGGGTGAAGGGACTGTTAGTGCTGGTCTAAAACACTGCGTCATCCTTCTGACGTCGGGGTATCTGATCTTCAAACTCATCTTGTAGCGGTGAAAAAAAATGAAAAAGACATTATTGAACAAAAGGGCAATCAGCTCTGTTTTAAGTAGTCTATTGCTGATGGTTATCGCAGTTGCGGCTATGTCAATTGCAACAGCCGCCACGTATTTCATCACCGAAAATCTTCGCGAAAATATGAGTGAACGGTTTATCACAGAGGATGTGTGGTTTAAGACAGGAGAGATTGCGGTCTATCTTCGCAATGTGGGTAAGACATCAATCAGAGTATCCGCCATCTATGTGAATTACACATCACGGTTGTTTACGCCGCTTGAGTTTAAGTTGGAAGTAGGCGAACGTGGATGGTTGAATGCTACCTACGACTGGGATTTAGGCAGTACGTATCACATTAACATTGTAACTAGCAGAGGGACAAAGCTTGCTGATTATTATAGATCTCCTCAGGCTTAGACGCAATCTTCGAAGTCTGAGCAACATAATAATTGTTGCATTAAGCCTTGTACTACCGTCATTATACATCAAACATTTTTTGCGAAGTTATGAAACGAATCGATTAGACTTGAGAGAATTGAGGAGAGCACTTCCGTCTACTTTGGAAGTCAGAACCTAGCTTCAACTAAAACCGTTCTAACTGATCAATGCCTTCAAAGCCTTTAGCACGCCCTTCTGATCTTTAGCTTCAATCAACTTAATCTTATAAAGGGTAGTCAGCTTTTTCCCACTTTCACACATTTTCGGAACTGCGATCAAACATGCTCTATAGGGATTGACATCAAAAACTTTAGCGAACATTGCAATTACGGGTTGCTCAGAAACCTCACCATCAGTTGTCGCTGCCAGGTCGACCACGGTTATGTTTCGAGGGTCGTCCCCATGAGAAGCCCTGATGTCAAACATGTGACTCGCACCAGATTTTCCCTTCAGGAAGCCGGGGCTTTCTACTTCAAATCCACGACCCTGCAAAAACTCTCGTATGGGGGCAATGAGAAACAAACCAAGTCCCGTTTCCTGCATTATGTTCTGATTTAGGGTGTAAGAATATGCGTCTTTGTAAATGGATTCTTCAAACCTGAAGATTTGATGGCATTCACGACAGAAATGAGTCGGGACCGGAATGTCAAAGCTCTTGCCACACTCGTTACAGGTGCACCACACACCTGCTTTTCGATAGTCCACATCAGGTTTGGTCAATTCTTTGTGGCATCTTGGACACATTAGCTTTCCCTTTATTTGAAAGTGCTCTTCAGTATCGATGTATCCGCATGGAACATGTTCGATTAACGAACTTTTCCTAATGTCAAACGAGCTGCAGTGAGGGCAGCAGTAATGAACCGAGACGTTGGCTGAATTACAATGCGGACAATAAACAATCTTGTCGTAGAGTTTTCTTTTCAGAATGCCTACTTCAAAAAGGCGCCTCAAAAACTCCTCCGTGATACAGGCTTCACCTACAATCGCTTCAACAACTGGATACTTGTACCCATACTTGGGATCATGAGCCGGTTTTAATTCACTAAGCTCCCCGCTTACGAACTTGCTGAGAAGCAATTGGACGCGGTGATCCTTGTATACCTCAGCCCGCTCAGCTTTTGAAGTTTCAGACATTCTCTCTCCAACCAAACAATGAACAGACCTTGTTGGCAATTTTATATTCAAACGCTGATAGTCTATTGCCTAGTGTTCGTTTAAAACTTTCTTTATCCAGTTCTTGCAATTTGGCTTGATGGGGCTTCAAACCTTCAATTGCCCTTCAAGAAAGATTTCGAAACATTATAATCACATCGTAATATTTAAGATACTGTCTTCCTTATAATTTTGTGGATATGTGCACTGGAGACCTTTCAAGTGGAGCGACAAGGATTGAAACAGATTCAAGTAAGCACAGTAGGCGTGATAAAAATTAAGGGATCTGTAGATTTTTCTTGCCCTGACTGTGAAGTCACGATTTCTCTCGAAGATGAAACCGAAAGCGTTCACAGCGCCCTAGAAACTAATGTTGAAATGTATCTTTACATTGGGAGGCGATGATCGCATGGTGAATGCTGCTTTGACAACACCTCTTTACATATCCAGCATATGGGTGTTGCTGATTACTTATCAGATGTTTACCAGCGTAGCTGTTGTCAGTGTTGTCCAATTTATGGGTCCATTTTTTCCGTCAATTCAAGAATTTTTGATGCCTCGCATAGATCGCATTGAATTCGTATACTCTTTTGCTTGGATTTGGGTGATGACTTCTCTCATTCCATCACTTATCTTGAAAAGAAAGAGTGCGCTTGTACAATTTGTTGTGGTCTTGATACTGACTTTTTTAGCGGTCGAATTTCAGAGTGTCCTACTTTTTGCGTTTGGAAGTGAGTTTGTAGAACAGATTTTTGGAGTGGCTGCTTGGCTTGGAAATCCATGGTTGGCTACGTTGTACCTGTTGTCACCTTTCCTCGTTATACTTTCTGTAGACTTCTATGGGAGGAGAAAGAAGAAGTTAGAGAAGTCCGAACTGTTAAATCAAACATCTGAGTCTCAGTAAAAACGTCTTGTGTATATTTGTTACATTATTTTTGTTTGTGAATAAATCTTTGTGAAGGTCCTTAATGGCAGTGGTCTAGTCGGAGCGCTCTGCCTGTTTGTGTTTTGGGTTCTGTTTTTTGAACTAAAGTTGGAGTGGGCTTTGTTGGCAAGCACAAAAACGTGAAGCATAAGGCGACAAAACTGGATCATTGTATCTGAAGAATTCTCAAATCTTTGACTATCGATGGCCAAAGAATGCGGTTAACTTCTCTTTCACATTGTCAACTCGAACAAAGCCGAAGCGTTCAAACTGAATAATGTCATCAGGGCGTAAACTCTCACAGGAATTTTCAGCAAGGCCTTTAACTACAGAAGCATCTGGCATCACAACTTCGCATGGAATACCAGTATCGTGTGGGAGCCAATGAATCAAGGTAGCACCAACTTTTTTCGCTTCTTCATGAGATTCGCTATGAAAAACCGCCTTAACACCATGCTTTGTAGCTTTTTCAACCTGAAAGTTAAACAATCCCATAAAACGTATTCTTCCATTTTTCTCCATAAGTTTCAGATCTTCGCCAGAAACCCANAAGGATNCTCTACCCTCTTNTGGTCTTATCTCAAAGCGACGAAAGCCTTTTTTCGCNTTATCTGGATGCATAGGAATCCTAGCGGTGAATGNGTGTGGAACCTTTGTTACCATCAGTTTTTTCTGGTCACACACAAAAAAGTACCGGTTTGCGACAGGATCAATTATCTTCCGATTGTAAGCATAGAGGTTCTCCCAGCTCAGTGTAACATCAGCGGTCTTAGGGCCAACATCAATTATCAGCCGCCTTATCGCCTCAGCCGTTATCCCCCTCCTCCTCAAAGCGGCAAACGTGGCAAGCCTCGGGTCATCCCAACTCTTGAAAAGACCACTCCTAAGTCCCTGTACAATCACGGATTTGCTGAGAGAAGCTCCAGTTATTTTAAGTCTGCCATAATGAATGGCCTCGGGATACTTCCATCCAAAGTGTCGATACATATACTCCTGCCGTGTCTGATTAGTTAGGTGCTCCTTTCCTCGTATGATGTGAGTTACGCCCATCAGATGATCATCGACACCGCAGGCAAAGTTGTAGAGAGGCCAGACACGGTATTTGCTGCCCACCCTTGGATGGCTATGCTTCTTTGTATCGATGATTCTTAACGCCGGCCAGTCTCGAACTGCAGGATTCGAGTGATCCAAATCAGTCTTGATTCTCACAACAGCTTTCCCTTCGCCATAAGTTCCGTCTAGCATATGTTTCCAGCGTGCAAGGTTTTCTTTCGGTGTTAGGTTTCTGCATGGACACGACTGCTTTGTCATCACTTTTTCTCGAAACTCTTCGCGCTTGCAGGTGCAGACATAAGCATTGTCGTCCCTGAGGATTTTCTCTGCATGTTCATAATATATCGGGAGTCTGTCGCTTTGGATGAATTCGGCATTCCATTTACATCCAAGCCACATTATGTCCTTTCTTATGAGATCATAGAATTGCAGGGCAGATTTTTTTAGTCTTGAGTCTGTATCNTCAAAACGGAGGTAGAACAAGCCGTTATACATCTTTGCATATTCGTGGCAGAGAATTATGGCTCTGGCCGACCCTAAGTGTAAAAGGCAGTCTGGATTTGGTGCAAAACGGGTGACAACTCGCTTGTAGTTTTCAACGTTTGACAGCGGGGGGAGGATCTTCTCGACCTCCACTTTTTCCTTGACCAAGGCCTCCGGCCACTTTTCCTCAACCATCCTCCTCTGCTCATCCGGAGAAAGCTTGTTAACCTCTCGGACAACCTCAGCAACGGTGTAGGTCACCTCCTTTACCATCGTTTTAAGATGCGGGTCCTCTGCGAGTAATTTGCCGAGAGCAGGCCCTGTTTGAGCTTTTCCTCCGTAGTTAAGCGCATTCAAAAGCGCAATCTTCCGAATGACTTCCCTAAGTTTCGCATTTGAAGTCAAATTTGCCACTTAATTTTCCATACCTAATCAGATTTTTCTTTCAACGAGATACCTAGCGAATGCCTTCAACTCTTCCTTGGCATTTGATGGTAGTAGAAACTCGTTGATTTCCTTCCAGCTTTCCTTCGTCATGTTTCGTGCATACTTTCTTGCATATTCTATTGAGCCATATTTTCTCATGATATCGATCGCTTCGTTTCTTATTTTTTGGTCGGTTGTGTGCATGTTGAGAATTTCTATCAACCTCTCTTTGTCTCCAGCCTCCGCTTTTTTCAGTGCGTGAATCACCATCAAAGTTCGTTTTCCCTCCGTAATGTCTCGGCCGAGTCCACCCTTTCCTTCGGCAAATTTTTCGCTGATTAGGTCAAGGATATCGTCCTGTATCTGAAAGGCTACGGCGAGTGCCTCTGCGAATTTTCCTATTTTTTCAATCAAATCGTTATCAGCATCTGCCAGTACGGCTGCCATCTTCGCTGACATTCTTGCTAATGTTCCAGTCTTGTATATGCACATCTGGAGATACTGGTTTTCTGTGATTTCGTCGGCGTTCACTAATCCTCTGTGCCACACGATGTCTGTTGCTTGTCCAAAACTTATGTTGATCATTTCTTGCCCATAGATTTCGTAGAGTCTAATCAATTTTCCCTTAGAAAGTTTGTCCTTGTTTTTGATTAAGATCAACAATGGCAGATAGTACATTGTGTTTCCCACATTNACCGCGATGTCAAGTCCGAACAATTTGTACGTGCAGGGTTGGCCTCTCCGTAATTCCGAAGAGTCTTCGATATCATCTATCATTATTGTTCCGTTGTGGATGACTTCTGGAATTATAGCTAACTCTAAGAACTCGTTTGGGTTTTTGCCGAGAGCTTCACAGACCAAAAGGAAAAGGGTCGGTCTCCATCTTTTGCCGCCTCTGTCTAGAAATTCCCATATGGGGTCTGCTATTGCTTTGTTTATAGCTTCAGAACTGTATTCGTATGCTGGTTGACCAAGTGTAAAAACCAAGGATTCTTTGTCGTATGTCCTCGGAATGTATTTTTCTATCATCTTATCAATTATTGAAGCTTTCTCATTCAGAAGGTTTTCAATGTCTATTTTCATCTAACCACTTTTCCTTCTTCTTGTTGCGTACTGCTCAAGCTGGAAGCCTCGCACTCGCAACCACTCAGCCGTTTTTCCAGTTACCACAAGAGGAGCCTGTTTCAGTTCTTCAACAGATTCTGCTCCTACCAAGAACATGGTGTTTCTCAATTCTTCTATTATGAATTGAAGCACCTTTTTGACCTTGTTTGAGTTGTTTGTGGCGGGGCGTAAGATTGGCGAGGCCATGCCAGCTAAACTTGCGCCCAGCGCTAAACTCTTTGCGACATCTATTCCAGAGCGCACTCCGCCTGAGGCTATAACCGGGAGACTAATGGATTGAGCTACCTCAACGAGGCTCACAGCGGTGGGTATACCCCAGTCCCAGAAATCTTCACCGAGCCTTTGACGGAATTTGTCTTGGATTTTTTTCGCTCTGTGATATTCAACCGCTGCCCAGCTTGTTCCTCCGACCCCTGCTACGTCAATGCCTGCTACACCTGCAGCTTCAAGCATTCTTGCTTCTTCAACTGCTATGCCCGTACCAGTTTCCTTAGCTATGACAGGGGCATCAAGTGCTTGCGTCATTTCTCTGATTTTTTTAAGGATGCCGACGTAGTTTGTTTCCCCTTCTGGTTGGATGACTTCTTGCAACGGGTTNAGGTGGATGGCTAATGCGTCGGCGTCTATCATTTCCACAGCCCTTTTAGCTTGCTCGACACCGTATCCTCTGACAAGTTGGGGTGCCCCAATGTTGGCTATGAGGAAGGCTGTAGGTGCTTTTTTCCTGGCAACTGCAAACGTGTTTTCNAGTTTTGAGTTTTCAATGGCGGCTCGTTGGCTTCCAACCCCCATTCCCAAGCCTAGCTCCTCCACCGCTTCGGCTATGGACACGTTGATTTTTGTCGTTTCTGCGGCTCCCCCAGTCATTGCTTCTACGATAAGTGGGGCGGAAAGTGTATGGTTGAAAACTTTTGTTGAAAGGTTGATTTTGTCTCGTTCAATTTCTGGTAGAGCTCGGTGGACAAGGAAGATGTCCTCAAATCCTGTCGTTGCCTGTCGGGCTTTGACGTTTTCTTCTATACATATACGGATGTGGTTAGTCTTCCTCTTCTCGATTGGGTTAGGCATTTTTTCACCCCTTTTCGATGAAGGTGCCGACAACTTCTCCTTTAAGTGCTCGATAAACATTGCCGGGTTTTAAGGCGTTCACGATTCTCACATTAACTCGGTGTTCTAGTGCGGGTATTAGTTCAAGTATTTTTCCGAGCATACCACCAGTGACATCGGTTGCATTTGTCTTTTCGATGTTTTTTCGTAGCTTTTTCAGCTGTTGTAGGGTGATGTGTTGGAGGAGTCGGGCGGAAGGGCAGGCTTTAGGGTCCGCAGTATAGAGCCCGTCTACATCTACGCCCATTATAATGCGGTCTACATTCAGCCGTATTGCGAGTTGGGAGACAAGTTGGTCGCCAGACAGGATGGCAAACCCGTTACTGGAGTCTGGAACAGCATCTCCGTAAAGAATCGGGATGAATCCTAGTTCGAGCAGTCTCGTTAACGGTCTTTCTTCCATGATGTGGATTCGACCTGACCTTGTGATTATGATAGAGGAGGGTTGGATCTCTACTGCTGGGATTTTTCGGTTTATTAGGGAATCTGTGACATGTTTGTTTAGTATTGTCATTGCTTGATGCGTTTTTGAGAATCCTATAATCTGTGACGAATCTTTGTAGCCCTCATCTATCTTGTATTGTTTTGCAACTGGGTGACCGAAAGAACCGCCACCATGGACAATTATAAGAGAGCTAACATCAGCCCGTTCAATCTCTTTTGCCAATCTCATGATTGCTCTCTTGTTTAGAGCAAAAGATTTATTCTTTATTGAAATGACTGATCCTCCAAGCTTTAGAATAATCGGCTTTGGTACCTGCGTTATCGTCTTTTCCTCCATTTTTCATTGAATGTTGTTCGGATATATCAGTTCTTCCTATTTCTCTGCAACAAAAGAATAGCAACAGTTACCTCAAAATCCTTTTTTATCCTTTTATTTGGTTCATGTCTTAGATCGGTAGACAGCTTCACACAAGCAAGCCAGGTCTGACCGTGAAGAGCCGGATTCATCGATACATTTATAGTTATCATTTCATGCACAATCTTGTCAAAGGAGAAAAGCTGATGAGCGAGCCTTGGTGGAAACGCCGAAGAAGGGAAAAAAGCCCACACACATGGTTCAATATCTTCGACGAGTTCGACAGACTCGAAGACATGATGGACGAAATGATGAGCAAAGCTTTTGAAACACCGACAGAAAAAGCAAAAGCTTACAGGCCATATGTATACGGCTTCTCAATGTCTATTGGCCCCAACGGAAAACCCGTGATCCGAGAATTCGGAAACGTTCAAAAAAGCCGTTTCGGTCCTCAAATTCGAGAAGAACGGGAACCCCTCGTTGACGTTATTGAAGAAGCCAAAGAGGTGGTCATAGTAGCTGAACTTCCAGGCGTAGAAAGAAACGACATACACTTACAAACAACCGAAGATCACCTAACAGTTTCGGTTGATGCACCCAAACGAAAATATCACAAAGAAATGGTGCTTCCCGCAAAAGTAGATCCTAAATCCGCTCAAGCCTCATACAAAAACGGAGTACTTGAAGTACGTCTGAAAAAAATTGCGGAAAAACCATTCAAAGGACAAAAAATCTTCGTAGGATAATTAAAGAATCTCAAATCGTAAAGCGTCTGAAAAATGAGGCTGAACGCATGCCCCAAAAACTTCGGAAAACCCGAAAGATGCGCGGCTCTAGAACCCATGGTTACGGACGAGTCGGACAGCATAGAAAAACTGGATCAAAAGGTAAACGAAAGGCAGGTCGTCACAAAGCAGGGTGGACGTACGTGATAAAGCATGAGCCCAACTATTTTGGAAAAAGAGGATTCACGTCTCCGCAAAGTCTACACGACAAAACCTCTATCATCAACGTAGGACAACTCGAAGAACTGGATGATAGATTGGCCAAGGAACAACTAGAAAAAAAGAAGAAAAAAACCGTTCTAGACCTCAACAAACTAGGATACAACAAGCTCTTAGGAATGGGAAACATAACCAGACCACTCCTCGTCAAGATCGCATCTCACTCAGAAGATGCGGCCAAAAAAATAGAGAAGGCTGGCGGGCAGATCCTAGAAAAAACATGATTAATTCATTGAGCTAAAAATTAATTACAAAGAATTGCAACCTGTTTTATGAACAAGGAAGGAAAAGCGCATGGCCGGCAGATTCCTCAGGATGTTCCAGCCTCTTTCAAGGTTTGTACCCGAAGTCAGCCCACCTCAGCGCAAGGTAGGATTTAACGAAAAGCTGTTCTGGACTGCCATGGCATTGGCATTATACCTCGTCATGTCCGAGGTGCCGCTATACCTACCTCTTGGGGCAGAAGGAGG
>JGI2171J19970_10002388_pt1 | contig 10320 bp, 9 predicted proteins | sample DeeMarSWOR324_28_FD_19970 | JGI IMG/M metagenome (IMG submission 19970) | reverse complement strand
CAGGAGCTCGCCATACCAGGTTCTCAACCAGTGGCCGGTGTACTCGGGAGCCTCGGGGAGGTTTTCGCTGGCGTGGAGCCAGACGCTGTCGCAGCCACAGTATCGCGTATCGTTGTTAACGCTGACCAGGAACATCTTGTTGCAGTCGGGCGATACGGCGACATCGGACAGGTAGCTAATCAAGGTGTCGACCAGGCTGAGCTGGTTCCAGATATAGCCGTCGTCATAGCTTACCGACCAGGCGCTCTCGTCGTAAACTTCATCGCCCTGGAGGGCAACAGCATAAGCCTTATCGGCACTTACGTAGGATACTGCCATGCCGGCACTCCCGGTTGGCAGCTTGCCGACGCAAGCCGGTGTCCAAAGTGGGCAGCAGATGTCCATGTGCTCGATCGGCTCATAGAAGTAAACCTGGATGCCCTCGCAGCAGTCTGCTTCGTCTCCTAGTCCGTCGCCCAGCACGCCGGCTATGGCTTTACCTTCGTCTATGGTGCCCCAGTAAGATACATTGGTCAGGAAGGGCATGCCCCCTATCTGCTCCTCGACGGATGAGTGAAGCGAGTCTTGCACCCGGAATATCTCGCCTACGTAGGGATCACCCGTAGGAGGACTGAAAATAAAGTAGTTCACCCAGACCCAGGCATATCTCGTAGTAATGCTATCGCCGGAGTAGTCAGAGGGTACAGCTACGCCCGCTATTCCTCTGGGGTCATCTTCATACATATCCGTCGCGATCCATTCATTCTCTAATACGGGCACGGCATCCGCAAAGCCTCCAGCTTTATTCCAGGCTCCGCTTGTTTCTCCCCAGGTGCCGGACTGCAGGTAGACGTCGCCGTACGCAATAGGAGTACCCCAGCTAACATCAAGGGTGACAGCCAGGATGGTCCTGTCTGTCTCCCAGCTGGGGGAGAAGATGATGTCGGTAACGAATTCTGAGGTGAAGGCACTAGTCTCTCCCGTGTCATCCCAGCCAGGGTAGTTCGTGGCAGTGGCATCTGTGGCGTCCTCCCAGGGACTGGCTAAATCTCCGGTAACAGTGCAGCGGAAAAGCGCGGCGGCGTTCGTGTTCTCCCGACCGCAGATAGCGATGTCGCGATCGCCGTCTGCTTCGTAGGAGACAATTAGGTCAGAGACCTCGTCTGGATCATCGAAGTAAACGGTGTCCCTGACTTCGCCCGCGTCCTTAAAGGTCGTGCCGCCGTCCTTGGAGACGTACACACGCACAAGGCTGTTCTCCTCGAGGGCGACAGCCACGAAGTCGGCTTCCACCCAGTCGGTGGCGACTAATAACAATTCATCTATGGTTTCGGTCGCGCGCACCTTCTCCAGTGCATCGGTGATGTTCTTCCAGGTGGCAGCGCCATTGGTGGATTTCAGCAGCCAGTAGCCTGCGCCCTCCTTGGGATCAGTGCCATTCACGACAGCGTAGGCCACATCTCCGCCGTCAGCCAGGGCATAATCGATGATTATGGAGTTTGGTGCCAGGACCCAATCTTCTGTAGTTGGAGTAGAGACCCTGGTCCACTTGGCCTCTACTTCAGCAGCGGCGCTCACCTTGTGGGCGGGTACCGCCATAATTATCAAGCTCATGGCCAGTGCCGCGGCGATTAATATATACATCGCCTTGGCCGGCCACGCTCTTTCCTTAATCATTATTTCCTCCTTATTATAGGTATCCAACTTATCTTCACTCTCGCCCGGATTCGACTTTTCCGGGCTCGAGCCATTGGAAACATTTTCTTCAGTAAACCTAGTTTTAAGCCTGCCTCATTTCAGGCTGCCCTTTGCCTTACGGAAATCCTGAATTCTAATTTCCAAGCCTTAAAACTATTTTTGGGATTTAGTGCTTAGGATTTCGCATTTAGCTCTTGCCCGGGCCAGGCACTGTTCTCTTCCCCTTGGCGAATCCCTTGAAATTGCGGAGCTTGTTCCGAGTGAAACGAGGAATCTCGGCTCCTCGCGATATCGATTCGCTTCGGGACTTTGCCATAGGCGTCACCTCCTTTCTATTTATTAACGTCATTCTGAGGAGTCCTGTTACATCAACACGACAAAAATATCTGGGACTCTTCGTTTCGATCAGAATGACAGGCAAATGTCGTCGAACGATATTCAGTTATTAAAGTTCAAACAAACACAACTTTACGCCAAAAGCCATAATAACAGGCTCAGGCCTATCTAACCTTTTACTTTAAACCCATATATCTATTTTGTCAATAGGTAAATCAAGAAATTTGCCAAAATAGCTTGGATTTATTATAGCAGCAGGATTTCCCCTGTCAATATCCCTCATATAACGAGGCATCGCCAACCCACTACACGAATCCACATCCCCAAAATCCGAAATCCTAAGCACCAAATACCAAACAAATTCGAAAATCACAAATTAAAAGTCAAAATAGCAAATCAAAATGCAAAAATCTCCGGGAAAGGCAGCTGTATTATTTAGTATTCGCATTAAATTTCAAGCACCCCATCCCGAGCATAAGCATTCGTGCTTTGGAGTCCCCTCTCCTCTCCCTTGATGGGAGAGGATGAGGTGGGGTTGAAGAGGGACAAAAAAGCCTTGCTCTTTTAGAACAAACGTGCTAATTTATGCTCCATCATGGTAGATAGTCTGCTCTGGGATTTATTGCCCGAGGAATTCCCCTACGAAGACAGGGGCTGTGAGCTCTTTCCCTCCTGTCTTAACTGTCCCTTTCCCGATTGCCTTGAAGAAGAGCCCTGGGGGAAGGAGAGGTTCTTGAAGCGCAGGCGAGCACACAGGATGCTGGAGTTGAAGAGGGAAGGCAAAAGCGTTAAAGAGATTGCCCGTATATTTGAGGTGAGCCCGAGAACGGTGCAGAGATGGCTGAAGGCGGGCACCGGTCAAGAGTCGAAAGTCGGGGCTGATAGCTGAGGAGAAGCGACTAGAAATCTGGAGGATGGAAATACTAAATTCGAAATTCTAAACCCTAAACAATATCGAAGCACGAATCACTAAAATTCAAAACAGAATGTTTTAGTATTTGAATTTGGAATTTTAGATTTGTTTAGAGCTTAGAGTTTAGATATTAGGATTTAGAGTGAAGTGATGACTGATTTTACCCTATCCCAATTATCCCGCATGGACACCCAACGCCTCGCTAGTTATTGCACCAACCTCGATTTCTATAACGGCAGCCAGTGGCAGCAGACATCCCGACATCGCCAGCTCGTGTTTAACTACGTTAAGGTCTCCATAGACAAGGTCACCAGCTTTCTTATGCCGGGACTCGGTTTTGCCTGCTATCCTGGCGAGGAAACAGCCGAGCTCAAAGCCAGGGTGAGAAAAGCCGAGCAGCTCCTCCGCCAGGTCTATGAGCAGAATAACCTTCAGCAGCTCGATTACGAGACAGAGATTGACACCGCCATACTGGGAGATGGCTGCTACAAGGTGATATGGGACACCGACGAAAAGCGAATCCGCATCACCGCCCCCGACGTCTCCGGCATTTATGCCTGGTGGCTGGGAGATGATACCTCGCGGGTCTGGAGAGTCGCTTCTCGATACACGCTCACCCGGGACGAAATCTCTATCCTTTACGGGCGGAGCATCGACAAGAAGCAGGCTACTATCACCGAAGCCTGGACGGCTAAGGACTTCGAGTTTTATCTGGACAACGACCTCATAGAGTCCAAGCCCAATCCCTACGGCTTCATCCCATTCGTCATCTTTCCCAACCTCAGAGAGCCCAAGAAGTTCTGGGGTACCTCCGATATTCCGTCGCTTATCCAGCCGCAGCGGGAGCTTAACCGGGCCTTGAGCCAGCTCTCCCGCATCTTAGAGCTCTCAGGCAATCCCATCGCCGTCCTGGAAAACATTGCCTCAGCCGAGGACATCAAGGTCCAGCCCGGCGCCCTGTGGACCATACCCGAGGACGCTAAGGCTTATCTCTTAGACCTGCTGCAGGGCGGAGGGGTCCGGCTACATGTCGACTATATCGACTTGCTATACCGTGCCCTGCACGATATATCGGAGATGCCCAGGGCAGCCTGGGGAGGTGTGGAGAGGGACCTCTCAGGCTCAGCCCTGCGGATTGAGCTCGGTAGCTTGATTCAGAAGGTAATTCGAAAACGCACCATCAGGACTAACGTATATCACCAGCGTAATGCCTTGATATTAAAGCTGGCGGAAATATTTATGAACGAGAACTTTGAGGGAGTGAACCATAGAGTGGTCTGGGGCGCGATACTACCTCAAGATATAGATAGACAGGCCCAGACCGAGCAGCTATTAGTCCAGGCCGGAGTCCACAGCCGGAGGACCGCCATGGACGAAATGGGGATACAGGACCCTGACGGGGAGTTTAACAGGTGGCTGGAGGAAAGGGTGAAGATCTTGGAAATGAACAGGGAGTTTAGGGCAGCCTCCACACGTGGCGGAGCGAGAGAGAGGGCGACAGCCGCGGAGATGGAAGTGCCTGAATAATAACTCATCTCTTTGTCATTGCGAGCCCTGAGCTCGGCGAAGGGCGAAGCAATCTCAAGAGGAATTAGGAGAAATGTATGGAAAACGAAGAAATCAAAGAAACCCAGGAAACCCCAGAGAATCCTAACGAGGTTTCCACCCCCGAGGACTTAGAGGCTATCAAGGCCCAGCTCGAGGAGGAGAGGCAGGCCAAGGCCGCCGCTGAGGCAAGCCTGGCTGAGAAGGACCAGCGCATCGCCGAGCTGGAGACATCGCTAAGCAAAGCGCAGCAGACGGCAGAGTCATTGCGAGCCGAAGGCGTGGCAATCTTTGAAGCCAGGGATCAGGCTATCTCTAAATATCTCGATGCCGTCAGGCTTACCAATCCCACCATACCCCAGGACATCATCGCCGGCAGCACCATCGAGGAGATAGACGCCTCGGTCCAGAAGGCAAAGGCCATCGCCGAGTCCGTCAAGGCCAGTATCGAAGCCCAGGCCAAAGAGGCTAAGGTCCCGGCCGGAGCACCCACCAGGGGTGAGATCTCCCCCGAGGGACTATCTCCCCGGGAGAAGATCGCCGCTGGAATCCAGCAAAAAGGAGGAACTACATAGTAAATCCTAAATCCGAAATGCCAAACAAAAGAAAGGGAAAATTTAATTCCTCTCATCAAAAGTCCAATGGCCAAAAAACAAAAAGGTTTTGAATTTTTAAATTAGGGTTTTGGATTTGTTTAGGATTTAGAAATTCGAATTTAGGATTTCTCCAAAGGAGGAAACATGAGTATTTCATTAGCAGAAGCAAGTAAACTCTCGACTGATATCCTGCTTAAGGGAATCATCGAGACCATTATCAAGGACAGCCCCATCCTGGAAAAGCTGCCCTTCATTCAGATTGTCGGCAACAGTCTGAAATACAACCGGGAGAAGACTCTCCCCACCGTCGGCTGGTACGCCCCGGTGACCGGCACCTGGACGACCTCTGAGCCGGCTTTCGAGCAGTGCTCGGCCAGCCTCTGCGTCCTCGGCGGAGACGCCGACGTCGACAACTTCCTCAAGGCCACCCGCTCCAATATCCAGGACCTCGAGGCGGCCGTCATCGAGCAGAAGGCCAAGGCCTTGAGGCATGAGTTCGAGAACGCTTTCCTTAATGCCGATGGCAGTAGCAACCAGCCCACCGGTCTCTATCATCTTATGAAGGGCACCGCCTGGACCGCCGACACCGAGATGGCTGTCGGAGACATCGTCGTGCCCACCGCCGGCCTCGAGAACGGCTTCCGGTATGAGTGTACCGCTGTAGCAGGTGATAAAAAGACACACGCCACCACTGAGCCCACTTGGCCCACCACCGAGGGCGCGACCGTGGTTGATGACCAGGTCACCTGGACTTGCCGCTATGGCAGCCACCTTGGCTCGGGAGCTAACGGTGCTTCCCTTACCCTGGCTACCCTGGACAAGCTTATAGACCTGGTCAGGGGAGGCAAGCCCGACTTGCTCTTGATGAGCCGCCGAAGCCGCAGGAAAATCCAGAACCTGGCCCGGGCAGCCGGCACCAACCTTCTCATCGGAGAAGGCAAGCTCGGCGAGATGGTCGAGTATTACAACGGCATCCCCGTGGCTATCTCCGACTGGGTCAAGGATAACTACGTCGTGGGCACGTCCTCGGATTGCTCGGCCATCTTCGCTTTCCAGATGGGAGAGGGCGCCGTGTGTGGCCTTTCCAGCCCCGAGATGATTCAGGTCGAACGCCTCGGCTCCCTGGAGACCAAGGACGCTTCACGGACCAGGGTCAAGTGGTATGTATCACTGGCCCTCTTTTCTGTGGTTAAGTCTGCCATGCTGACAGGAGTGAGAGACTAATGCCTGTGCCAGCTGGGCGTGGCAATCCCCTGGCCTGCATCATCACACTTCCTTATATCGTTTTGAGGACGGAGGGGGAAGGTCGATCCCCCTCCCTATCCTCAATCCCCCTCTTAATATAAGAGGGGCTAGGGGAGTTATGAAATGAACTTAACCGAAATGAGAGCCCGGGTCCGTGAGGACCTTCAGGACACCGATAGCCAGAATTACCGCTGGACGGACGACGAGGTCGATGGCGCCATCGATAGGGTAGTTATGGAATACTCCCTCCACGCCCCCATCGAGCAGCAGACCGATATCGCCACCACTGACGGCGACACTGAGCTCGATATCTCCTCCCTCACAGGTTTGCTTGAAATCGAGTCCGTCGAGTTCCCCATCGGCCAGCAGCCCAAATATCTCCAGAGGACCGGGTACTGGGCCGGCCACCTTTACATGGAGGGCGCGGGAGATGGAGAGGACGCCCGGGTAAGGTGGCTTAAGAAGCACACCCTCACCGCCGAGTCTACTACCATACCGGCAGAGCATGAGGAGATTATAGTCCTCGGCGCGACAGGCTACTTAGCCATGTCAGCCTCGACCTACACAGTAGACAGGGCCAGCATTGCCGGCCGGCACGCCACCATCAACTACAAGGCCTGGGGCAAGGAACGGCTCGACCGCTACGACAGGAAGCTCAAAGCCGTCTCCCGTACCTCTAAAGTCATCTCTCGCCAGCTCTACACCGAAGAATGATTGAAGTTGGTATCTTAAAGAACTTCGACAGCGGGACCTATAAGGCAGGCGTTCAGCTCGCAGGCTCTTTGACTACCTACTTCGACGACATCAGCGTGGCCAAGAATATCCCGTCGTCGGCCATGGTAATCGGCAACTACGTCATCGTCGCTATCCCCGGGGGCAACCCCAAAGATGCCTGCGTCATCGCCACCTGGCCCCAAGGCAGCCCCGGCGGAGGCTCATTCTTGGATTTATCCGACACTCCCTCCAGCTATTCCAGCCAGGCTGGTAAAATTCCCAAAGTAAATTCCGCTGAAGATGCCCTTGAATTTACTTCAGGCTGGGAGAAAATAGCTGAAGTAACAGTAACAGGTTCGGCAGTTGATTATATCGAGTTCACGGGCTTAGACATCAATACAGACAAATTTTATTACTTGATTTTCAACCTTATAAATGCGGAAGCAGCCTGTAACTTCGACCTATATTGCAATGTGGACTATGAACCCACAAATTACTACTCTCAGCTACTCCGAGCCTCTGGCACCACCGTCACTGCTGCCGGCTACAATGCCCCAACCTTTGTTTATATCGCATCCTCGCAGCAGTCACTAGGGGATATTTTGATTGCGAGGAATGCTGACGGCTACTTTAATTACAAGTCTTATTCTTTACGCAACGACTACGGTTTGCCATGCTTATATAACCGTGTCGGCTTGAAGTCCGATTCAGTTTCAAACATCACGGCTTTGAGGATACAAGGCGCCGTATCTACTCAAATTGGAGTGGGCACGCATTTGATTTTGTGTAAGCCGAGGACAGCATGAAAGGAATAATAGTAGATTGCAAAACAGGTAAGGTCAAAGAGATTTACGATAGTCTACCTCTGCCTGAAATGCCTCCCTATATTGAACCAAAAGGCATAGATTTGGCAGAGGTAGCCCAAAAAATGGGGGAGATAGATGAACTCAAAGTTAAAGTCTCCGACCTTGAAAAAGCCATCAAAACAACTAAGTAGGAGGAAAACCATGAAATCCAAAGTAAAAGAAGCAATCGAAAAGGAAATCACCAAAGAGGGACTTCCCAGAGAGGCCTTCGCCATCGTCGGCGACCCCCAGGATCCTGAGACCTGGAAGCTTCACCATCACACCAAAGCCATCTTTCGGGCTCTCCAGGGACGGCTCGATATCGAGAAGACCGTGGACTGGGACCGCATGCCGGCAGCCGTCGCTGCCCTCAGCCCCGGCGGATATCGGGGGGAGAGGGTCCAGGCCTCGGCCGAGGACATCATCAAGGCCGCCCGTCACTTGGCTAATCATTATGAGAAGGCCGGGAAGTCCGTCCCCGACACCCTGGGCGCCCTGATTTAGTCCCCCTCTTAAGANAAGAGAGGTTAGGGGAGTTACGAAAAAGGAGTAAGTATGGCACAAGAACAAAACAAATCTAACCCGACCCTGGTCGAGGTTTTCACCTATTTCTTCCGTGCCATCGCCCGCCCTGCCGTCACCATCATCTTCGCCGGCGTCATTGCCCAGGTTGTTATTGAGGGAATCGATGTCCCCCAGTGGTTCCTCGCCCTGGCCATCCCCTGCATTACCTGGTGGTTCGCCGAGCGGACGGTAACGCACATCACGGAGAAGAAGGAGCAAGACTAAATCCCCCTCTTAAGATAAGAGGGGTTAGGGAAGTTATGAGAACCTTATCGGACACGCTCCTAGCCGCCCAGAACAAGGCCGACCGCCTCCCCTACGTCGAAGCCAGGGTCTATGACTACGAGCAGGGCATCAAACGCCTCACCTGGACCAAGCTCTATGAGGGCAGCGAGCCCGACAACCACCATGGCATCGCCTTCGACGGCCAGGGCAGCATGCACCGCATCAGGGCGGCTGCCGGCAATATTCTCTACCGCCAGAAAATCACCGACCCTGACGAGAACTCCGATTATTCCCAGTGGATAAACATCGCCACCGACTGTGCCGGTCCCTGTGCCATCGCCGCCTATGGCGCCAAGGTCTACATCTTTTACAAGACCACCGGCAACGTCCTCTGGGAATACTACAGCCATGACTACGGCCAGTCTTGGGATGACGCCCAGCTCGTAAGCTACGCCGACGTCCTCTCCCTGGCTGCCTGTTGGTGGGGTACAGGAAACATCGTCGTCTGCTTTGCCCTCAAGTCCAACCAGCTCAACGGCATTACCCTGGACACCAGCACCCAGACCGCCACTCAGCATACCTGGTCCGACGGCAATCATCCCTTGCTCGATACCTACGGCATCGGAGCTACCTTTAATCCTTCGACTCCAGCTATTGAGATAGTCTTAGCTGGCAAGGAATCTGATTCTCCCTATAACCACTACGACCTATTCAGGACGAAGTTCAGTAACACCTACAACTTCCTGGCCCTGGAAAGCTTTCTTATGTCCCCGGACGGGGAGGACATCACCTACGAGTACCCCGACTGCCATCTCCCCGCCAATGCCGAGTCCTACGAGACGAACCGTATCATCGCCGTGGAGAAGTTCGCCGGCACAACTGCCTATACTCGCCCCCTCGCCTGTCACACGGTTAAGGGCACATACTGGTCCGATACCACTTTCATCGAGCCTAAGCCCTTCCTGGATATCAGCTCAGGTTACGGCTTGAGGCTCCAGAGCACCGCCGGCTATTGGTGGCTGGAGAGGCCTGACGGAGTCTGGAGAGCCCCCCGCCCCGCTGAACCGCCCCTCGACTTGACCAAGGACATCATTTCCCTTACCCAATACCAGAATTCCCCTCTTAACATAAGAGGGGAAAGGGGAGTTATCATCGAGCTTGATAACTCCAAAGGCCGATACGCCAACCCTGGCCAGGGCGTCCTCGCTTCGCTTCGCTTTCGCAGCGAAGTCGTCCTTAATCTCGGCTATAAGACGACGGCAGGCAAAGAGACCTCCGAGGCCGGCACCTACTGGATTGATTCCTGGGAGTACTACTCAAAACCCAACATGTCCCGCTTCATCCTCACCTGCCTGGACGGCTGGGGCCTCATGGACCGCTGGACTGCTCGCTACCAGATGAGGTGGAATAAGGACGAAGTCAACCCCAAGTCCGTCTGGCAGATCCTTTACCAGCTCTTAGCCCGTGCCGGCATCAAGCTCACCAACACCCCACCCAAGCCCCAGTCCTCCGCCATCAACAACTTCTACCCTGACTTTACCGTCAACCCGGGCACCCGGGGCGACAGCGCGATACGCAAGCTGCTTTCGTTCGTTCCCGATAAGCTTGTCTTCCGTGGCCAGGAAGCCTTCACCAAGAACCCCCTGGCCGATGAGGAAAG
>JGI2171J19970_10002385_pt1 | contig 10322 bp, 10 predicted proteins | sample DeeMarSWOR324_28_FD_19970 | JGI IMG/M metagenome (IMG submission 19970) | reverse complement strand
CCTTTTTCATCTTTTGTTGGCTCAAAATCCATAAAGATACCACCCTGGCGGATTGCAGACTGGAAAAACCACATTGTCCTGGCAACTCTGAGGGCAGGGGAGAGCACAACATAGTCTCGATTGTTCTCTAAGAAGCATTGGAGAATCGTGTCAAATTCTCGAAAGTTAAAGTTGGGGTAATGTTCCTGAATATTTTTACGGATACGCCCCTTACCTCGAAAAATTGGTATTGAAGCCAATTTTTCTTTATCAGTTCGAAAATGGAATTTTTGCAGCTCAAGTTCGCCATCCTGGCCAGGCAAAAAAGTGTTTGAATGGACCATCTCTGAATAGATAATCTCTTTGTCCTTTATAGAATCGAGGGTCTTGAATAAAGTACCTGGTTTATTTATGGTAGCTATAATAAGCTTTTCATCGGTATCCCTCAAAACAAGTTGGTGATTTTCTCCCAGGGTGTGCAGATTCATGCAAAGGTTTAAAAGGGCATCTTTTTCAGGGCCAAATGTGATGAAAAAATATGGATGCATGTGCTTTAAAAGCCAGTTTAGGTTAAAGAGAGCATTTTTTTTACTCTTTCCTATTTCCCTGGATAATTTGCTGACAGTCTTCTTAGGGTCGATATACATTCTATCCCCCTATTTTTCACTGAAATGGTTACCTTTACTTATTTAGATATAAGCACCGTGAGATTTCATGAATATAGTATAGCATATCAGAAATTTGATATATAAATCCAACAATAAGATGATCTATGACATGAAAAAATCGCTCGTTTTTTGGCCATGATAACAGGATCCTATGACTCGTTGACCTTTCCTTGAAACATTGCTCCCTAATTACTGCTGATTAAAGCATACATTGACATTACACTCTTTTTTATTTAACGTTCAAAAATGCATTCTCTTTTTCCATCCTTCAATCCTTTCGATATGACTTATAAATCAGCTACGAGATAATGTAGACCACTGTTAATAACAATATGAAAAAAATTATCAATCTATATATCTTTAAGGAGATAGTTCCCAATTTTATAACCGGCCTTATTTTATTTACCTTTATTGTGCTTGCGGGCAGAATATTAAAACTCACCGAATGGATGGTGAATCATGGAACAGACATTTCACAAGTTCTGCTCATAATCGTGTATACTATTCCCTATGTTCTTTTTTTTACGTTACCCATGGCCACCCTTTTGGCCTCTCTCATTGCATTCTCGAGGCTTAATGAGGACAACGAAATACTTGCCTTAAAGTCATCAGGAATTAGCCTCTATCAGATACTTCCTCCAGTAGTCACCTTTTCTATTATCAGCTATGTTTTAGCCTCCTTTATAGCAATCTATCTCTTTCCTGTTGGCAATCATTCTATGGCAAGGCTCCTTTTTGAGATAGCCCAATCGAATACAAGCATTGGAATCAAGCAGGGTGTATTCAATGATAACATCCCCAATATAGTGCTCTATGCCAATCATATATCTGCGCATGACCAAACAATGGAAGGGGTCTTTATATTTGATCAGCGGGATCCAAGCATTTCTAACACTATTATTGCTCATAAAGGGAGAATAATGTCTGATCCAAAAAAAATGTCCATCAATTTACATCTAATTGATGGGTCGAGTTTTATGGTAAGCAAGGATTTAGATTCATCTAAAAGACTGCGATTTCAGTCCTATGACTTACGAATAGAGCTTGAAGATATAATGAATAGATTCTCTTCACAGAAGAAAGGGAGAAAGGAGATGTCCATCTCTGAGCTCAGGAGTCACCTTAAGAAAGTAAAAAAAGCAACCGTGAAACACAATATCTTGGTCATAGAATTGCAACGGAAATTCTCNATTCCCTTTGCGTGTTTACTTTTGGGCCTNATTGGTTTCCCTCTTGGACTAATGATGAGGGCAAAAAGAAGATCGTGGGGGATTGCCTTGAGTATTGTGATTTTTGTCGTGTACTATATTCTGCTATCAGCAGCGGATAGCTTAGGAGAAACAGGCGCATTAAACCCTGTTATAGCTATGTGGATACCGAACATGGTTTTGGCGGCCGCCACATTTATCCTGTTCTGGCGGGCAAAACGGGAAACATAGGTACTTGTAAGATCTTTACATGGGAGGCTCACCAACGAGCGGATCCACTATATCTGCACTCATCATGTCACAGCATGGCCACTCTCCAGCAGTATCTGCGTTGCTTTTTTTAGGTTTTCTTCTCTTACCAGAAGATAGTCAGTATCATAGGTTGATATGGCAAAGATACTTACGCCTGCCTCACAGAGCGGCATAGCGAGAGAAGCCAGACTACCGGTAAGGTCGAAATCAAGAGGCCCAATCACCTTTAAACAGCGCCATCCGGTTTCAGCTTTCCAATCTGCCGGCACAATTTCTTCAGATAGGACAACCGAAAGCTCATCACTGGTTCGCGTGATGGACCAAAAAGGAGAATGAATAAGAAAGGTGGGAATTGGCTCATCTGGAAAAAGACGGCAGATCGCAAGCCGTTGTGGCAAAATAATAAGGGATAGACTTTTCACATCCACTTCATTTGTTGGTGAGAGGATTTAGGCGAACATGTCATCTGAGATTGTTCCCTGTGCGATTTTGACGACTGGTCCGATCATTGAAATAGAGAAATCGTTAGAGACGGTGATTTCAATTGTACCTCCGGGCATGTTCACAGCTATATGAGAGTCGCAGAAACCTAACTTATAGGCAACGGCAGCTGCCGCACTACTACTACTGCCTGAAGCCAGGGTATACCCTGCTCCTCTCTCCCAGATCTCGATCGTGATGTTTTTCCGATCAAGGATTTTCATAAACTGGACGTTCGTGCGATTTGGAAAGCGAGGGTCTTTTTCGATAAGAGGACCCCATTTTTTGGCTTCTTCAGTACTGATCTCATCACGAAGAATAACGCAGTGCGGGTTCCCAATAGTCGCTGCACAAAAAAGAAGCTCATGACCATTTACAACAATTATCTCGTTGAGAACCTCTCGAGGAGGTCCGTCAACAGGTATCTTGCGACTGTCAAAACTGACTCTCCCCATGTCAACAGTGACATTTTTGCCTCCTTTGTGCACGTGGGATAGGACCTTGCCTCCTGCAGTCATTATTATAAATGGCGTCTCTTGAACCAACCCTTTATCCCAGAGATATCGGGAGAAGATTCGTAAACCGTTTCCGCTTTTTTCTGCCTCGCTGCCATCAGGATTAAATATGCGTAAGACAAAATCACCTTGTGGGGATATAAATGGTCCAAGAAGAATGCCATCAGAGCCAACGCCATAATTCCGATGACAAATCGATCGAATCTGGTGGGAGGTTAGGTCATCGCCAACATCTGCAGGATCTAACACGATATAATCGTTTCCAAGTGCATGATATTTAAAGAATTTCATGTGTATATTTTGCCTCTTAGACCCCATCTGACGAACATGCTCACCTGCCATGAGCAATTCTGACTGTAAGTCAAGCAGCGAGTTATCAGAGAAGCAATGCTTGATACATCACGTCTATATTGAGCTGCAGGAGGGGTCAAGTCGCTCGTAGGTGAAATTTCCATATATCCCTTGTTGAAGAATCCGAAGGAGTCAATTGACAGAGGGCACAATGTGACTCTCAGTATAGTATAGATAGTTTGATGCGGCTGACAACAAGGGTATTAAGGGGTCGTTTACTTTATTTCTTCAAATTCACCTGTCTGTTTATTTTTTCTAACATTATTCCAATGAAAACACTTGCCGTTCATAGAAATATAAACCCCATCCGGTAAAGCTTGAACAAACGCTAAAGAACTTCCTAAATTGAATAATCCATCAGAACTCCCAAACTTGTATGGCACCATTGCACCTGTTAAAATAATCGTTTTGTTTTTAATAGCATCGCCGAGAACTTTGGCAGTTTCTACCATTGTATCAGTGCCATGGGTAATGAGTATTTTATCCTCTTTTATTTTTTTGCAATTTTCAAGGATATTTTTTCTATCAGCGTCGGTCATACATAAACTATCGACCATCATCAAAGCACTGATATCAACTTGTAGCTTACAACGGCCCAGTCTTAGCATTTCAGGCAGGTGAGTGTCTTTGAAAAAGAGCTCTCCCTTAAGTTCATTGTACTCTTTATCGAAAGTACCACCTGTGACAAAAATTTTTATTCTCATGACCTTTTAGTAATACGGTAATAGCAATAAATGCTATGCCTGTGAGCCATCCCATATTTCGTTTGTGATTTACACCTCATTGGAGATGAGCTGCAATGCGAAATTGGTAACGAACACTCTCCCTGAACGAAATTGAACTCCTTGCTCAAAACCCACTGTTCAAGGATGTCTGAATTTGCTCAAGGCTCATTCCTCCGAGACCTAGTTCATTTACTCCTCGCCCTTGAGCCCAGTAATCAACGCAGTTGATAGCCCCAGAGAGATTGACGATGGCATCAGAGATCGGCGTAGGGATGTCTAAGAGTTGGCCCAGCGTAGAAAGAAGAACGAGGCCATATGGTACGTCCTCGGTGACAAAGCGGTCCTGCATAGATGCAGGGCCTTTCATCTGGATACCCGCTTCTATGCTGTCTACGCCAAAGGCCGCATCCATCGATGTGTTGAGAATGCGGTTATGGCATTCTTCTAACGTCTCGCCTAGATTGTATCCTCGGACCTCGAGGCCGGCGTAGTGGTAAAATTTAAGACCCAGCCGGTCGAGTAGTGCAAGACGCTCTCGCTCCAAGGCCTCGTAGACACGGGCAACAGCAGGTGTCATCCCTTCCTTATAGAGATAGAATTCGCCCCCCGAATATTCGATTCGGGTCGCACTGAGCAGAGTGGCAGCTGGGTGAACGATGGGATTGGGATTGTTGATGGCCGCTTCGAGAACGTTCGCTGTCGGGACGATAGCGGGATAGACCTCCTGTAACATGGCTATTGCTTCGTCAGTACGGTGAGCAGGAAACACACCTGTGGGGAGGGTCACTGCTTCTATGTGGATAAGGACATGACCGGGCCTAGCTAAGCGTGTCCCATAAGGGAGAGTGCAGCACTCACACAGCAGTATGTTTTTGTCCACACCTTGTGCCTTGAATATGTGGGCGAACTCCAGGCTCCCACCTGAGCCGGGCATCAAAATAATGATCTGATCATCCTCCACGTAAGGCGCACACACCTCGGCCATCGTTTTGTGACCAAAGGAAGGGACGACAACAAAGACGATTTCAGTACCCTTGAGTGCAGTGGCAATGTCGGTTGTCACATGGTGAACCGTGACGGTTTCCTTCCGCTCTGGCCACTCGATAGTAATATGGCCTGTGTCGAGAACGTGGCGGATGTTGTTTGCAAAACGCGGAAGTTCAAACAGGCTCACCTCAAATCCATCAAGAGTTTTATGGGCTGCCATGGCGTGGCCGCCATTACCCGCTCCAATCACAGCAATTTTTTTTACTGACATTCGTTTCCTCCTCAGTCATCCTATGGTTCTGTTCAATCATTCCATGGAAGATTTGCTAAGTCAACATTTCCTCCTGAGAGGATAATCCCTATTCTCTTTCCCGAAGCCGGTATACGATTGGTCAATATCGCGGCCAACGGTACTGCGGCTGAAGGTTCTACGATTATTTTCATCCTCTCCCAGATGGTGCGCATGGCATGTACTATTCCTTCTTCTGTCACGGTAACAATATCTTTGACGTAGTGTTTGATAATAGGAAAGGTGAGGCTGCCAAGAGATGTGAGGAGTCCGTCTGCAATAGTATCAGGATCAACCGAGGGAATAATCCTTCCAGCATGAAAAGAGCGATATGCATCGTCTGCCCTTTCAGGCTCTGCAGCAATAACATGAATCTTTGGTGAAATGGCGGAAACAGTAATTGCAGTTCCGCTCAGCAAACCACCTCCCCCCACTGGTGTTATCACTATATCGAGATTCGGAATTTCCTTGCAGAGTTCCAGGGCAGCAGTCCCCTGACCTGCGATTACTCGATAGTCATTGTAAGGATGAATAAATACAGCACCAGTATGATCAACTACTTCAGCGAGACGCTCCTCCCGAGCCTTGAGTGTTGGTTGACAGAGAATAATCTCTGCTCCATAGTTAGCCACCGCAGCTCGTTTTATATGAGGAGCATTCTCTGGCATTACAACATATGCCTTAATGCCTCGCCCGCGGGCGGCAAGAGCCAGCGCAGCCGCATGATTCCCAGATGAATGAGTGGCTACACCTTTTGCAGCTTCTTGGTTTCTTAAAATAAATACAGCGTTGGTTGCTCCTCGGATTTTAAAAGCACCTACCTTTTGGAAGTTTTCACACTTAAAAAATAACTCCGCTTCGCACATTCTGTTTATGGCGCTACAAGTGAGAACAGGAGTGCAATGAATAAAAGACCTGATTCGATGAGACGCCTCTCTGATATCCTTTATCGTTGGTTCATTCATAAAATTTGCCCTGAATTGCTTTGATATTCAAATTTACCATAACGTCTTGTTTTCAGCTGCCTCGCCTGCATAGGATGACAGGGTAATAGCTTCGTGTAGTTTAGGTACTGCTGGTCTTTTTCGTTTTTCCTTTCACATCATCTGCAAGAAGTGAAAACATAAAAGCGTCATACACAGTATCACGGACAACGATTCGTTTCCTCAAAATTCCTTCACATAGCGCACCAATTTTCTCTGCTACACGAATGCTGCCCTTGTTCTCAGTGGCGATGACAATTTCCACTCTGTTTAATTCTACCTCCTTGAATGCGAATCGGGCCACACTTAACGCCGCTGCTGGAGCCAGGCCCTGCCTCGATCTGCTCGTTCTCACCCAATATCCAAGATTTGCACATCTATCCGTACGATTAATATTACTCAGCCCACAGCCCCCTAAAAAAGACCCGTCTTTTGAATCTATGATAGCAAAGGAGTACTCAATTGCGTTTTCCCACGCATCAGGTCGGGATTCTATCCATATCTGAGTATCTTTAATAGAATAGGCACCATGACACCACCACATCCACGGCAAGAGTTCATTAATAGACTCACGGATTGCGTTAAAACAAGGTTCGATATCCGTAACCTGGTAAGGTCGAAGCGTAAGTATATCATTTGTGAACCTAATGCCTTCAATTCGCATTACATTACCCTCCAGCGACTGGTTGGTCAACAACCCTATGGTCTGTTCATTCGTAATCGAGGACCCCGCGAATATCGTTTACGTAAAAAAAGAATGAAATTTTCAGCCTTGGGCACTATGCTTTCGAAGAGAGACAATAATAATCTTGTCCTGTAATATGATTGGGAGAGACTTCGCTTTGTTACCCAGAAATTCCCCTATAAGCACAACAAGGCTATTGTCAAAAGGCTTTTGGTAGTAGGTGAAAAGCCACTCGTATAGTTCATGTTCGTTTTCGAATTCCCAATAGGTGTAAAATACCTCGGAGCGCTCAACCTCGAAATCACTTGCCTCAATCGCCTGAAAAGCCTTCTGAAGCGCTTGAGCTTCATCGTGGAAAAAATTACATACCTGTTCAAGTTCCCCATCATTTACTGGCTCCAAGATCACTACGCGTCCATGATCTTTAAGAACCCTATTGGCTTCTCTCAGAGCCATGGAGCTGTTCTGATGATGAAGTGAGAGCGTGAATAAAATTACGTCAAAAGACTCACTTGGAAATTCCAAATTTTCCCCAGATCCAATATGTAAGCCAGCACCCTTTGTGTTTTTCTTGGCCTCGGCAATGATTGCTGCATCTGGATCAATTGCCACGACTCTTTTTGCTCTGCCAATCAGCTGAGTTGTGATTCGCCCATCTCCACACCCTATCTCAAGAACCTCTTTATCCTTCAAGTCCGCAAACTTGAGGATCTTTGACAGTGTAATACAATCCCGATCTTGTTCCATGGATTAGCCCATTGAGACAGACAAAACATGAGCAAGCCTGCGAATACCTTCTTCAATGTTCGATTCAGGTACGTAACTGTAACATAGCCGCATGTGGTTTTTTCCACTACGATTGTGATAAAAGGCTGGGCCGGCGACATATGCAACTGAGGCATCCTTTATTGCTCTTGGTAAAAGTGCTTCGGTATCAATTTCCTTGGGCACAGTAACCCAGGTATAAAAACCTCCTTGAGGTTTTGTCCAGTGCGCACTTTGTGGGAAGTGATTCGCTAAGGCCGCCAACATGGCGTCTCTTTTCCGGCGATATATTTCAACGGCCTTGGACGTCTGCTGCTCAATCAAATTTCTTGAAGCGAAAGCAAAGGCTACATATTGTCCGATAGTTGTAGAACATTGATCTTGACCTTGCTTGGCTATGGTCAAAGTCTCGATTAATTCTTGGGGTGCAGTCACCCAACCTATGCGCACGCCTGGGGTAAAGATTTTTGAGAGGGTATTAATATGTATAACGTTCTGTGCACCCAGGGATGCGAGCAATGGTGGAGATGAATCCTCAAATCGTAGATCATGGTATGCCGCATCTTCGATAACTGGTACATTATACTCAACAGAAAGTTCAATAATTTTTTTTCGACGCGTTTCAGAAAGTGTAACGCCGGTTGGATTTTGGAATGAAGGGACGAGGTAAATAAATTTGGGGTGCAATGATTGATGCTGTAAGTCTTCAAGTATCGATTTCAGCGCATCTGGCTGCATTCCTTTATCATCTAATGGAACACCGGCACAACGACCCTGATAACTTTTAATGACGTGGAGGGCAGCTACGTAAGCTGGTTCGCCCACAATCACAACATCGCCAGGATCCAGCAAAACTTTGCAAATTAGGTCTAAGGCTGCAATGGCGCCTGTTGTTACCAGGCATTCTTCAACTTTGGAGTTTCTGCCTGACTGAGTCATATATTCTGCCAGCCATTCCCTAAAAGGGGTAATGCCTGCTGTCGGTCCATAATTCAATGCAGCGTGTCCTTTTTGTGCGACAACCTCTTCGTAGGTTTCTTTGATTTCCTCCAAGAGAAAGGTCGCCGGATCGGGAAGCCCACCTGCAAAAGAGATAACCTCAGGTCGTTCAGCTAATTTCAAAATTGCAACGACATCTGAATGTCCCATTGAATTGATACGGCTGGAGTAAAGGGTTTTCCAGTTCATTTTGCGTGTCCTCCTAAGATAGTAAGCCTCTGTCACAATGGTATCATTGCCTTAAACACCACTCAATTATCCCTCTGTTTTAGGAGGGATTCTATTCAATACCGAATGATTTATTTGCTAAGTTTTACAGCTGTGCCGTAGGCTAAAAGTTCAGCGGCACTCCCTATCACACTGTTAGTCATATAGCGAAGATTGATGATAGCATCTGCCCCCATCTCTTCAGCGTTGGCGATCATCCTATGCGTAGCTACTCTCCGTGCTTTTCCCATCATTTCTGTGTACTCTGTCAATTCCCCACCAAGAACTAATCTGACTATGGCAGATAGATCTTTTCCAAGCCATATAGCAAAGATAGTATGACCCTGAACCAGACCTAGAATCTCGGCGATCTCTTTGCCAGGTATTTCTGCGGAATTTAAGAGTAAAATATGTGGTTGGATCTCATTAATCGATAGCTCTTGTAGTAATGCTTTAGGTTTCATTTGTTCGAGAGCTACAGTCGCCAAGACCAGTAAAATACCGCCTAAAAGACAGAAAACTGCTGTTCTAAGCCACCAAGGCACAACTGGATCGTCGGCGACGATCACATACCAGGGCATTCCAGCAAATATTGCAACGAACAGCCCGAGCACGAAAGCCACCGAGCCAATATGTCGAAGTAGTTTCATGATTGCTCCTTCCTATAGTATGTAATGTGACTTCCCATATTCATCATACTATTTTCACACATGTAAAAAGGCCTCATGAAGCGCTGATCTCCTGACAGCGAAACAAGAAGAAGCGTGAAATCGAATCAGACCACGCGTGAAACAAGATCAAGAGGAGATTTGTTCCCTTTCCCTTTACAGATGGCATTGGACTTTCTACAAAGGCGGTATTATTGAAATACAATAGTTTCTAAAAATTCAATACTGTCACCTGAATTCTTATCGTGGAGCACTACCTTAAGGACATAATTGCCAGCTGAAACGCCGGTCATGCGAAAATTGAAATCCAATTGGGTTTCGGGATTGGGAACGGCGGATTCCAATTTAAAGCGGCCGAATTCTTTTTGGCTGAACAAAACCTTATCTTTTGCGTCCAAAAAGTAGAAGTCGGATGTCATTTGGGCCTTCTCATTCTTAACTTTGTAGCCGAGGACATGGCAGGCCACATAGATTCGTTCGCCGGATTTATAGACATTGTCCTTTCTGTGCTCAAAACTGCCACCCTTTGGAACCAGCCGCACATTGGCTACCATAAACGGT
>JGI2171J19970_10002381_pt1 | contig 10328 bp, 8 predicted proteins | sample DeeMarSWOR324_28_FD_19970 | JGI IMG/M metagenome (IMG submission 19970) | reverse complement strand
TTCTTAACAACAATAATAGAACCAACGCGGTGTTTAGCCATTTTTTTCGCCGCTTGTTGAACTGTCTTGGTATAATCAATTTTTACAGCTGGTTTTGTCATGATGTTTTTAACTAGTATTCCAACGACCATGGACATCCGCATTTAATTTATATGATATTATATTTATAGTAACACTATAGATTAAAAGTATTTGGGTTTATTAAAAGAATGTGCTAAGAAGGTATTGATATGAATATTGTGGTTGTTTCAGATATTCATGGTGACATAGAAAACATGCTGGCCTACTTGGATAAGATAAGGGAAGTGGGGCCCAGTTTAATCATTTGCCCGGGGGATTTTACAGATGTAAATACGCCAAAGGGCTTCACACAAGAGGATATAGCAAAGCTAATTATCAGTGAATTAAAATCACTAAACGTGCCTGTTTTGGGTGTGCCGGGTAATGTTGACCCGAAAGGAATTATTACGATTCTAGAAAAGGAAGGAATATCTTTACATGGGCGAGGTAAAATAATTAAAGAGTATGGTTTTTATGGATATGGTGGTGCAAAGACGCCGTTTGAAACGAGTATCGAACCAAGTGGGGGGGAATTGAAGATAGGTCTTCTAAACGCCTATAAAGATGTAAAAAACGCCAAGTATAAAATTCAAGTGACACACGCTCCCCCGTTTGAAACAAAAACCGATATGATTCATTCCGGTATACATGTTGGCTCTAAAACTGTCAGATTGTTCATTGAGACACATCAGCCTATTTTAGCGATTTCTGCACATATACACGAGGCCAGGGGAATAGACAAAATAAACAAAACTTTATTATTAAATTCCGGTAGGTTTCCGGAGGGGCATGTGGGTTTAGTTAATATTGAGAATGGTGTTGTCAACGGTAAAATATTAAACATTACTGAGTGACCCGGCTGTTTCCTTTAGAAAATATTTAATTTATTGTTTTTTGTTTTAATAAATAAATATAACACTGTTATACTTATTTTATTTATTAGAATATTTTTCATAGGAAATGAGGGGGGGAGGGGCTTTATATTTTTTCCAATAGAAAAGGCTTTATTTCATTAGGAATAAAAATATTGTCATGCCACGCTCTGTTCAAACAATATTTCAGGAATTTGTAGAAAAGAAAATCATGATATTTAAAGACAGGAACGCCCTTACATCTCATTTTGCCCCAGAAAAAATACCACATAGAAACAATCAGACGAACTCATTGGCATCTATTTTAGCACCATCCTTACGTGGTGGTCGACCATCCAACGTCTTTATTTACGGAATGACTGGTACTGGAAAAACCCTCGTTTCTAGGTATGTAGGAAACGAACTCGAAAAAACATCAAATAAAGGAACTTCGCCCGTGAAGGTAATCTACATAAATTGTAAAATGAAAAAGGTAGCCGATACTGAATATAGGTTGCTCGCTGAACTCTCACGTTTGCTGGGCCAAGAAGTACCTATTACAGGCCTTCCAACAGAGAGAATATATAACACGTTTTTTAATGCCATGGATTCAAAAGATTGGAGTGTGATTATTATTCTGGATGAAATAGACTTCCTAGTGAAAAGGGTGGGCGATGATTTTTTATATAACCTTACTAGAATTAATCAGGACATGAAAAGAGCCAAAGTTTCGATAATTGGTATAACAAACGATTTGAATTTTATCGATGTCCTCGATCCTCGGGTGAAAAGTTCATTAAGCGAAGAGGAGATACTCTTTCCACCTTACAACGCTATAGAACTTCAGGACATACTAAAACAAAGAACTTTTTTGGGGTTTCATCCCAATGTTTTGTCAGATGAAGTCATACCTAAATGCGCCGCATTGGCTGCGCAAGAGCATGGTGACGCAAGACGAGCACTAGATTTATTGAGAGTTGCTGGGGAAATAGCAGAACGCCAGAACGAAAAAAAAATTACAGAAAAACATGTTGATATGGCATTAGAGAAAATTGATTATGATCGTATCATCGAATTTGTGAAATCTTTACCAAAACAAACAAAGCTTGTTCTTTACTCGATAATAGTTTTAGATGAGAAAGAAAACGACGATATTCAAACTGGTGATGTTTTCTCTGTTTACGATGATAAATGTAAAGAGAATGGGTTGCATCCTCTAACACAACGTAGGGTTTCTGATCTGTTGTCTGAACTAGATATGATGGGTGTGATTAATGCGAAAATAATTTCGTTGGGTAGATACGGCAGAACTAGGCAGATAAGACTAAATGTTTCAGAAAAGGTAAGAGAAAAGATAAAAGAGATCCTTAACCGGGGGTTATCGGGTTAATTAAAAAATTATGGTTTGTATGGAAGAAAAAAAAATTGTTAAGTTGTTTTTGCAAAACGGGTTTCAGCTGTCTAAATCTGCTCTAACCATTATTCCACCAAACCCAGAGGAGGTGATACCAGAACTAAAAAAAATAAAACCTAGGCCTTTCATAGTTACTGATGAGCATATTAAAAAAATTCTAAAAGCCAAAAATTTCGGGTCAGTCGAAGTTAAAACAATAAAAAAATTTACCTTCAAAAAAACACCCCTTCACGTAAATGATTGTGTAAAACACCTTTCGTCTCGGTATGAAAAAATAAAATCAATATTGATTAAACGGATGGCACCTAAAAAATTGGTGTCCATCAACAAAATTACTCCCAGAACCACGGAATTTTCGATCATCGGTTTAGTGAAAAAAAGGAATGGTAACTCCATACTCGTCGAGGACTTGACTGGTGTAACAAGCTTGTACTTCGATGAGAGCATGAAAAAAGAGTTAGATAGTATTCTTCTCGATGATGTTGTGGGCATTCAATGTAAAAAAATAGAAGAAAAGTACCATGTTAAAAAGTTAATTTATCCCGATGTTTTATCCAACAGAAACGTAGCCAAAACAAAAAAAGAAATGCTAATAGCCTTTTTGGCGTCTACTCAAAATTTAACTGATGCACAAACAAAAAAACTCACCAATTACCTCTTAGGAATAAAAAATCTTTCTAACATTTTTGTTTTCGGTCCTCCCAAACCCCTCTATTTAACGAAAACTCCAGAGTTAAATTTTGTTCAAATACCTTTGGACCCCATCCCAAAACTTTTTCAGTTAGACGTGATTAAAATACTAATAATACCCAACCCATTTTTAAATCGTTTTTCGAAACATTCCTCCCCCTCAGATGTGCTCACTTCAATTTTAAAAAAACGGGAACTGATTGCGGGCGATTCTAAAATTTTCAATATATATGATGATTTTATACTCGACGAAGTGCCGGATATAATCGCCTCAAATTTTGGTCGTCCTACCCACATAAATTACAAAGGAACTACGATAATTTCTAATTCTAACCCCAAAAAAGTTTTTATCGTCAATTTGAAGACACGTGATGTTCAGCAAATTTCACTTTAAATTCCCACTTTTTACTCGATAAAAATATATAATTAAACCGAGAATTCAATAAGAACTTTAACTCACAATTGTTAATCTATGGAATTGGATTTTCAAATCTTGGATGCTGACTATATAATTTCGGACTCTAAACCAATATTGCGTTTGTTTGGGAGGACCGAAAAAAACAAGTCTGTCACGGTTTTTTATGAAGGTTTTGAGCCTTATTTTTATGTATTGCCCGTAGAGGGCAGATTATCAGAATTAAAAAAAATTCTTAAAGAAAAATTTAATGATTTAGTCGTTAGAGTGGAGATAGTAGAAAAATACCTACCAGTTGGGTATACAAAATCATCAACAAAGTTATTAAAAATAGTTATAAACAACCCAGCAAGAACACCATTCATCCGAGATAGTTTAAAAACACAAAAAGGGATAGTCAAACAGGTTTTTGAGGGAGACATACTTTTCAAGCATCGTTTCATGGCAGATCATGAAATTTCTGGGATGAAATGGTACCGTGTTGTTGGAGAAGGAAAAAATACGAATGTAGTTAAAACAGATAAAAAAATTCTTGCCAAAAAAATTTTTGTTTTAGAAAAAGAAGAAAACATGAAATTAAAATACATTAGCTTGGATATAGAGGTTCTACCAACGGAGGCCCGTATGCCGGAACCAGAAAAAGACCCTATAATTCTCATTAGCATGTGTTTCTACCCTGCATTTAACGGAAAAAATTCGATGGTTTTAGCAGCAAAAAAATTAAGACGACCAGAAAAGGATACGATCGGTTTTTTTAACGAAAAAGAGATGTTAAATGAGTTTTTAAGGGTCATCGATACTTTTGATCCGGATATCATTTTGGGTTATAACATAAACAATTTCGATCTACCTTTTATTGAAACGAGGTTAAGAAAGAATGGACTTCCAAGAACAATCGGGAGATGCACCCAAAAATCTATTTTTTCCAGAAGAATAACTAACAGATATAGAAATACAGTCCCAGGGCGTGTTGTTGTCGACGTCTATGATTTAGTAAAAGAAGCTGCCTTAAAATTCGGTTTGTTTAAAGGATTAAAAAGGTATGGCCTGGAGAATATTTCTAAACTTGTTCTAGGAGATGGTAAAATAGACATAAGGGTTAGCGAAATAAAAAGTTACTGGGCTGATAATGGGGGCCGTTTTAAAAAACTCCTGGATTACAGCAGAAAAGATGCTCAGTTGCCAATGAACATACTCTTCAAAGAAAAAATGTTGGATAAATTTATAGAGATATGTAAAGTTTCTGGCATCGTTCTACAAGATGCTATAAATGGGGGGGAATCGACAAGAATAGAAAATCTGTTATTACGGGAATTTAACAAGAAGAATTATGTTTTGCCCTGCAAACCAGATCCGAGCGTTGTTTCGAGAAGAAATTTAGAAAGGAGAAAAGAAGGGTTAAAAGGAGCCTTTGTTTTGAGCCCGGATGTAGGGTTTCATGATAAATGTGTCGCCTATCTAGATTTCAGGAGCATGTATCCAAGTATTATAAGATCTTTTAACATATGCCCCACAACCCTTCTTACTGGTTCTGAAAAAATAGAGCATTTAAAGACCCCTAACAACATAAAATTTGTTTCGCCAAAAATTAAGAAAGGTATAATTTCAGAGATTTTAAAATACCTACTTGAGACTAGAGCAAAGATAAAAACTGAGATGAAACGTGCGAGGAAGCCAGGAAGGAAAAGATACCTATATGCAAAACAATATGCTTTTAAAACAATTGCCAACGCTTTTTATGGTCATTTGGGCTACATCCGAGCAAAACTCTACATCATTGAAATAGCTAACGCTATAACTAGTACCGGCAGGGAAATGATAAAAGAAACTAAACAAACAATCGAACAAAAAACTCCCTATAAGGTTATATATGCAGACACAGATTCAGTGATGGTTGGTTTTAAAACTGAAGATGTACAAGAAGCCTTCAAAATAGGCGAAAAAATATGTACACTGATAAATGAAGAAATCCATCACATCCTAGAATTAAAGATCGAAAGTACATTTAAAACCCTTCTAATTCTTTCAAAAAAAAGATATGCAGGATGGAATTTTGAGCCCATGGATGGCGATTGGGAAGAGTCTATCATTACAAAAGGCATTGAAACTGTTAGAAGAGACTGGTGTGATTTAGTTTCAGAGACTTTGGGAGAGGTTCTAAAAACTATTCTAAAGGAACAAGACATAAAGAAGTCCATCAAGATTGTGAAGAGTAAAATCGATCAAATTAAAACAGGAAATATGGACATAGATAAACTCGTGATGACAAAGAGCATATCTAAATCGTTAAGGAGCTACAAAGGAATTCAACCACATATCGAATTGGTTAAAAAAATGCGCGCGAGAGATCCTGCTTCAACCCCCAATGTCGGTGATAGAGTTGGTTTTGTCATAACAAGAGGTCTACAGATGATTTCTAAGAGAGCAGAAGACCCAGAGTATGTAAAAAAACATGGATTAAAAATAGATTCAAAATATTATATTGAAAGTCAATTATTACCTCCATTAGAAAGGGTTTTTGAAGCTTTAGGGGTCAACCGATCCGATTTATTAGGTGGCGGAAAACAATTAGGTCTCTTCGATATCATGAAAGAAGAGGTTAAAAAAGATACAGTTTTTGAGGACCAATTGAACGAAATCGATGGGTTTATTTGTAACAATTGTAATAATGTATTTAGAAGACCACCCCTTTCAGGAAAATGTAATTTTTGTAATGGTGAGATAGTTTTTTATAAAGGGGTAAAAAAATCAAGAGTATATACACCCTTATGACCTCTCCACAAGAACCGGATTAAACCAATTAAAAAAACAGTTCTTCAAGCGTGAAATCGAGTAAACTACCTTTCCACAAGAAATGAAGGGGTGTGAAATTCACGAAAAAATACATGGTTAAAACACTCGGTTTCCACAAGAAATCATGGGGTCACATGAATTTCATATTTTTTTATAACTTTCAAAAAAAGTCACACTGCCAGACTAATTATTTAAATCTCCTTTTATCAAATAAAAAGTATGTTTCCAAGCATGGACCCGCAGAAAATGCAACAAATGTTGAAGAAACTTGGCATGAAGATGGATAATATACCAGCCAACAAAGTAATTATAAAGACCAATTCTGGCGATATAACGATCGATGAACCACAGGTTATAAAGACGACCATGAAAGAGCAGGTTGTATTTCAAGTATCGGGTAACGTGAAAGAAAAAACATTCACTGATGAAGACGTGAAGTTGATTGCCGAGCAGACTGGTGTTGAAGATAAAGGAAAAATAAAGAAACTTTTGCAGCAGAACAATGGGGACGTTGCCAAAACGATAATACAATTGAAGGAATAATCATTTGATAACTTTTTTGATTATGCCGACATAAGTTGGTGTTACTAGACTTAGGTTAATCCACAGGCCAATTGAAAAGGCCATGAGAAAACCGGCAAACATCTCACCAACGAAGTACAACACCAGTAAAACAACTGAAAAGATACTTGAAAACAACCATAATTTTGTTGACATGTTTTTATAATCAGAAGAAGTATAGGCCTCACCTTTCTTTAAAAATTTTATTCCTATGTAAACACACTGACCAAAACTGATTACTGTTGTTGCCATCAAACCAACAATCATCGAGGCATTCAAAACCCACTTATTCATAGATAATCCAACAACTAACACAAAAAACAGTAACATACCAACCCAACACTTCCAGTTATGAATTTCCCCCTTCACTAAAGCAAGGCAGGCACCAACAAAAAATATTATCAGCGCGAACCATTGTGTTGAGACTACACCAAGAATCATCACAATTCCACTTAAAACTAAAAGGATCAATGGCAAGGACACCACACCAGTCTTATGGAATCTAACAAAAAATAAAACAGTGACAATGATAGACGTGACCAGAATAACACACAAGAATGCAGTAATTAAAACTTCTCCAGAACTCGATTTGAACCCCTCTCTTTTCACGAATGTTAATTCTTGAGGCAGGCTCTTCGTTTCTATAATCGTTTTTAACCTTACCATGCTTTTCGTTGCTTCTTCAATAGTTGACGAATAACTCCATAGAATTAAATTATCCGGTTTTGTTCCCATGTCAGAGCTCAGTATTGGAACGCTGATAAAAGACTCATTATCAATAAAAACATCAAGTGGGGCCCTTAAGTAACTTTCGCCTGTAGTAGGGTTCACCAGAACTTCTAAATTCTTCGTCACTTTTTCAAAATTTTCACTTGCTTTTTTGGATAACTCAACTGGAACTGCAAAAAGATAACCACCATCCTGTTTCACAATTCTACTATTTTGAAGAAGAGTCAGATCATTGTCCTGAAGTATTACGGCTGATAGTGTCGTCATATTTTTTGAAACATTTTTGACCACTACATCAACATCATCCAACTTAAATCCCTGACCAACTTCATGTTCTAACCCGTTTATCTCAACAGATTTTTTATCCTTTAAAGACATTTCGTATGTTTTATCGTTAAACAAAAATTCAACAGATTTTTTATCAAAATTAATCGTTTGTATTATTTTACCATTCAATTCCCCTTGTTCAACCAAAAAACTAACATAATTTTCCTCGTCAGGACTAGTTGTTATTTTGATTAAAGTTTTGTTGTATGATTCAATTTTTGTGTTTGATAACCCATATTTTATTACCCTCTGTTCTATGCGATCTATTAAATCTTGGGAAAATTCCCCTTGTTCGAACAAATAACATATCCCACCCCAAACATCGGTCCCGAGTTTTATCCCCTCCGTTTTCACGTTTGTTACTGATACATCTAATTCCACCCCCCCCGGTATGTTGCAACTCCTTGGGTTATCATTGATTATAAACGTAACTACACCTTCGAGTCCCTTTGTTATTTTGGTAAAATCATCAGAATTTTTTACGATTTTGTTCCCAACCCCAGTTATCGTAGAACCTACTGTCATTATATCTTCGCATGGGTTGTCTGTTCCCACAGAAGTTATTATCACACCAGTTGGTTTCATGATATTAGGAAAAACAATGAGCACTAAACTAATCAGAACAAGAAAAATAAAAATAAACAAGCTCAAGTTCTTTGTCAACTTCATGTTCTTTATGTTAATAGTATGAAGATTTAAATTTACTTAGTCTATGCTAAAAATAAATAATCACATTACAAAACTTTGATTTGATTAGTATGTGGGTGTTGATACTTAGTCTCCTCCTATCCTTCATAGCATCTTTAATTTTAACTAAATCTATGATACCCTTCTTCAAAAGGAATAACATAATAGCGTTAGACTTGCATAAAAAAGATAAGCCAAAACTCGCTAATAGTGTGGGTATACCTGCTTCGCTTTCACTTATGATAGGGTTAATGTTTTTTATTGCAGTTCAAACTTTTATTTTTGAGACTACTACTGAGATGGTTTATTTGTTCGCTTCTGTCTTGACGATACTTTTAATAACGATCATAGGGTTTTTTGATGATCTAAACAGTAGTGATGTAGTTCTGGGTAAAAAAAAGATAAGAAGAGGGTTAAAAAAATGGCAAAAACCTTTGTTTACCTTACCTGCGGCAATCCCACTTATGGTTGTGAGCGCCGGAGTAACTACAATGGGCCTTCCATTAATAGGAAATGTTAACTTTGGGATATTATACCCATTAATACTAATCCCTGTTGGTGTTGTTTGTTCTGCAAATGCCATTAATCTGTTAGGAGGTTTTAACGGTTCTGAAGCAGGGACGGGTGTTGTATATTGTTCATTCTTGGGTCTGTATGCTATGATTCATGGTGAAATCGTATCGAGTGCTATATTTTTTTCTACAGTAGGTGCGTTGATTGGGGTTTTAAAGTTTAATTGGTTTCCAGCAAAAATCCTATCCGGAGATAGCCTCACATACTGTTTGGGGGCAGTCGTTGCTGCTGGGGTTATTGTAGGGAATATGGAAAGAGCTGGGATAATAATCATGATACCATTTGTTATCGAATTCCTGTTAAAATTAAGATCAAAGTTTAGTGCGGCATGTTTAGGCAAATTAAGGAAAGATGGAAAATTGGATGCTCCTTATGGAAGAGAAATTTATTCATGGACTCACATAATCATGAAACTAGGGAAATTAACTGAAAAACAGGTCACGATAGTGTTAATTGCCATTCAGATAATTTTTGGTTTATTGCTCTTTTTATAAAACCCTAGAGTAGAAATCCGACAAATTAATTTTCATGACTTGTTCGTATTCTTTATCTGTATTAACAGGCATCCAATTCTCCCATAATATTTCATGCATCATCAACCAACCCCCCATAGCTAATTCGGGTAATATAACTTTTTCCAACTTGAATGGTGATCGGTGCCTATCGATCAATTCTAAAACATCAGGCTCAAAACAGTATATTCCAACATTAGCACTTTTTTCGATTAAAGGTTTTTCTTTGAAACCCATCACTTTTTTTAAACCACTCTTCAGTAGTTTTGCTTCTACAATACCGTAATTCGTCTTAAATTTATTCGTCGTGACTAAAGTGGCCTTAAACCCATGCTTTTTACCGGCCATATGCATTTTTATTAACTCAAATGGGTTTAACCTCACTAAGTCGTCGCAATAAAAAACGAGTACTGGAGCATCTTTCCCCAAGATTTTATTCTTTATAGCATTCTTTATCGCACCACCGGTTTCTAAATTAGTTTTTTCTCTGGAATAGTTTATTTTTATTCCAAAATTCCCACCATTTCCAAAGTAGTTTTCTATCAACTCACTTTTATATCCAGTGCAAAAAACAAAGTTTTTTATACCGAATCTTATCCAGGGATTTATTACAAATTCTAGGATAGGTTTTTTTTCTATACCCACGGGGAGCAGTGCTTTTGGTTGTTTACTAGTGAAAGGCCTCAGCCTCTTTCCTATCCCACCTACTACACATA
>JGI2171J19970_10002380_pt1 | contig 10333 bp, 25 predicted proteins | sample DeeMarSWOR324_28_FD_19970 | JGI IMG/M metagenome (IMG submission 19970) | reverse complement strand
GTTTCAAAAAGATTAGTCAGCGATTTAATTACATTATGTAGTAAGATAGGATATTCTATTACCTATAAGGAAACAAAGTCTACTTTTAAAGGATTAAATAGAGTTAAAAAAACAGATGGACTTTATTACTACGGATATATAAGACCAATCAATAAAGGTTGGGGATACAATGAAAGAATACAATATGAAGGTCCAGTGTGGTGTTTAACTACCGAACACAGTAACTTTATGATATCCAGAAATGGTAAGATATCTTATTCAGGTAATTCAGTTAATCCCATAACCCCATTTGGAAGAGACTTGGGGAAACCATATGGCGGGGATCCAATTTTATATAATAGTAAATATGCTCTTCAGTTTATAGATGCTACATCAGCTATTAAAAAAGAAACTGGATGGGGAGAAGAAGCTCGGAGAATTAAACTTTTAAGAAGACCAGATGAGCCTTATACTGGAGAATTAATCCCAGTGAGGCTAAAAAAAGATTATGGGTTTTCAGATGGCTAATCAAATACCTATAGATGAATTAGTAAATGCAATTTATAAGATAAAAATATCAGGAAGGAATCCTGAATTCCTATTATTATCTCCAGAAATATATAGACAATTACTTTATTTCGAAAGAACAGTTTTATTAAAAGATGGTCATAAATTAATTATGACAGAAGAAGAATATTACGATTGGAAAGAAACTTATGGAGACCATCCAGAAGAATATAAATATGATAATGAATTTAGAGATAAATTAATGGTAATAAGATTATAGGAGGTGAAATATGACTTACTATACAAATTCAACAACTTCAACAACTGCTACAACTTCTCCTAGTTCCTGGACTTACTATATCGATTATCAGAATGATAATTATAATTATCAACCATATATAACTTGGCCAAAACCCACAATTGGGGATACAAATAGAAAAACACTAAGAGCGGAAGATATTGATATAACATTTGAATTACAAGATAAAACTAGAACAAGTCTCTCATTAAAAGATTATATGAGATTTGTCATAGTTCATCACAAACTTCCAGAAGATTGTAAGGATCTGGAAGAACTCGGTAAATTAATGAATGAAATGAAAATGATAGAGGAATTATGAAACTTTTAAATAGATATCCAAAGAGAGGAGACTTTATAAAGAGAATTTATAGTTCAACCGACAGCTCATCTTTTCTGCAAGATCGCCAAGTATGGATCTTAAAAATACTAAGCAACGGTAAAATATATAAAAATGATCCAACTTATAAAGAATATAAATATAAGATTATATACTGCGATACCAGAGACGGATTAGTGTCGGAGAGTGGATTTATATTCAAAAATTCTTACGATAGAGATGAATATTGCAAAGACTATTTAATGGCCTCCGATGAGGTTATGGTTGACCTATTATGAAATCTGCACAAGAATTAAAAGACAAATATGAAAATGATTTAAAAGAATTACAGAATAAATGTAAACACGAAAAAACGGTTTGGTGTATAGAGGAATGGGCACCAGCTCATAGAACTGGTTGGGAAGTCCTCACTTGTAAAAACTGTTGGAAGAAAATAGAAAGGAAAGTTAATTGTATAAATTGTGGAAAATTGCTTAGAATATTAGAAGATGATTATCAGAAAAAAGATATCTTTGATCCTATCAAACAATTCTTCTGTAATAAAAAATGTAAAGATGATTATAATAATTCATTAATTTGGAAATTTGATTAAATGATAATAAGATGTCCTAATTGTCACAATAAATTTGAGACTTATAATCCAACACCCGATATTATAGCAATGTGTCCTTATTGTGGTGCACCTTATATACAAAATGGCACAGGAGTAGTCTGGGGATAATGGGACAGATAAGAGATACCCATCTGAAAAATATATGCAAAGATATATATAAAAGTTATATGGATAGAGTTAGTACAGATTTTGAATCTAATAAGAAATTGGTAGAAGAGATAACTGATATAGGAGATAGGAAATATCTTCGTAATAGGATAGCTGGATATTTGATAGTTCTAAAAAACAAAGAGGGAAGATTAATTATTCCACCAAAAAAGGAAAAGAAAATTAGAAGTGGAAGAGAAAGAAGAGAACAAAAACAACAATTCAAAAAATGGATAGGATAATATGGAAGAAAAAATACCAGATTATAGAGATTGGATTTATCAAAAGGATGGGGATCTTTACATTTATATCTATGACCCATGGGAAAAAACATATGTCCCATATCTTAAAGGAGTTGGAATTTTAAGATTTGACACTAAAACTTTTAGATATACTACTATACCTAATAAAACTGATAAAAGCAACTATACAAAGGTTTTATTAAAAATTGTAAAAGAGGTAAGAAGTGGTAAAAGAAATGTTAAAAATGTAGGACCAGAGCCAATAAAAGAAAATGAGATTAAGAAAAAGAAATGAGAAATATTTTTACAATTTGTTGATGAGTCTTACTCCAAGAGAAATGATGGAATTTGCAAAGGCTGTAACCAGATATTTTGGAGAAATAGGTATGTTAACAGAATCTAAATTTTTTAATCCTTTAGATAAGGATAAAAAAGAAAGAAAAGAAATCCAATAATGACTATCATAATAGATACTAGAACAGAAGATAAAAAATTTACTGATTTATTAAAGACTAGAAAATTAGATGTAAAATCAGATTTTTTGGAGATAGGAGATTTTTTATTAGGGAATGGAATCTGTATAGAAAGGAAAGAAGGTAATGACTTTCTACAATCAATTAGAGATAGAAGAATATGGGACCAAGCAACTAATATGTCCCAATATGAACATCCAATTATTTGTATAATAACATCAGATATATGGAGAGATTTCTTTCATTCAGGAAGTGACTGGATAAATAAATCCTATTTCGGTGCTATAGGAACATTAGCAGTTAGCTATGGGATATCAGTCCTCACATTTCAAACGGATGATGACTTTCTTGATTTTATAACTCTAATAGAAAAAAAGATAACATCCAATAAAGAATCAAGCAGACCTAAACCTCTCATGAGAAAAGCTAGATCAATCCAGGAACGAAAGGAGAATTGCTTATCTGGTATAGAAGGAGTTAGTATATTAACAGCCCAAAAACTATTAGATAAATTTGGAAGCATTAATGCTATAGCAAATGCTAAAGAAGAAGATTTTAGTGATATAGAAAGATTAGGAAATAAAACAATTAGTAAAATTTTAGAAACTCTAAATTAATATGGAGAATTATGAAAAAACCTGAAGAAATAGAAGATGAAATTAAATCTTTATCAACTAAAAGAGATAAAATGTTGATTGAAGTAAATGATATACAGAACAGGATTTTGGATTTAGCTGAACAATTTAAAGCTGCATCAGGAAAATATGTTTCTGTAGAATGTCTAACATGTGGTGGAGATGGATATATTGTAGACAAAGATACAAAGAAAAAATTAATATGTAAGAATCCAACCTTCCCATTTCTATCATGTAACGGGAAAGGATATATTTGGCTAAAAAAGTATGAAATTAAATAATTTGATATATCTTCTCTCATTTATAGCAATAACATTAGGATATTACCTAGTATTTCATATAATATCAAATATTTATACAGAAATTCTTTTAGAAAGTAAAATTTTATTTTCAATAATATTTGGATTAATAACTTATAAATTTACTGTATCAGAAATTATAAGAAGAAAAAAGAAAAGGATAGAAGAAAAATGGAAAAAAATAGAAACTCAGTAGATAAGAATGAAGCTATAAACCCGTTCAATATGAAAAAGGAGGAGATATTAGATCTCTTTAGAGGAAGATGTAAACATGGTCATTTATATGCAGAACATCCATCTTGCTATGTAAAAGAAAAGAAGAGAGAAATTAAAATTGGATATATCGATATAGAAAGTAGTCAACTGGCATCCAATTTTGGAATAATGCTTTCGTATGCTATAAAGGAAAAAGGTAAAAATAAGATTTATTTCGATACTATAACTAAAGTTGATATAGATGGAAAGATATTAGATAAAAGACTAGTAGAGAATTGTATTAGAGACATGAGAAAATTTGATGTTCTTATGGGTTATTATTCTACAAAATTTGATATACCATACATAAGAAGTAGAGCAATGTATTGGAATATAGATTTCCCAAAATACGGTGAATTAAAACACAAAGATATCTATTATATGGTGAGAAATAAAATGAGACTTAATTATAATAGATTAGAAGTGGCTTGTAATCATCTAGGCATTAAAGGAAAAACCCATTTAGATGGAAAATACTGGACCTTAGCACTATCTGGAGATGAAAAATCCCTAAAATACATCTTGGATCATAATAAAAAGGATGTCATAATTTTGGAGAAACTACATAATAGAATAAAAGATTATGTTAGAGATACTGTCAAGAGTTTATGAGTGTACTCATTGAATTTGATATATTCAAAGAGCCTTTCAATAAAGTCCCTAATTTAATATCTATAGAAAGAAAAGGATATGGATATGCAATGGGTTGGGCCTTAGCAATATCAGGAACATCAACCGTACCTAAAAATTCACAAAACAATGACCGTGATATAATCCTAACTCTAAGGGATGGAACTGAACTTGAATTCAATGACGAAGAATTTAGAATCATAATAGAATTATTATATAGAGGAAGATCCTTTAAAGATGCAATTATGGTAGCCAGAATATGATGTCTATATCTGAGATGATTAGTGTAGAATGTATAAAGTATATTTTCGATAAATCTATAAAAGTAGAGTCCAGATATATGAATGATAATATACTTTGCTATATAATCCATTTTCCAGGAGAAAATAAATTATTTATAAAAGGCACTGAATTACTGAATATCCTAAAAAATTTAAATGGAAAAAAAGTTAAAGATATAAATCAATTTAAAGATGCATTGATGGTAGAGAGATTATGAAAGAATTCAAAAGAGAGCACTATAACCTAAAAGAATATAAAAACGAAAGATTTATGATGGAAATAACAGATGAAGAGCTGCATATATCTACAACCAAATATGCGGATAATATTGAAATACTTTATATGGAAGCTAAGGAAGAAGCTAAAAAAGGAAAACAATGTGCTATTTGGGAATTGAGATATGAATTTGAAGGATAAATCAACAATTATTTTGATTATTTTTTACTCTACACTTGGATTTCTGGTTGGTTTTGGATTAGGCATTATATTTTTAAAGTTATTTGGGATATTATGAATAGATTAGACCTAGATGCAATTATAGGAAGAATCATAGGAATAAAATGTCCTGAATGCGGTAAAAAGTCAAGAAATAAAGTATTATGTACAAAAAATGGTGTTTATAAAAAAGTAAAAAGAAATTATTGTCCATATTGCGGATTTAGTTTTGGAAGATTAGAAAGATTAATCTTTAAAAGAGGTGTAATATGAAAATAGAATTAAGATGGGTAGCAGTTCTTATGACAACATTATTTGGAGCAACATTATCTACGACAGGTCTTATTTTATCATACCCAAATCCATTATGGTATTTATGGCTCTTGGCTTATATTCCATATATAGTATCAATATCATTTACTATAGGTGTAGAATTAACGAAACGGAAAAATGAAAAATGAGCTTTAGATGTAACTGGCATATAGAATGCCAACGAAAGCCATACGTAGAAATCTTCTATGAAAAGGAAGATGGAGATCATGCTTGGTGTTATCTTTGTTTCTGGCATTATCTGTATGCTAAATTCAGAGGAGATGAATTTGGATATACTAAAATAAATACAAATAGAGAAATGCTTGAAAATATAATGGAAGAGATTTGGGATATACAAGGTGATCTAATAGAGATAAAAGAAAAATTAGGAATTAAATCCGAATATCCTGATATCTTAAAAAGACTCTGGGATAATCCAGAGGATGAAGTGTGGAATGATGAGGATGGGGAAAAGAAAAATAGAAAATCAGATAGTAAAGAAGATAACTGAACCTGGAATGTATATTCTAATGAAGATAAACAATTCCTATAAAGATTACATACTTAATAAATTATCAGCAGATTATCCAGATTATATGGTAGAATTCATATACTATTCAGAATTTAAGGAAGAATCATGAGAGATATAATGGATCTATCTATTGGACCTAGAAATATAGGATATTGGACCAATGGATTTGGTAACCAGAAATCTGTTTCAAATTACAAAGAGATTAAAGACTTTGTAGAAGAGCATCTTGGTATAGATAATATTGGAATATCAATAAGTGCTTTTAAGAATGGAGTACCTCTATTATTGTTCTTGCCATTTGATTTTGATTCTAAAACTAATATAAGAGATGCTTGGAATGATGCTATAAAACTATTTAATTATCTAATATTATGTAATTATGGAGCTTATCTTATATTTAGTGGAAGAAAGGGATTTCATGTCTTGATTCAAACAGTTCCATCATTATATACAAGAAAACAGATAAGAGCAGTCCAGAAAACATTTAAGAATATACTAGATCTCAAAACTCTAGATGAACAGATATTTGGGGATGTAAGAAGGCTTATGAGACTTCCTTGGACTTATAATATAAATGGAGGTCTTTGTAAGATAATAAAACAAATAGAAGGAGCAGAACTAAATCTTAATGAGATATACGCAGAAGAATATAATCCAATACAAACATATAGTGAAAATAACAAATCTCTAGAATATCATGACTATCCTTGTATAGAATCCATAGTAAGAAGTGATCCAGAGCCTAGACATCTAGTTAGATTTACATATGTTGTTTTAAGATTATCAGAAGGATTTAGTTATGAGGAGATCTTAGATGAAATAGAATCTTTCGAATGGATAGATTTTGATGAGGATTATACCAGGAAACAGATAGAACATATTGATGGAAAGGATTATGTCCCATTATCTTGCGAGACACTTAAGGATCTAGGCTTCTGCATAGTAGAAGATTGCCCATACCAAAAATCTAATAAAGACCTTATAAAGGAAATTGGAATATGAAAAGTAATGAAACATATATATTATATAATGGATAATGAAATAAAAACACAATGGCCATTTGGAACGATGATATGTGTAATATGGCTAGTACAATTTACATTCTTTTATTCATGGATATTTGGAGTAATATAATGGTTGATAATTGGAGCTTAAAAAATAAAAAACGAATATGTGATACCAAATTCTTTGATATAAAACCTCAGAGAGGAACAACAATAGTGGATGTGTATCTTAAAGAAGACATAGAAATTCTTCGTCAAAAACTTATAGAAGATATAATTCAATTAGAGCATAAAAATTACTTAGGTAAATATATTGTAGATATAGATAACAAACCACATTTTGATGCCTCATTAGTTACTAAAGATTTATTAAGGATTATTAATAAGCGTTTTAAAGGTAAACATAAAGAACAAATATGAATGACTCTGTTAAATATTCAGATGGAGATCTTATCGGTATAAACTATCTTGTAGAACATGATTTATTAGATGAATGGATGAAATATTGGAGGAATAAATTGATAGAAGAAATTTGTGAAGAGAAATTAATAGAAAAGGAAAGAGAAAAAATGATAGAGGAGTTAATTGAGGAAGATATAGAAGATATTAGACAAGCACTAGCTAATGAGGATTATTTCTTTATAACTGCGGTATTAAGGGGAGATGGATTTAAAGGATATAATCTTTTAACAGATAAAGAATTGAAAACTGAATATAAAGATAGAAGAGGAAGTATAAATGGAAAAAAGATACTGTAGAGAATGTAAAGCTGAATTATCAGATGATTGGGAACAAGATTTGTGTGAAGAATGTATGAATAATCTAGCATCAGCTATATTATGGACACCAGATATACCACCTAATGCAGGAGATTTTTGCTAATGGAAATCCCTTTACTAGTAATTATTGTATCAGCCATAGCAATTCCTCTAGCTATAATATACTATATATTCCAGTTAAAGATGTTCTTGAATTCGGTCTTACTATTCAGAGGAATCAGGACATCCATAGCCTATGGACATTCCCCAGAAGATATAATGAAAGCATTTGTACCACAGCAAGAAAAAAAGAAAAATAAAAAGGAAGAAGATAAAAATAATATGATGTATAGGTAATTAAAAATGAATTTAAATCCCTTACCAGAAATAATGAAAGACGATTTCGATGATGACTCCTTAGTTTATATTAGTGATGATGAGATTTGTTATACAGAGAATTTTTCGAAGATTATATTAGATGACATAATAAATAAGAATGTTCAGATATATTCTGGATATTATATATCACCAACAAAAGGGACTAAAGAGAGCCCAAGAATATTTCTAAGTGGTAGAGGAAAGAATTGTGGAAAATTTAAAATAAAAATTCAAGGATTTTATCCATATTGTTATATAAAATCTGATGATGGTGAATTTAAAGATTATCTCGGAAATAAAGTAGAAAAAATTGTATTTAAAGGGAAGGAGCCTAAATGCGTGGCTTTATTTAGAGACATTAAACGAAAAGCTGGATTTCCTATGCCATATGAAGCTGATATTCTTTTTGTTAGAAGAATGTTGATAGACATATATGATGGTTTTAAATCTGAAGAACCTATTAAACCTAAAATTGCAGTATTAGATGTTGAGACAGATCATCCAGTATCAGATAGGATAATATCATATGCTATAAACGATATGGAAAATGATATAATTTATGAAAGTAAATTTGATACAGAATTCCCATCAGAACTTTCAATTAATCTAATGGAAAAACTTATGGATTATGATATAATAACTGGATGGAATATTGAATTTGATATTAATATTCTACAAAATGATTTGATTGAGATTAACAAATTATTAAATTATGCAAGATATAATTATAGATATGATAAGAAAACATATCTCGATAATCTAATGAAAAGTGATAGAATATTCTCAGAAAGGGAACTTGAGAACATATTGAATATATTAATAGAAAGGGGATATCTCAATGAAATTAATGGGATTATAATTTTAGGAAAAGAATTTAATCCACTTATGAAACAACATTTTGCTATAATAGATTTGCTTCCAATCTGTAAAAAGATGCATGCTGTAGAAATTAGAGGAAAATGGAATTTAGGAAATGTTGGTATCCAAATTGCTGGAGTAGATAAAGTTCATATAGGATCAAAAAAGATAAGAGAATTGGGAGAAGAAGAGTTACAAGAATATAATATTGTAGATACAATAATTCCTGAGATTATTGATAATGTTCTTGGTGGCTTAGACGCTCATATCATTCTTGGATGGTCTTTACAAAGTCTAATAGAAAATGTCATTGAGCCTGCTGTAGTAAATGATATAGCTCTTCTGAGGGCATATCACAGAGAGGAAATAGTTCTTCCATCTAGAGTCTATTCCAAAGAAAAAAAGAAAGAATATAAATATGATGCCGCTGAGCCAGATGCTAGACCTGGAATATATAATGGATTAATAATTACAGATTTAGTCCATGCATACCCAAATGCAGTAATATCTAAAAATATATCTTGTGAAACTAAAGATCCAAATGGAGAAAATATAATTAGCTACAAGAATAAAGAAGGTATAGAAAAGATTATTAGATTTAACAATAAAAGGAGCATATTTATAGAAACTCTCAAAGAAATTATGAATGAGAGAAGAAAGATTAAAACCCTCGTGAACTCTACGCCAAAAGATTCTATGGAATATAAAAGACTGAAGTCAATAGACTTTGCTCTAAAGACACAAGCGGCAGCCTTCTCTCATGGAATCTTTGGTTGGAGTAATTCCAGAATGAGAGACTATGAAATAGCTGATGCAATAACGGCTATAGTTAGAGATTTAGTAACAATAATTAAAGAGGCTTGTGATGTTATAGAAAGATCATGGGTTTACACCCATACTGATGCAGTTTATATTAATGCCCCAAAAAACGAAGAAAATAATATTATAGAATATATAAATGAAATTATTAAAGATTATAGTAAAGGATCTATTATAATGCCTAATCTAGAAAATAAAGGATATAAATTAATGGCGTATATCCATTCACCAGCTAGAAATATTCTAATTCCAGAAAATGGAAGTATAGATAATGATGAATCTTGGGAAGTGACTGGAATGAATTTTATGAGGAGTGAAGTTCCTCCCCCACTATCAAAAATAGAAATAGAGTTAGTTAAAATGAAAATGAAAAATATGAATGATGATAAGATTAAAGAAAAATTAAAGGATTTAATAAAGGAATTGATTATTATAGATAGCAGAGAATTGGCTCTAATAAAGCCACTAAATAAACCTATAGAAGAATATGGAAGAGAATTATTAGATGGGACTCATGGAGCATATCCAGGGCATATA
>JGI2171J19970_10002376_pt1 | contig 10347 bp, 10 predicted proteins | sample DeeMarSWOR324_28_FD_19970 | JGI IMG/M metagenome (IMG submission 19970) | reverse complement strand
TCGAATATACACCTAAGCTAAGCATGGAATAAAACTGTTTTTTCTGTTACAAGCACTCAGAAAGAAAAGCCCAACAAAAAGACAGAAAACCTGTAAATCCCCTTTCACCTATTCAATAATGTTAAATATGGTTCATGGTTCAAACGATAAAGGGGCCGGTAGTTCAGCTTGGCATGAACGCCGCCTTCGCAAGCCCTGCAGAAAAAGGCGGAAGCCGCGGGTTCAAATCCCGCCCGGTCCACCATGCTTTCGGATTCAAATTAGCGAACAGTTTCGCTCTTCCGTCAATATATATAAATTTTGGCGATATTAACACAGTTTTTTCTGCAGTTCAAAAAAAGGGATTCTCTGATTATATGATGACTTGAAACAGTATGTACGACACTATCAGGATTATGCCGCCGATCTGGGAGATGCCGCCTCTTGTGAGAAAACGCCAGAAGATGACTGTTGTTACCAGCAGGAATGGCAGAATTTCTGTGAAGATCGTTATGTCAACTGCAAAGGGGGAGACAAGAAGGACCAATCCCAAAACAAGAGTAAGATTTGTGAGGTTAGAGCCAATGATTCCTCCGATTGCCAAGTGAACACGTCCCCGTCGAACAGCTGAAAAATCGGTGGTAAGCTCTGGAAGAGAAGTGCCTATAGCAATAACCTTCGCTCCAAGCAGGATTGGCGGAGCACCCAGAATGAGAGCAATGTTGACTCCAGACGAAACAACAAGGCGGGCGGCTATAATAACACCTGCTAAAGCAAGCAACAGCATGGCAAATACCTTTATTTTGCCTTTCTTTTCAGGGGCTTTCAACCCGTTGGTCTCAACATTAGGCAATCTCTTTTTTGCCATGAAATAGGTGTTTGCCACAAAAGTTGCCAAAAGAATGATGCCGACAACGGGACTAGCCACTTTGAATATTACAAGAAGAAGAGGAATCAAAGACGTAATCAAGAGGATATCGGTGAGATCAACCAAAAGGTTTGTGCAACAAGTCTTGAGGTAACCGAGCACCCCTAATATTCCCAAAACTGCCCCGATATTGAACACGTTTGAACCCAGAATGTCTCCTACGCTTATTCCAGGTTCCCCTTGAAGAACAGCAAAGAGGGCTACAATTATCTCAGGCACCGAAGTTAATGTAGCTAGAAGTATAAATCCGGCAGACATCTCGCTTAAGCCCGTGAGCTCGATAAGTTTCTCTATGGCTTTTATAGTATAATGGCTAGAAAAAGCCAAAACGACTAATGATGCAACAAGGATTAACAGTTGGACTATGAGAGCATCAATCACAAGATTAAACCCAGACTAATCTGTTAATCGGAATTACATATGTTTTGCCAATAAAATGCCATCAGATTTGCAAAATAGGACTGCCCACCACAAAAACAGGTTCTCCAAAAAAATGGAGGGGAATTAGGTTCTGGCGGCTGCCTTCTCCAGAGCAACAACTCCGGGCAACTGCTTCCCCATAAGAAATTCTATCAAGGCGCCTCCTGCAGTGCTTACGTAGGACATTTTGTCCGCCAATCCCAAGTTTTCCACGGCAGCAACTGTGTGTCCTCCCCCAACCAGAGAGAAACCTTCAGAAGCTGCTACCGCCTCAAGAACCATCTGAGTTCCAGCCTTGAACTCGGGATTTTCGAAGACACCCACAGGACCACTGACCACTATTGTTTTGGCTTTCAGTATTATCTCGCTGAATTTCTTTGCTGTCTCTGTTCCGATGTCTAAGATGGCATAGTTTGTTGGAAGTTCGTCAACAGTTATCTCCTGTCTCTTCTGGTCCACTTCCATAGCCAAGTCCACGGGAACAATAACAGCCCCGGGATATTCGTTCATGAGTTCCTTTATGCCTGGCACTAGAACCATCAGATCCTTCTTTTCCAAGAACTGCATGTTCGGTTCCCCTAGATCCACACCCGTGGCTACAGAAAAATGTGGCCTATAACCCCGCCAGTTAGAATGTAGTCAGCTATGTCGTTTTTCAGCACATACCGTGATATGTCCAATGAGTCGTCGCCTTTTGCTCCACCAATCACAAAGACGGAGGGCTTCTCAGGAGCCTCCAAAACCTTACCCAAAGCCTTGAGTTCCCGTTCCATTATTCTACCAGCAGCACTGGGCAAAACAGCAGTGAAACCAACCATCGACACGTGAGCCCTGTGAGCCGCAGCGAAGGCGTCATTAATGAAAACGTCCGCCAGAGGAGCCAACTTCTTCACTAACTCAGTTCTAGAATGCTCTTCAGGCGTTCCCTTATTCTGTTCATTAGAAACGCCTCGAACGTTTCCTAAGACCAGAACTTCTCCGCTCTTCAACTCTCTGATGGCTTTCTGAGCCTTTTCTCCGAAAACATCATCAACATATTTCACTGACATGCTTAACGCTTTACCGAGAAGCTCAGCATGCTGATTTAGGGGGATGAAATCGGGTTCTCCAGGTCTGCCCTGGTGGGCTAAGATCACAGTTTTTGCGCCTTTTTTGACCAGCTCTTTGATGGTAGCATCTGCGTGGGCACGAATTCTTGTATCGTCAAGCACCTTTTTTGTATTCGGGTCAACTGGCGAGTTAAAGTCTACTCTAACAAGAACTGTCTTGTTTTTTAGGTCAAAGTCGTCTATGGTTAAGAATTTTGGCATATTGTCACCTCTATAAAAAATGAAAAGGGTTGGATTTGAGAGTTTTGTTATTTGCTGGTTTAGGCGGCCATCTTGCAGATTTTTTCGATCATCCGCGCCATCTTAACTGAGTAGCCCCACTCGTTGTCATACCAGGCAAGGACCTTAACCAAGTTTCCTATGACCATGGTTGAGTCCCCGTCTATGATGGCTGAGTTATTGTTATGTATCAAATCCGATGAAACAAGCGGCTCCTCACTATATTCTAGGATGCCTTTCAGCTTTCCTTTGGCTGCCTTCTTGAAAGCTGCGTTGATTTCGTCTTTTGTAGCCTCTTTTTTCAGTGTCGCCACCAAGTCAACTATGGAAACGTCGGGTATTGGAACACGTAAAGCCATACCGTTCAGTTTTCCATCAAGCACAGGAAGGGCTAAACCAACTGCTTTGGCTGCGCCGGTCGTTGTCGGAATCATGTTGAAGGCTGCTGCTCTAGCTCGTCTAAGGTCACTGTGTTGCATGTCAAGAAGTCTCTGATCATTGGTTACAGCATGAACTGTAGTCATGAGACCTTTATCGATTCCAAAGGTATCATTGAGAACTTTTGCCACTGGCGCCAAACAGTTAGTAGTGCATGAAGCCAAGGAGATTATGTTATGCTTTTTCGGATCATACAGGTTATCATTTACACCATAAACCACGGTTAGGTCAGCGCTAGTTGCCGGGCTCATGGGAGCAGAAACAAGAACTTTTTCTGCTCCGGCTGTTAGGTGTTTTCCGGCTGCATCTCTTGATCTGAATCTTCCTGTTGATTCAACTGCAACGTAAACGCCCATTTCTTTCCATGGTAGTTTCGCGGGGTCTGGTTGTGCCAGAATTTTCAGCTCTTTTCCGTCAACTACGAGAGATGAACCTTTGACTTTTACGTCAAAGGGGAATTTGCCGTGGACCGTGTCGTTTTTCAGCATGTGGGCTAGAGTTTTTGCATCGGTTAGATCGTTGACTGCTACAAAGTTTATGTCTGCGTTTTCTTCAAGGGCTGCTCGGTAAAGGAGCCTCCCTATTCTTCCAAATCCATTTATTGCTGCATTCACCATTTTAGATCACCTTTATTCTAGGTTGCAAATGTAAGGAGTTTTATAATATTAACTTTATTGCATTCTTTTCAAGCAAGAAAAAAGGAACGTGGCGGGAGCAAAAAACCCGCATAAAGGCTAGTTGGTTATGCGATTTTTTCGAGAACCTTATCGGTCTTTATTTTGTGGCTTCTAAGCGCCAACTCCTCAGGGTCTACACCCAGAGCCAAAGCCAGAAGTTCCGAATAGTGAAGTATTGGAATATCATAGACCTCGTTGAACTTCGACTTCACTTGAAGCTGCCCTATATCCAAGGCAACGAAACAGAAGGGACAAAGAGTGCTGATGCAGTCAGCGCCTGCCTTTGTTGTTTTTACTAGTTTATCTCTCGCGAGACTAAGAGCTGTATCGTCAGAAATGCCTTTCAACAGACCTCCACAGCACTTCAACTTGTCTCGATACTCAACGCTTTCTGCACCCAGAGCCTCCAACAGATTTTCGAAGATTTGTGGTCGCTCNGGGTCATCTAACTGTAGCAGTTTGCTGGGTCTGAGGGAGTGGCAACCATAGAATGGTGCTACTTTCAGGTTGCTTAACGGCTTAACGACTTTTTCTTTAATTTTTTCAAGTCCAATATCATCCATCAAAACCTGAAGGAAATGTTTCACTTCGATAGTGCCTTTGAACTCTTTACCGGCTTCAGCTAGGATTTCGTTAATATGTACCTTCAGTTTCTTGTCTTTCTTTAGAGCCGCGTTAGCCATTGCAAGAGACTCGAAACAGCCGTTACACAACGCAACAATGTCCAGACCAGCTTCCTCAGCTAAACAGATGTTGTAGGCAGCTATAGCTTGGCTGCTTTCAAGATTTATTGACTGGATGGGCGGAGGACAACAGCAGGTAAAGTCATCTAAGTCTACAAGTTCGACTCCTAACTTAGCAAGAGTTTTTCGTGCTGACAATTCATAGTTTGGTTGACGTGCAGGTATAGTGCATCCGAGAAATATGGCGTAGCTTTTCATTGTGACGACTCCGTCTTTTCTGGTTTACTAAAGCCTGTTGCAGAGAGAATCTTATTCAGCGCGTCTACGCCCACTGGTTTAAGGGGTGGTAAGCCATATTCTTCTCTCTTCTTTTCCACGAACTTGGAAATCTGAACAATTCGTCCTTCAGCAATGAGAGCTGATGCGAAGTCGGAATATATGTTTGGAGAGTGCCCCGCTTCCAATGCGATGTTCCTCAGCGCGTAGATTAAGTCGGCGATCTCAACGTTTTGGGGACACCTTTCTTGGCAGTTGAAGCATGAGCAGCACAGCCATATGGCGTCTCCGGAGACCACCTCTTCTTTCTCGCCTAAGAGAGACAGCTTAATGATTTCTCTGGGATTAAAGCTGGAATCAAGTCTGGCTACTGGACAGCTGCTGGCGCAGGTTCCACACTGGTAACATGCAGTCAAGGTTTCTCCGCCATGACGGCTAGTAACCTCATCAGAGAATGACATTGTAGTTTTTTCCGCTTTTTCGGTCATCATAATTCGCCTCTCTCAGGAACCATCCATTAATTTCAGGGGACCAAGCTTAGTTACACGTTCGGTCATCATCTGTGCAGCCTCTGCGAATTGAGCGCCTTCGATGAACACCATCTTGAACATCTCTAACCTTTCTGGCTCTATTCCGTATTCCTTCAGCAGCACCTTGGCAAGATCCATCTTCTTCTCAGCTTTATCACTGCCAACCTCATAGTGGCAGCCGTCAGTCTTGCATCCCACGACCATAACGCCTTGGGCGCCAGCTTTGAAGGCTTCAAGAATCTGGTTAACTCGCACTATTCCAGCGCATGGAACTTTCATGATCCTTACGTTGGCGGGATACTGCATCTTAGCCATACCCGAAGAGTCAACAGCAGTGTGACCACATTCTTGGCAGCAGATGGCTAGAACCAGAGGCTTCGATGTTCCATTCACTGACATGAGAGCATTCATCTGGGCTTCCATCTGGTTGGGTCTAGAGTGCCTAAGTTCTATAGCGTTCAGTGGGCAGGTTCCAACACAGACGCCACATCCTTCACAAAGAAGGTCGTTAACGCGGGCAACAAAGTGGTCTTCAATTGTGGGCTCCAAACTGATGGCGCCATAGGGACAGGTTACTGGACAGAATTCGCAGTCGCCACAATAGTCCTCGTTGATTACAGCTGTTCTTTGATCCTTGACTATTTTGCCGCTGGTCAAGAACTTCGTAGCTTTCATAGCTGCTGAGTGAGCGTGCAGAGAAACTGTGGGTGCATCCTTCGGGAAGGTTGCTCCTCCACAAAGGAAAATTCCCTTCTGTTTAGTTTCGGTTGGTCTAAGTTTAGCGTTGTATTCCTTGAAGAAACCGTCCGCTTCCAAATCAAGACCCAGAATCTCGGCAAGTTCTTCAGTTCCTTCAGCAGGTACCATAGCAGAAGCTAACACAACTAAGTCAGCTTCCAAGTCGAGGAATCGTTTGAGAAGAGCATCCTCAACATCGACAATCAACTTGCCTTTCTCTTCGTCAGCATAGATTTCAGTTGGTCGTCCCTTAACGAACTTTATGCCCATCTCTCTTGCTCGTTCATAGTAATACTCATGCTCTCTTCCAGTAGTTCGGATGTCAATATAGCAGATGGAAACTTCTGCGTCAGGATTAGCCTCTTTAATCAAAGANGCNTTTTTCAAGGAAATCATACAGCAGATGCCTGAACAATAAGGATTGTATCGTCTGTCTCGCGAACCAGCACATTGAACAAAAACGATCCTCTTGGCGGGCTTGCCGTCTGAAGGTCGAACAATAACGCCGCCTGTTGGACCGAAACCGTCAATCATCCTAGCCAATTCAAGATTGGTTATTACGTCAGGGTAATCGTCATAATGATACTCCTTTATTACGCTGGAATCGAATTCCCTGAAGCCCGTGGCAACAACTATGCTGCCAACATTCAAAGCTACCTGCTCAGATTTCTGATCTAAATCAACGGCGTTTGTTGGACAAACTTCAACACATTTGGCGCAGTCATGGAACTTGCAGACAGTTTCGTCGATGACGTAGACTTGCGGGTGAACAGTGGGAACGTTAATGTAGATTGCTTTGCGGGTCTTCAGGTTTGCATTGTATTCGTCAGGAGTTTCCACAGGACAAACGGCAACACATTTGTCACAGGCTACACATTTATCCGCGTCAACATACCGTGGTTTCTTTTCAATTGTAACATTGTAGTTCCCGGGAACTCCCTCAACAGCCACAACTTTAGAGTTTGTTAATATGTTCAGGTTAGGAATTTCGCTGAAGCCAGAACGATACACACACTTTCTAGAAGTGTGAGTGATGGTTTTCACGTCAGAGGAGGGAGACTGAATACAGATGGCACAGTCGTCGGTTGGGAAGAATCGACCAGCGCGAGCAGCCAAACCTCCGAGAAACGGCGCCTTCTCGATCAGATTCACCTCGAAGCCTAAATCCGCCAAGTCTACAGCGGTTTGCATACCAGCGATGCCTCCGCCAATAATTAGAGCAGATTTGAGAGCTGGAAACTCAAGTTTCTCGATGGGTTCAAGAAGCTTTGCCCGTTCAATAGCTGCTAGAAGCATGGTCTTAGCCTTTTCAGTGGCTTCCTTTGGTGTTTCTCGGTGTGGCCATGCGCAGTGGTCTTTGAGGTCGATTACTTCTACCAAATAGGGGTTGAGACCTGCTTTTTCAACTGCCTGAACGATGTTTATGTCACTTATTTTTGTAAGGCTCTCAGCAACAACGACCCGGTTAATTTTTCCGCTTTTTACTGAATCTATGATAGCCTGTAATCCTTTGCCTCGCCAGAACTCGCTGCCTCTTACAATGAGAGTTACGTTCGGGACAGCCTTCACGAAGCTTGTTAGAGCATTGAAGTCTAGGATTTCAGAGAGCTGTTTTCCGCAGTCAGATAAAAATACTCCGATTTTAGGTTGCTCCATCTTTCATTCACTCATCGTCTTATAGTCTTTAACAGTTGCTTGTCGCTGTCGAAAATGTTAACCTCTAAGGGCATCTCGCCAATAGCGAAGTGTGTAGCGCACGCGAAGCATGGATCGTAGGCTCTGAATGCCATCTCAACCTTGTTTAGCAGACCATCGTTGACCTCACCGTTCTGTATGAGACCTTGCGCGGCATTCTTTATGGACATGCAGATGCCGGGAGCGTTGTGGGTTGTAGCTACTACCAAGTTGACTTTCTTTGCTAAAGCGTTCTCATCCAACTGGTAATGGTGAATAAGAGTGCCTCTTGCAGCTTCAACTATTCCAACGCCTTCTCCTGGCTTTCCAGGTTTGTTTCTGATGTCTTTGCTGGTTATGTCTTTATCAGTAATTAGTTCTAGACCTCTTTCGGTTGCATACATCAACTCAATCAGTCTCGCCCAGTGGAAAGCTAAGGTTGCGTGAACAGGTTTTCCGCCAAGAGTTTTGTACATCCTCTCGTATTCTGCTTGGGCAAGGGGTGTTGCCATGCCGTCAGCGGCGTTGAGTCTTCCTAATGGACCGACCCGATAGAGACTTGTTTCAGGCCCATCAACGAAACCCTTCCAGCCAATCTTCTTCAGGTATGGAAGTTTAACGTAAGTCCAAGGTTCAACATGCTCTTCGATAACGTCCAAGTATTCTGAAGGACCAAATTTCACGAACTCTTTTCCTTGCGTATCGACCACGCGGACATCGCCGTCATAGAAGTTCACCTTGTTGTTCTTGTCAACCGTACCCATGTAGTAGGTCTCCAAGTTGTAGGAGTCACTTGTAATCAGGTTCACGTAGTCAGCGTTCTTTAGAACAATATCATCAAACAGTTTCAAGGAGAACTTGGCGAACTCGCGGCAACTTAGAAGCATATCTTCGATTTCTTGCTGTTCTTCTTCATTAAGAGCCTTAGCAATGCCGCCGGGCATAGCAGCACTCACAGGATGAGTTGGTCGCCCTCCGATAATACCTGTAAGTTTTTGTCCATAAGCTCGGTGTTTTATGACTTCGCCGGCGACTTCCAAACCGGCTTTCTCGATTACTCCAAGAATGTTACGTTTAGCGGCGGGCGCGTCGGGTCCCACAACAAAGTCTGGACCACCCAAGAAGTAGAAGTGAAGTATGTGATCATAGATGAAGTAGCCACAATACTCAAGTTCTCGCAGCTTTTTCGCCGTTTCTGTCGGCTCCACATTGAATGCTGCATCTAAAGCCTTTGCACCTGCCATATGGTGAGCAACTGGGCAGACTCCACAGATTCTGGTTGTTATTATGGGTAGGTCTTCAGCCCGTCTTCCTTCACAGAAACGTTCAAAGCCACGTAGTTCCGGAATTTGTAAGTAGGCGTTTTCCACGTTTCCTTCATTGTTCAGGAATATGGTTATTTTTCCGTGTCCTTCCAGTCGAGTTATTGGGTCTATTGTTATTTCTTTCATTTCTGCACCTTCCTTCTGAGAATAGAGTTAGCTAATGAATACATGTAGAATGTTCCTATGGGATCCACAACCTGCTTAACAACCTCAGGGTCAGTAGCGATAGAGGCAAGGGCGCTTATAGCTGCAGCACCTTGATCGATAACCCGAGGACCTGGACCACCACAGCCAGTGCAGGGTATGTTAACATTAGGACATTGAGCACCGCAACCTGCACGAGTAGCTGGGCCCATACAGATCACGCTTTGGTCCCAGAAACATGTTTCACCATCGTCATCAATTTCGTAGATTCTCTTTATTTCAGTAAGTTCTCGGTTCTTCTTCTCGCGCGGGCATTCATCACAAATAGACTTGTTTGGCAAGAAGCTTGAACCTTTAGGAGGCAGATTGCCGTTTATGAATGCAGTAAACATGCTGATTATGGAGGGAATTGGGGGTGGACAACCTGAAATCGTGTAGTCAACATCCACGGTTTGGGGCAATGTTTTCACCGTGTCATAGAATTCAGGAAGTTCCAGTTCTCCTTCTTTGACTTTGACACGTGTTTTAGGTGTTACGGATTCCGGATTTTTGGTTGATGGAGTTTCAAGATATGCTCTCTCAAAGACAGTATCTTTATCCCAAAGGTTCGCGAGACCTTTTACACATCCATCGTTGGCGCATGAGCCAAAGGCCACGAGTATCTTTGATTTCTGTCTTAGAAGTTTTGCTATCTTTTCATTTTCTTCTGTTCTTATTGCGCCGTTGAAGAAGCAAGCGTCTATGCTTTTGTCTGGCATGGCTTCGACATCTTTGTATTTGATGTCAATTGCTACGGGCCAGAAGACAATATCAGCCGCTGCAACGACGTCTAAGATTTTCTCGTTGACGTCAAGAACAGCAATTTCGCAACCTCCACAACTAGCCGCCCAATAAAAAGCGATCTTTAGTTTCTCCTTTTCCATATTCTCACCAATCTGCAAGCATTTAGTTTGAGAGCATAAGAACTGTTATATGTCAAATTTAAATTTAACCTTTCCAGGAACACAAGCAAGTAAATCTGTTGCTAGGATACATACGAAAAAGAAACTCAGGTATTAGCTATTATTGATGAAGTCAACATCAGTATTGGGAGCATAAAGCGTAGAAAAGACAAATTTCAAACGCGGGGTTGAAAATAAATACTTAAATCTGAGTCATATGGTTTAATATTGGCTTCAAAATGAGGTATGAGGGACGGCGTATTCAG
>JGI2171J19970_10002372_pt1 | contig 10371 bp, 3 predicted proteins | sample DeeMarSWOR324_28_FD_19970 | JGI IMG/M metagenome (IMG submission 19970) | reverse complement strand
CTTCCAGAAATATTCTGTTTCAAAATCAAGCAAACCTGGATTATAGGAAGTTGCGGTTTGATTGCTTTTTACTTTTGGTGGAGGACTAGACGTTCCAAAATAGACATCATAAGTGACTGGATCGCCATTAGGATCCCCACCTGTCCAGCTAAGTCTTTTATCAATAGGAACATCTGTTTCTCCATCTTCTGGATCAGGATCACTTGGTGTGTATGGTGGAAAATTTTTCGGGAAGGTTTTATTCCACAGTTCATTTCCATTCGAGTCTATCTTAATTAACCAACCGTTTGTACCTAAAGGACCATAAGATTGCGTAGCACCGCATAAGATATATCCTCCATCTGAAGTTTCATTCATCCAGTACCCCTCATCAATACCTGAACCACCATATGTTTGATTCCATAATTCGTTTCCATTCTCATCTGTCTCTATTACCAAGATGTCAAGAGAACCACTACCATAAGAGGCATCAGTAGTACCCATCATTATATATCCATTAGAAGTCTCAAGAATAGACATACCAGAACCATATCCCATTATTTCAATATCAGTTTCGACTCCTGATCCATCAAAAGTCTGATACCATTCTTCATTTCCATTTTCATCTGTTTTAATAAGATAGAAATCATTATCACCGTCTCCGTAACTGCTAGTACTCCCGATTATTATGTAACCGCCATCAATCTGTTGAACATCGTTTCCGTCATCACTATTTGCTCCTCCATATGTTTGACTCCATATTTCGTTTCCATCTTCATCTGTTTTAATTAGCCAAACATCACTATTTCCAGATCCAAAGGATGAAGTATGACCAATTATTATATAACCATCGTCTATCTCTCTAACAACAAAACCAGCCTCTTGAGCATCTCCACCATATGTTTGATTCCATTCTTCGTTTCCATTAGAATCTGTTTTGATAAGCCAAATATCATAAAAACCTGTTAAAGTATTTGTTGTCTTTGCACAAACTATGTAACCCCCATCAGATGTTTGCTGAACAAAATATCCATGTTCTTTATTATAGTCCCAATCAATTTTTTTGCTCCAATCTTCTTGTCCATTTTCATAAGTTTTAATCAAATAATTATCAATAACATAATCTGTATATGCCGATCCCACAATAATATAACCATAATCTGAGGTTTGCTGACCTCCTAACGCCCATTCTCGAGTTTCTTCCCCAAATGTTTTATTCCAAAATTCATTTCCATTTGAGTCTGTTTTAATCAACCAAGCATCATAATCACCTGCACCATATGTTTCTGTAAGTCCTATTGCTACGTAACCACCATCTGATGTCTGTTGAACTTTTGTAATCCATTGCTGATTGGCTCTTTCTTTTGATTCTCCTATTATTTCTTCAAAAAAACTGCTCTGTTGATTTTCACTTAAAGAATCTATATCAAATTCTTCAGAATTATTTTTTATTTTTACATTTCCTGCAACAGGTAAAACAGTTGCGGTAATCAATAGCGTTATTATTAAAAATCCAATTATTTTTTTATTCATGTTTCCTTCATTCCTCCCTTGGAATAATAGTATTGTAATAAAATAATCTAATTTAAATATTTCCTTACCAATAGTTAATTATAATAATAGTCAAAATTAAATGATTTTAAAATCCTATTTTAAAGGAAAGCTTTATTTTCAGTCCTAATCCCGCGACCAATTACAATTGCAAATAGTTCAGCATCAGATAGAGCGTGTGCACCCTTCTTTTTCAGTCTAATTCCTGGTCTATTGTACCAGGGGGATTTCTTATATTCTCATAAAAAATAGATTAATTTTAGGAAATTAATAGATAATGTTGTGATTTGTAACAAAAATACGAAGAAACTGTTAGTTATTGCTCCATAATTTTATATAATACTAATTGTTTAAAATAATAAAAAAGGGGGCAAAGGCGATCATGAAAAAAATATTAATAGTATTAATAATAGGAACTATACTTCTTAGTGGACTTCAGGCTTTCGCAAAATCCTATGATAAAGCTGTAGTTCATTCTTTTNTTACTTTAGCTGAGACATATTCTGTTAACTATGAAGAGCAGTTTTTGCATTCATTAACAGAGTATGAAGAAGGATGTATCCTTGTTAAATTTGATGAAGGAATTGATATTTCTACACCTCAAATGATTTATAAAACAATTGATACTATTATTAGCAGCCATCCTTCATTTGGATCTGTTTTAACTGCAACCCATGTCTTCTCAGGATTAGAAACGAATGCTGAAAAAAAATATTTTTATGGTCTTGATCGATGGATCAAGGTGACCTTTGAAAGTTTCGATAATCTTTTAGAAGAATTGGATCGCTGGAAGAACCATCCGTTTGTTTTTGATGCTCAGTTGAATTACGTGATGAAAATTTACCTTGAACCAAATGATCCCTATTATTATTCTACAGGAAGTTGGGGACAAGATTTTGAGGATCTGTATGGAATGCATCTGATAGATGCCTGTGGCGCATGGGATGTGAGTACCGGAAGTAATGATGTTGTTGTTGCCGTAGTAGACACTGGCGTTGATTACAACCATGAAGATATAATTGATAATTTATGGATAAATGAGGATGAAATCCCAAATAATGGATATGATGATGATGACGATGGTTTTGTTGACAATATTTATGGTGCTGATTTTTCATATGATGATGGTGATCCTAGCGATGGTCATGGTCATGGAACGCATTGCGCAGGCACTGTTGCTGGTGTAGGAAACAATGCAATAGGTGTAGTCGGTGTAAATTGGCAGTGTAAAATAATGGCTGTGAAGGGACTTGACGATAATGGATCTGGTGATTCTCAGACACTTGCTAATGCGCTTTGTTGGGCAGTGGATAATGGTGCAGAGATTCTTAGCAATAGTTGGGGTCCATGGGGTGGTAATCCCTCAGATCCTATCCTTGAAGATGCGGTTAGATATGTATATGGACAAGATTGTGTCGTAGTATTTGCCTCTGGAAATGATAATGCTGATGTTAAAGATTATTCCCCCGCGAATATGAATTTAACCATCGCGGTTGCTTCAACAGATTATATGGATATTAAAGCCACTTTTTCAAATTGGGGGGAATTAATTGATGTTAGTGCTCCTGGTGTTGATATCCTCTCATTGAGAGCAGAAGGAACTGATATGTATGGAGATGGAGAGCACATCGTAGACGAAGATTATTATTACGCAAGTGGTACGAGTATGGCATGTCCACATGTAGCAGGATTGGCAGCTCTCATTCGTTCATATGCTCCTGATTTTGCTAATTATGAGGTATTAGAGCGAATGATTTCAACAACTGATGATATCTATGACTTGAATCTAGATTATGATGGACAGCTTGGGATTGGAAGAATAAATGCTTCAGGAGCATTGCACATACCTGAGCATAATATCGGTGTTCGGTCTATCGATGCGCCTTGTCATATACAATTCCTGCAGATGTTTTATTTAAATACGACAGTATTTAACAACGGGTTACATCGAGAAAGTGATGTAATTGTTAGCCTACGTGTAGACGGTACTGAAATTGATACCGTGACTATCCCATATTTCAAACGAACTCACCAGGAGATATGTTTTAAATGGATGCCACCTGAGGTAGGAGTTTTTGATATTACTGTTAATGTTACAATAACAGGTGTCACAGAAGATTATTATTGGGATAACGAAAAAAATCAGGAGTTAATCATTGGTGTTTTTAATTGTGATACACGCGAATGCTTTGAAACCATTCAGGATGCAATTGATGATTCAGATACCTTAGATGGTCATACCATCCTTGCACCACATGGAATATATCATGAGAATGTGATGATAAACAAGGGAGTTAAAGTTACAGGTATATACCGTTCTAGGGATGTTACAATTATAGATGCTGATAACAATGGAAACGTGGTTCATATTAAAGATACAAACTATGCTTCTATTATCGAATTTACCCTCAGAAATGGTGTTAACGGAGTGGCTGTAGAGTCATCGTCAAATAGTACAATTCAGAACACGGTTATCATCAACAATGATTGTGGTATATCGCTTAATGATTCCCATTCAAGCAATATATCATGGAATCATATTATTAATAATAACCAAGGATTCCTATTTAACCCTGAGAGTACACAGAATCATATTTTTTATAACTTGGTTGATAACAATCTAAATGCCTTGGATTATGGGAGTTATAACCAATGGGATAATGGATATACCAATGGCTTTCAACCAGATGGTGGCAATTATTGGTCTGACTATGGAGGTATAGATGAATTCAAAGGGGCGGGTCAAGATGAACCTGGCTCAGATGGTATCGGCGATACCCCTTACTTAATCTCAGGTGGAAGTAGTAAGGATCTTTATCCATTGATGGAACCACCTGGCGCGTTACCAAAGGCTGTCTATGTTGATGATGATAATACCTATGGACCCTGGGATGGATCACGAGAATATCCTTATAAAAGAGTACAGGATGGAGTAGATAACGCTCGATCTGGTGATCTAGTCTTTATTTTTAATGGTCATTACATAGAACCAACAATTGGAATATGGTATAAGCAATTGAGTCTAATTGGTGAAAATAAATACGGAACAATTATCGAATGCCTTAAACGTGTTGGTTATGTAAACAATGTAATTTCTATTTGTCACTCTCCTGGAGTAAAAATCGCTAATATAACTATAAAAAAAGGTGGGAACATAACTTGGCCTTGGGAGGAATCAGGAATATGGTTTCTAAATGCAAGCAATGCTACTATTACTGGAAACATCATTATAGATTGCAATTATGGTATCCATATGTTGCACGAACATCACAATAATATTAATAATAATATATTCATAAATAACAGCGAGCGTGGTATTTACATTTTTAAATCAAACAATAATACTTTTTATAACAATACCTTTATTGAAAATAATGACGGAATCTATATACGAGAAGCTTTTAACAATATCATCACTAGAAATAAATTCTCATATAACAAATATGGAGATATCTATTTAACAAGTGATGCATCAAACAATAAAGTTCTAGAAAATACATTTACTGGTGATAGAGATGGTGTTTACATTCAATATGCATCAGGCAACTACATCTATCATAATAACTTTTTAGGAAATCGTGAAAATGCATATGATAACTCCTTTAACAGCTGGGATGACAGCTATCCATCTGGTGGGAATTTCTGGATTGATTACATGGGTACCGATAATAATGGTGACGGCATTGGTGAATTACCATATGTGATTAGAGGTGGAAATAATAATGATATGTATCCATTGATAAATCCGTGGAATAACGGAAGTAAACCACCTTCACCTCCGACAATAAAAGGGACAAATTCTGGAAAAATAAGAACAGAATATGAATACACGTTTAATTCGGAGGATCCAAATAATGATGATGTGTACTACTGGATTGACTGGGGTGATGGTAAAACAGATAAATGGATTGGCCCGTATAAACCTAGTACAGAGATAATGGTAAAACATAGATGGAATAAGGAGGGTACGTTCACAATTAAAGCTATTGCAATGAATACCAATTATTCAACCAGTCCATGGGGAACATTTGAAGTAACAATGCCAAGAAACAAGTTATTCAAATTCAACCTAGTAAGTTGGTTGTTTGAAAGATTCCCAAATATATTTCCAATATTAAGACAATTTCTAGATATTACTCTAATATCAAATCAGAATTAGTGATTTTAAACTATATTTTCAGACCTACTACCGCGACCAATTACAATTGCAAATAGTCCAGCATCGGAAAGAACGTTTTGTCCTTTCTTCTTAAGTTGAGTGCCAGGTCTATTTTACCACGGTATATCTTTTATTCTCATAATAAATAGAAGATTTTTAGAAATAATTTATAAGATTTTAATAAATAAATCAAGGTATGATTTTGTTATGCTTGAAAATAATCCAATTTTCAAAAAGAGGGTCAACAAAATGATAGTTTTCATCTAAAACTCCTTTTTCAATAAGCATTTTTAGAGAAGTTTGAACACTACTTGATGGTCCAAGATTATGTTCTTTTATAAAATCGGCAGATAAAGGTTTATCATTTGAATCAAGTGCCAATGCTTTTAGAACCGCCCGCTGTCTTTTGTTTTTTACACTATCAAGTTCATCTTCAAATTCTTTATCCAAACTTAAACATAAATCTGCAACAACCTTATTTACAAGATTAACTGTCGGCTTCTTTTTATCCAAAGCTTTAGAAAAGAGAAAATGACAAACTTGTTGAGTACGTTGGGGATTACCTTTTGTAAACTTATATATTTCTTTAATTGTACTATTATCTATATTTAAGATTTTAGAAAAACCTTTTTTAATAAATGGAGAAAATGATTCAAGAGAGATAGGACCTAATGTCATTTGTCTAAGCTGTCGATAAAAGGGTCTTGTTTTTTCATTCACCATAGCTTTTAAAACATGTTGTTTTGATCCAGAGAAAACGTACGTTGCATATCTTTGCTGTTGAATTATTGTTCTAAACAATTTTTCAATGCGATTTCCTTCAAACTCTGTAATAACCTGGCATTCATCAATAATTATTATTACCTTTTTTTTCCGTTTTTGAGCTATTTTTTCAATTAAAAAAAGCGTTTCCCTCAATGTTTTGTCCTTTTCAATATACTCTAGTTTAATTCCGATGCTTCCATCTGGTTCTAATGTTATAAGAGGTCGAGTTGATGTAATTGCTTCTTTTAATGTATTTGCTGCCTTTTCTATTTTTGTATAGGATGTATTAATTATTCCTGTTGCAAGTTTTTCTGCGATTTCTCCTTCAGTAAGGCATTCCCATAGGTCCACATATATGGCAATTCGTTTATTTCCGATTCTTAGCAATGTTTCTTTTAAAAGTGAAGTTTTTCCAAGTCTTCTAGGAGAATATAATAAGATATTCTCACCAGAGATTAGAGCTTTTTTTAATATATTTATTTCCTGTTCTCTATCAATAAATGTTTTACCTACTACAATTCTTTGATATTCAAATGGATTTTCCATATTATCAATAACATATTATTTATTACGTATAAATACGTTACGTAAAAATACATAATATAAATTGACGAAAAAGATAGGAATTAATGGATAATGTGATGATTTGTAGCAAAAAAAGAGACCTTGTTAGGTTTTTAATATTAAACAAATCCCAACAGGTATCATAAGAATGGAAGTATATTTGGGAATCGCTCTAAAAACAATTGATATAGTTGATAATTTATTAATCTTGGTTTTGGAATTCATCTTTAAGTTCATGAAAAGATAGACTGGCTAGCCTGTCAAAATTAAACGATCTTAAAATCCTATTTGAAATATCAACTGTGTTATGTTTTGCTAATTAAAGTACTCAAACAACCAATTTGTTGTCCGATTAAACGTTTTCCTTGGTAAATTTTTAGTATTGCACATATTTTTTGAAAAAAGACTTTTATATGATTATTCTTCTTTATATTTTTAGGGGAATATATATGAAGAAAATAATACCAATATTTTTAATAGGCATTTTAGTTTTTAGTGGCGGTACAACACTTAGTATAAACATAGATAATAATTGTTCAACTATACATATTGAAGCTTCTTTTTCCGAACCCATAGTAAAACAAACAACAATAGATGAAAACACATTTGTGGAGATATCAATGAACGGGCCCCTTGGTGTTTTACATGATGTTGGTAAACCATTGTTACCAATGCAAGTAGAAACCTTTGAGCTGCCCTTTGGAACAAAAATATTAGATGTTGATTGTGAGGTTGAAGGATTGCAATCTATGTTTCTTTCACACAATATAATTCCTTGTTCTGAGCCCATAATTGATAGTAAAGAACCTGTTTTAAGAGCTGATGAGAGCATATATAAAAAAGAAGAGTTTTATCCAAAATCTTGGTATAAGGTGTCAACTGGTGGTGGTTTAAATTATGTTGCTCAACACAAGACATTTGTTAATATTCAACTATTTCCAGTGAGATATAACCCTACTCTTGATAGGGTTGATTATGCAACTAGGATAATTATAAACATTGAATATAAAAAGCCAAAACAATCTTTGCTTTCTGCAGATGATGATTTTGATATGGTAATTATTGCTCCATCTAAATTTTCTAAAGCTGTGCAGCCTCTAATTGATCATAAGAATTCTATTGGTGTAAAAACATTTTTGAAAACCACTGAAGAGATTTACGATGAGTACAATGCTTTTGACAAACCAGAGCAAATAAAATATTATATTAAGGGTGCAATCGAAACCTGTAATATCACCTATGTGTTGTTACTTGGTGGTTTGAAATCATATATTTATGGCAACCCTAGGGATGATGCCAATCAAGGCTCAAAAGATTGGCATGTTCCAGTTAGATATACAAATACTGTTGAACATAGTTCTTTTAATGATCCAGGTTTTCTTTCAGATCTTTATTACATGGATATTTACGATGGCGATGGGAATTTTTCCAGCTGGGATTCTGATGGTGATGGAATATTTGCCAGGTGGAAATACACAGGTGGTAACAGAGATGTTATAGATTTCTATCCTGATGTGTTTGTGGGTAGACTTGCCTGTAGGAATGTATTTGAAGTTAAAACAGTTGTAAATAAAATAATCAATTATGAAAGTAAACCTATCGATTCATCTTGGTATAAAAGAATGGTTGTAGCTGGAGGTGATGGTTTTGATGATACACCATTTGGGACTAATTGGTGTGAGGATGAGATGATCTGTGAATGTTTCCTTTCATATATGACAGATTTTGAACAAGTTAAACTGTTTGGTTCCAATAAAGAAAACGATTCAAAATACACCCCTCTAACTAAAAACATTGTACGTGAGATTAACGCTGGTTGCGGTTTTATTGTATTTGCTGGTCATGGTTGTCCATATAAATGGAATACCAATTGGCCTGGAGAGTTTAATAGTACAATTAAGAACGGGGGTATCTCTATTTTGAATTTTCTAGGTATCAGAAACCGTAAAAAATTACCTATCTGCTGTATTGAAGGAGGCTGTCATAACAGCATGTTTAATGTAAGTTTGATTGCAACATTGCTTGATAGAGACAACTCTAATCATTTAATGACCTTTGGTACACCAATCCCTGAATGCCTGGGATGGACGTTTGTACGTAAATCTGGTGGTGGGTCAATTGCCAATTTTGGTTATCCCAGTTCTACTTATTGTTCACCTGGTGAGATGGGTGATTTGGATGGAGATGGAAACAATGAACCAGATATTCTTGAGATTTGGAGGCCTTATATGGTCAGGCAGTATTACAAACTGATAAGTGAAGGAGCTGAATTTCTAGGAGATATCGCAGGAGGAGCGGTTAGGAACTATCTGTCTGCACATCCAGATGTAAATAGTGTATATGATGCAAAAATAATTGAGCAGGTTATATTCTTTGGAGATCCTAGCCTAAAAATCGGCGGCTATTTATAATTCTGCTGGTTCTTCTGAAAATCTCAAGCATATCAACTATCTTAATAGCAGGAACCTAGTCTTTGAATTGGGCTTTAAGTTTCATACCATATCTATTGTAAAAAGGGATATCATTAATTCTTATAAAAAATAGATTAGATTTGGAAAATTAATAGATAACGTGATGATTTGTAATAAAATAAAAAGAAAAATTGTTAGGTTTTTTATATTAAAAAAGTCCCAAAAAGTGTCTTATTAATGGAGATATGTTTTGGAATCTATGTAAAAACCACTGCAAAATATGATAATTTATCGATCTTGACCTTGGAATATTTACTTTAAATGTGCTCTTACTGCTTAGTGCTCCTTTTGTATCATTTGCATATGCTTTTATTGTGTATGTACCTTTTTTAGCATAGGTATGACATATTTCCACTGGAGTGCAGGCTGGATAATAAGTTGTATTTGTTAAATTGGATCCATCTCCCCAATCGATATGATACCTCACATCGTTTCCATTTGGATCATCCGAGTGAAATGTCCAGCAAAGTTCAACATCTGGTTTTCCCTTGTCAGGACCATCTATCTCTGGTGCAGTTGGCGGATCATTTGGCTCTTCCTCTGTTGTAAAGCTCCATATTGGGCCATCGGTTGTTAATCCTAGACTATCCTCTGAAACTATCTGCCAATAGTATGTTGTGCCCAAGTCCATTGTATCTGGTTTATAAGAAGTTTTAGTTAAATCTTCATCAACTAGTGGTGGCGGACTGCTTGTACCAAAATACACATCATAGGTAACTGTGTCCCCTTCATTAGGATCTCCACCAGTCCAAGTAAGAGTCTTATAAATTGTAACATCTGTTTCTCCATCTTCTGGATCGGGATCACTTGGCACGTTTGGTGGGAGATTTTCTTCTGTTGTAAAACTCCATATCGGTCCAGAGGATGATAAATTACCTGGAC
>JGI2171J19970_10002369_pt1 | contig 10375 bp, 10 predicted proteins | sample DeeMarSWOR324_28_FD_19970 | JGI IMG/M metagenome (IMG submission 19970) | reverse complement strand
AATTAGCATCCAGGGATATTCTCTATAGAGATGTTTTTAAAAGAGGCATTGAAATAAAAAGAGGGGAAGAAGATATTATTACAACAAAGGTTACCCTTTATGATTTGATGGATGCCTTTAAAAAGGTTGTAAGAAAAAAACATCCTGGTATAGTTCTTAGATTCAGAGCTGAATCGTGGTCTGTTAAGAAAAAGATGGTCGAAATAATAAGGATATTAAAAGAGAAAAAAAATCTTTTGCTTGGCGACCTATTCTCTACGATGGAATCTGTTTCAGAAATGATCGCAACCTTTTTAGCCTTACTTGAACTGGTAAGGACTGGCTTTGTAAATATTTTTCAGGAAAAAGAGAGTAGCGATATTATGCTTGAGGCAGTAAAGTAACCGTTCAGTTATGTTAGCTATCATCTTTCAGTACTTATTTTTTTAGTTTTGTCGTACTCGTTACTTGATACTGGCTACTAGATATTTGACACATCCAGCATCCAGCATCCAGAATCAAGGATCCAGCATCTAGTATCCAGTAACTTTAGACACTTTATATGGATAATCACCTAAAATTAATAGTAGAAGCTCTTCTTTTTGCATCTGGTGAACCTCTAAGTCCTCGCCAAATCCGAGATCTGCTTCCAGGAAAAGATCTTAAAGATATAAAGAAGGTGCTCAAAGAGCTCAAAGACGAATACGAAACAATGAAAAGGAGCTTCCTTATCAAGGAGGTTGCTGAAGGCTACCAGTTTCGCTCTCTGGCTAAGTTTAGGCCGTACATTGCTAATATGCTTATGTCAACCCAATCCAGATTGAGTAAGGCAGCACTGGAGACATTGACTATTATTGCATATAAACAACCCATAATACGTCAAGAAATTGAGAGGCTACGGGGTGTAGAGGTAGGCGGTATATTAAAGATGTTACTCAAAAAAGGATTGATTAGGATTGTGGGCCGAAAATCCTTGCCTGGTAGGCCAATAATCTATGGTACAACAAAAAAGTTTCTCGAGGTCTTTGATTTAAAGGATCTCTCCTTCCTTCCCACTCTAAAGGAGATAGAAGAGCTAAGTGATGGAGAAGAAGGATGATAGAAAAAAGGAGCGGTTGAACAAGATTATTGCTATAGCTGGTATTACCTCCAGAAGGCGGGCAGATGAACTTATATCTTTAGGTCGTGTAACGGTAAATGGGCAGGTGGAGAAAAGAGTTGGCTCAAAGGCAGTATGGGGAGTAGATTCAATAAATGTTGATGGTCACCCTATTCCTGATCCTCCAAAAAAAATCTATTTACTTTTAAATAAACCATTTGGCTATGTGAGTACCCTGCACGACCCAGAAGGAAGGCCTATCATCCGAGATCTGGTTAAAGATGTTAAGGAGAGGGTTTATCCTATTGGACGTCTCGATTTTGATTCCTCCGGCCTCTTAATTCTTACAAATGATGGTGAGCTTGCCTTTAGGCTCATGCACCCAAAATTCCATATCCCAAGGACGTATAAGGTAATCGTTGAAGGTTCTCTATCAGATACATCAGTTGAGAGATTAAAAAAGGGTGTTATTCTTGATGATGGGCCAACTAACCCAGCTCGTGTGAGGATAATAGAGACACAACAGGGGAAAAGTGTAGTAAGGATTACGATCTTTGAAGGTAGATCAAGAGAAATAAGAAGGATGTGTGAAGCTGTGGGGCATAAAACTCTAAAGCTTACCAGGATAGGGTATGGTAATCTTAACTTAGGCGGCCTAAAGGTTGGAATATACCGGCACCTTAACAATGTGGAGGTAAAGGCCTTACGTAAATCAGTTGGGCTTGATTAATTAATTTATTTGCAAATAATTTTTTACTATAGTATCAATTTATCTGTAGGTATATATTCGGGCGGTTAACTCAGCGGGAGAGTGCCATCCTCACACGGTGGAAGTCGCGGGTTCAAACCCCGCACCGCCCACCATGTAAAAAATAGAGGCCTACCGTCTTTACCGGTAAGGCCTTTTTTATTGCTTTAATCTCATGATAGATACATTATTGAAAGGTTAATTTCTTATCACTTTATACTTCATCCTGCTCCAGGACTATTCTCTATAGTGTGGAAATTCTTGAGCCACCGCTCATACAATTTTTTGTATAGAAAGAGAATAAGATTACTAATATGATAGATTTCATTTTGAAAATTATTATTCAAAGATTACATAATAAATGATACTGTTGAACTATCTGTTTACTTCAATAAGTGCTTAAAGATCCAAACCATTAATGAATTCTTATGGGCTATATTGAATAAAATTCCAGAAGGCAGTTTTTAGAGAAGCGAAGGGAAAGCATAAAATCTATATAAGATAAGGGAGTTTTAGCTTTAAACTAAATAGGGGGTAAAAGAGGATGAGGTGGTGGATTTTTATATTAAGTGCTGGACTTTTTTTGGGGAGCTTTCAGGCTTTGGCCCAGATGGAGGACTTCGATGTTCAAAGCTCAGTAATACTGGAAGCAGAGAGTCATGCCTGTATGGGAGAGGATAAATCCAGGAAGGAGACCAGGGAACTGGCCATGGCTGAGACAAAAAGAAAAGCAGCCGAGATGGCCCTCACGTATATAAAAAGTGAGACAGAAGTAAAAAATGCCATTGTGAGCTCAGACATTATAAATGCCTATGCCCAGGCAAAGGTGAGCGTTATTGAAGAAATGGAGAAAGGATGGTTCAAAAATGAGTATGCTGGTGAATGCTATAAGGTAAAAATAAAGGCTGAGGTTACCCCTGACCCAGATTCTCTAAGGAAAGTTGTCAAGGAAAAAACCCTTTTTGATGACCCTAATGCACCTCTCACTGTGAAACTTTGGACTGATAAGAAACAATACCAAATTGGTGAGAGAATAAAGATTTATCTTAAAGGCAACAAGCCCTTTTTCGCCAGAATTATTTACAAGGATGCTGCAGACCATCTCATCCAACTCATTCCTAATCCTTATAGAAGTGAAAATTATTTCAATGGTGGTGTCATCTATGAAATACCTTCAGGTAGAGACAGATTTGAACTGGAAGTAAGTCCACCTCTGGGATTGGAGAGTATTACCCTTTATGCCTCTACTACTCAGCTCGGAGAGCTGGACCTCATTCCATCTCAAGGTATCTATATGGTGAAAACCGGTTCGATGGAAGTTGGGATGAAGACCAGGGGAGTTAAAATTACAGAAAAAAAAGGAAACCTTCCAGGGGGCCCGGTAGAGTTTGGTGAGGTTAAAATAGAGGTGAATACTGGGGAAGACTAAGAGTCAGTGTTTATCGAAGGATTTTACGTGGCTGTTATCAATTGCCCACAGGCAGCAGAGATATCAGCCCCCTTACTTTTTCTGATCGTAACAGTATAGTTTTTTCTTATTAGCTCATCCTGAAAGGCGAGAATTCTCTTTTCATCAGGTTCCTCAAAGGGGCTCCCATTATAGCGATTGAATGGAATCAGGTTTATCTTTGCCCTAAGGTTTTTAAGGAGTCTCGCCAAGTTAGTAGCATCACTACGCCTATCATTAATATCTTTTATAAGGATGTATTCAAAGGTAATTCTCCTTCCCTTGTATAAGGGAAGGCGCTTAAGTGTTTCTATTAATCTCGTTAAAGGATATTTTTTATTAATTGGCATAAGGATGTTCCTCGTTTTATCATCGCCAGCATTGAGGGAAACAGCCAAATTGATTGGAAGATCTTTGCCAAGTCTTTCTATTTCCGGTACAAGACCACATGTAGAAAGAGTCACCCGACGTCGAGAAAAATTAAGGGCACCGGGAGAAATTATATTATTAACTGCCTTTTTTACAGCCTCGAAATTGGCCAATGGCTCACCCATGCCCATAAAAACAATGTTTGTAAGTTTTTCTGGTTGATCAAGCAATTCCCTAATCTGGATGACCTGGTTTATTATCTCGGAACTCTTCAAGTTCCGGATAAATCCCTGTCTGGCAGTAAGGCAAAACTTACATCCCATAGCACACCCAACCTGGGATGATATGCATGCGGTAAAATGATTCCTTTCAGGGATAAGAACAGATTCAATCCTGTTACCATCCTCAAGTTCAAATAAGACCTTTTTTGTGCCATCAAGAGAGATGTCGGTCTTAGTAATTTTTATCTGGCTTATAATGCAAGAGGAGCTGAGATAGCTCCTTAACTCCTTAGAAATATTGGTCATACCCTCGAATGATGTAGCCTTGTGGCAAAATATCCATTGCCTGATCTGTTCTGCCTTATAGGTTTCAAGTCCGATTTTTTTAACATGTGCCTTTGTCTCATTCAGATCCAGATCCTTGAGATCTACCTTTATCATCATCGCCTATTTTTATAAGCTAAGAGCTTAAAATTGGTGGTGTCTGTTAAGAGTTGTAATCTGCCCATTGGAAATAACAAAAAACAAATTAATTCAACTCAATAGCTACAAAGATGATAATTTTTATATTTAACCTAAGTAATTAGAAATACAAATACAACGGACTACTGACAACGGACTACTGACATTACCCTGATTTCATAGTCCGTAATTTTGCTAATTCCCAGATATAATCGTAAAGATGAAGGCCTTTACTTGCAGCTATGATTTGCCCATCTTCAACGCCTATGCTCTCAGCCATATACTCCTTCAATAATTGAATGGCACCTAAATTAGCTGGAAATCCATTCCACAGATCCCATGAGCGGAAATAGACAACAAAGTGGAGTTTATTGTTCTTGATTCTGGTATCAATCCCTCTGAGACAGGGTGGATCGCTAAGATATAATGTTTCTGGATCGCCTACTGTCATATAGGCCTGGTTTGTACCATGGCCATCTTCCCTATACATCCTTATCACTTCTTTTATTTGTGGTTCAAGATACTCCCCATATGTATACTCTTCCCCTTCTTTTTTTATAGAGGTCATAAGGTATGGAAGGTATTGATCGAGGTAATCATTATCTACCGGATTAGGTATTCCTAAAGCGGGAGGGATGTCTGGCAGTAGCGGTCTTTTACCTGGATATTTTATGTGCACTGTTATATAGTCAAACTCAATCCTTTTCTGCCCTTCATAGCTTCCCCTATCTATTGTGTATGTCCTTCCAGTGTCAAGTATCTGATAAACACACTGAAACCAGGCATCTGGTAAATCTCTTGCCTTAATAAATTCAAGGTGCATTTGTTACCCCCTCACAGCACAGATGATAGTGTTAATCATTTTAGAAACCCTTTCCCAAATAACCTCGAAGGTAGTTGCCGGTATAGAATTTTGTAATTTGGATTTCAAAAAAGGGAGCCTTTTCTGTGGATTATCTGGAATATGGTAAAAAAATACCCTCACCTTACCTTGACTACTAAGTTTCCTCATTTCCTTGATAAAATTTTCCTGCTTATTAATCAACTTTTCATAGATCTCAGAAGTGCTATCTTTGCCTGATAAATAGGGTGTAGAGTATAAAAAAATAATCTGGCCATCTTTATGTATGCCAAATTTTGTTATTGTTGTTAAAGGAAGGGAATATTGCTTTTGGCAACCTTCATCATCATTTACTAGATCAGATAAAATTATTATCCGCTCACCAACTCTTTCTGTAAGTATCTTTTCGAGAAAGCAGAATAATGGGGTGGTCAGAGGTTGTGTGTCAGATTCCTCTTTTGCCTTTTTTGCAATAGATATCTGCGTAATCTTTTTCTCAACACTTCGATTAAAAGAGTCAGGATTTTTTGGAGATTGAGTTGAAACTATATCGACAATAGCCTCCTTTCCACAACCTGGAGTCCCAAAGAGGGAAATACGGTAGTGAACCTTCTTATCTCCAGCAAAGCTTCTTAGTCGTAAGATAAGTGCCTTCTTAAAATCAGCAAGAATACCTGGCTTAATTGTTTGCGATACATCGATTCCTATATTAAATAGGTTGGGTTTAGGCTGTCTAACCTGCCTCAACTCGATTGCAAAATCCTTGTTAGTAAAGTAGAGAGCGGTAATTGAGATAATAAGGACAATAAATAAAAAGCAACAGATATCAAACCACCTTGTTTTCAAGAGGGATTTTTTTCTAAAGGAACTATATTTTACCATGCTCTTGATAAGTATTAGGGGATTTGGATAGATTTAAGGTTGGTAGCACTATTTTTTCCATGTAGAATCTCTATCCCAGCGAATCCAGGAAAATCAACGAACTTTTGACGAAATGTGATCTATGCCTTTTCCTATCCTATCTTTTCTGTCCATCCATAGGGATCTGGCTTTTCCGCATACTGAATGGCTACAATCTCATCGTAAAGTTTTTGTGATAGCTCGCCCATCTTACCGCTGGCTATAACATAGTCTTTATCTTCATATGTTATCTGTCCGACTGGTGATATAACAGCTGCGGTTCCAGTTCCAAAGGCCTCCTTAAGTTGTCCATTGCTGGAGGCAGCAAGGACTTCATTGATAGAGACTGATTTCTCTTTTATCTTCAAACCCCAATCTCTCACTATCTTGATTACGGAGTCTCTGGTGATACCCCCTAAAATGCTTCCTGTCAAAGGTGCTGTTATGACCTCATCATCTATAACAAAAAACATATTCATGGTTCCCACCTCTTCTACCCACATCTTTTCACATCCATCCAGCCAAAGAACCTGGGTGAAACCCTTTTTTTTGGCCTCTTCTGCTGCGAGCAAGCTGGCTGCATAGTTGCCTCCTGTTTTGGCCTCTCCAGTACCGCCGGAAATAGCTCTCACGTATTTACTCTCTACGTAAATTTTGACTGGGTTCAGTCCCTCAGGATAGTAAGATCCAACAGGTCCTAGAATAATATAAAATAGATATTTACTTGCTGGTCGAACACCTAAGTGTGGTTCAGTTGCAATCATTGTAGGCCTGATGTAGAGGGAGGTTCCGCGAGTTTTAGGGATCCACTCCCTGTCGATGAGGATCAGCTTTTTTAGGGCTTTCACAGCGAGTTCAATATCGAGTTCTGGCATACATACCCTTCTTGCCGAATAATTGAGTCTCTTAAAATTATCGTTGACCCTAAAGAGGTATATGCCTTTATCTTTGCCGTAATAGGCCTTAAGGCCTTCAAATATCTCTTGCCCATAGTGAAGACAAACAGCAGCCGGATCAAGCTTGAGTGCTCCATATGGGTCTATCCTGGCGTTATACCAACCCCTATTGGTATCATAGTCGATAAGGAGCATATGATCGGTAAATATTTGACCAAAGCCAAGCTTGGATTCATCGGTTGGTTTTTCTTTCAGATGAGTAGCGAGATTCACTTTAATTTCCATGTTCTTCCTCCCTTTTTCAAACAATTATTGCGTACTGTCTCACGCAATGTGTATCTAACAAAAATTAAGGGATAATAAAATCTATGTCAAGGAATTTAGTTACCAATTGTGTTAGCTTAATGAAAATGTCCCCTCTAACTGCTGTGTTAAAATGTCCCCATTATGAAAAAGGATATTTTGACAATGAGTCAGAAAGAGAGGCAGAGGTACCATCTCCTGCAGATGGTGTTAGAGAGCAAAACCACCTTAAAGCATGCCAGTAGGTTGATGGGGGTCTCATACCGGCATGCAAAACGGCTGAAAAGGAAACTGATCAGTGAAGGGGCAAAAGGCCTCATACATGGTAATCGAGGCAGACCTTCACCCAGGGCACTTAACCGTGAGCTTGCCGAACTGATCATTACACTGTCACAGAACACGTATACTCACTTCAATGATACGCATTTTACTGAAAAGCTGAAGGAAGTAGAAGGGATCACCGTAGGGAGGGATACTGTACGGAAGCTTAGACGTACGAACGGTATCAAACCCAAGAGGAGACGAAGAGCAAAGAAACACCACCAGAGGAGACCTCGTAAGCCTCAAGAAGGGATGATGGTGCTGTGGGATGGGAGTCCTCATAGGTGGTTTGGTAAAGACACACCTCCTTGCTGTCTTATGGCTGCGATAGACGATGCTACAGGTAAGCTCTGTGAGGCCTTCTTCATCCCCTATGAGTGTTCCTTTGGGTATCTGAAGCTCTTAGAGCACATGGTAAAGCGATATGGTATCCCTGCCTCCATCTACCAGGACCGACATGGAACGTTGCACAGAAACGATGACAACTGGACACTCGAGGAACAGCTGAGAGGTCAGCAGGACCCTACCCAGGTAGGAGGAGTCCTGGAAGCACTGGGGATCAGCCCTATCTTTGCCCTTTCTCCTCAGGCAAAAGGTCGTATAGAGCGGCTCTTCGGGGTGCTTCAGGATCGACTCATTGCTGAGATGGAGCTGGAGAAAATCACGGAAATGGAGAGGGCAAACCACTTCTTGAAGGAGCGTTTCATTGATGAGCACAACCGGCGCTTTGCCATAAAACCCGAGGAAGCGCAACGAGCGTGGCGAAAGATACCGAGAGATGTGGATATTAAAAGAACCATCAGTTTCCGCTACCACGCAGTCGTGGGAAACGACAATGCTGTGCGTTTAGGGGGTATGGTGATCGATATCCCGGAAGGTCCCAGACAGAGAGGGTATGCAAAGGCACACGTGGAAGTCCGTCAACTGTTGGATGGCAGCTGGAGAGTATACTATAAAGACACACTTATAGCTCACACAGATCCAACATCTTTAAAGGAACCGATAAGGGCCAAGCCCAGGAAAAAATTCAGAGCACGGGCAGCTTCTGAAGAGCACTGGATTTATATGGCATCAGCAGCTTAGAGGGGACATTTTTACTAAGCAGTTAAGGGGACATATTGACTAAGCTTAAACAGCACACCATACCTGCATGATTTTGTGGTTGAAGACCTTTTGTGGAATTCGTTGGACGGTAATGTTTCGAAGCAACGAGGTAAAGGCAGGTCTTTTTGGAGGATTTATTGCCCCAAAATGGGCACATTGGCAGGATGAGGGTACAGCTATCCACATCAATCCATCCTCTCTCCGAGGCGTAGGCTCTGCGCGCCGGAGGCCATTTTAAAAAAATTAGGCAGAAAAGCCTTCGGAATGCCTGTCTACCTTCACCACGCAGATAGACTGCTCATCCGTATATAGATAATCTTAGCAGGCAGGGAGCTGAGAGTTTAAATAGTCCGTTTATCGTGTTTGGCTACCCCAATAAAAAAGAAGTTATGACTACGTTCCATATACTCAAATCTAGTCAAATTTCAGCTTGCTAATCAAAAACTCAACTGTTTTTTGCTTGATGAAGAGAGTTATCTCAACATTCGTTACCATACAGGTCCATGATGGAGATATTCTGAGTCGTGTTTTACTCATTTATGAATAATAGAGGAGGGTGTGAGGTTTTTTCTGTAATGGAGAATCCTTATCTCACATTTTTCTGGCGGGTTTGACCACAAATTCAGTTTCAGCCGCCACAACCCCTGAGTGTCCGTCAGGGTCTCTCTATAAGTTCCAGATAAACGTTATCAGGTCCAAAGCAAAAGGCGATTTTAGCCCCAGATGAGGATTGAGTTAAATCGACAGGAAAAATGAATCCCTTTTCTTTCAGTCGATTGATCAGTCCCTCTATATTTTCAACTTCAATGCCGATGTGATCAATGCTTGCCATCTCTGGATTCGGTTTCTCCACTGCTGGAGGGACATGCAGAATGCATAATTTGGATTTGTCGCCTAAGGACATGATCGTTAGTCTTCTTCCAACGCTCTCGAATTCTTGGATCACCTGTGCCCCGAAAAAACTCTCGTAGAACTCGATCGTCTTGGCGGGGTCACTTGCATGAATATGCACATGGTCGATACTCACCATGAAAGCCCTCCTTCCGAACTATAAAGTCTTCCCTCTCTTTGAAAACCCCCATCCGGATAAGTATCTCCCGATGAGGGCTTACTATACAACCAATTTGAATCGTAATTAACGTACAGCATCCTTTAAGGCTTTCCCAGCTACAAACTTGGGGACCTTCTTTGCCTTGATCGTCATTTCTTTCCCTGTCTGTGGATTTCTTCCTTTCCTGGCATTCCTTTGTGCCACCTTAAACGTTCCGAAACCAACCAGGGCAACTGTGTCCTTTTTCTTTAGCGCCTTGGTAATGGTTGAAAACACACAATCCACTGCTGCCTGAGCCTCCTTTTTTGTATTTACGACCTTTGCCACCTCTTTCACTAAATCTCCCTTGTTCATATTCTTTCCCCTTTCTTCTAAATAGTAATGTGGTTAATTAATAGTATTACTTTTATTTAATAGAATTTTTTGGATAATTCAATTTAAAAACTGAAAGCTGCTTTAACAAAGGGAAAAAGGAAATGTTATTTCTTACCTTTTACAAAAAAATCCTTGAATTGAAATCGGTAAAAGTTGCTGTGAAAAGAAATGCAACCCAATCATTATCCGTGACACCGGTGGAGTCCTACGGGCAAGCCCGTCTTACTTTTTATCCGCCGTCTTTGTGGCGGACTGGCAG
>JGI2171J19970_10002360_pt1 | contig 10391 bp, 7 predicted proteins | sample DeeMarSWOR324_28_FD_19970 | JGI IMG/M metagenome (IMG submission 19970) | reverse complement strand
CATCCTGAAAGAGCATCTGAAGCACTCCTAGGCAGCGAAGATGGCCTGGTTATTTTTGAATCAATAATTGCGAAACTGAAATAGCTTTTCTAGGAAAAGCGGAGCACATAACATGATTGATAAGAAGATTATCGAAGAACACAACCTCACGCAGGAAGAATACAAAAAAATTGTCGAGCTTATCGGGCGAGAACCCAACATCACAGAGCTCGGGATCTTCTCGCTCATGTGGTCAGAACACTGCAGCTATAAAAGCTCAAAAATCCATCTCAAAAAATTGCCAGTAACAGGAAAAAATGTCATCCAGGGACCAGGTGAAAATGCAGGGATTATCGATATCGGGGACGGTTTAGCAGCAGTTTTTAAGATCGAATCCCACAATCATCCCTCTTATATCGAGCCCTATCAGGGCGCTGCGACAGGAATTGGAGGAATTCTCAGAGATATATTCACCATGGGGGCCAGGCCTATCGCTCTCCTGGATTCTCTTCGCTTCGGGCCTCTTTCCAAACCCAAAAACAAATCCATCATGGAAGGAGTGGTCTCAGGGATAGCGGGTTACGGAAACTCCATTGGAGTTCCGACGGTGGGAGGCGATATTTATTTCAACAACTGCTACTCGCTCAACCCGTTGGTCAACGTGTTTGCCCTGGGAATAGCGGAAAAGGATAAGATTTTCTACGCAAAAGCCGAGGGAATAGGGAATCCGGTGTTGTATGTCGGGTCAAAAACCGGGCGAGACGGCATTCACGGCGCCACCATGGCCTCGGCTGAATTCGACCAGGATTCAGAAAAGAAGAGACCAAATGTCCAAGTCGGAGATCCCTTCAAAGAAAAGCTTTTGGTCGAGGCCTGCTTAGAAGTCATGGCCAAAGACATTATCGTCGGAATTCAAGATATGGGAGCCGCAGGTCTTACCTGCTCCACAACCGAGATGGCAGCTAAATCTGGCGCAGGCATCGAAATCAACCTCGACCTCGTTCCCCAAAGAGAAGAAGGCATGACTCCCTATGAGATGATGATCTCTGAGTCTCAGGAAAGAATGCTCATCGTGGCCAAGAAAGATAAAGTCAAAGAAGTGCAGCAAATTTTTTCAAAATGGGATTTAGACGCCGTTATCATCGGTCATGTTACTGAGGGAGGCAGGCTCAAGGTCAAATTTGAAGGAAAAATTGTCGTGGATCTTCCGGTTGATGCCATCATCAACCTCTGTCCTGTTTACAATAGAGAGAGCAAAACTCCCTCGTACCTCAAATCAGAAACTACTATCAAGCCCCTCCCCTCGCCAGAAAATTATAACAAAACTCTTCTCAAACTTCTCTCTTCACCCACTGTTACAGAAAAAGAATGGGTCTACCGTCAATATGATCATACGGTCCAGGTTAACACTACTTTCCTTCCTGGAGCCGATGCTTCTGTTTTAAGGATTAAAAATACAAAGAAAGCTTTGGCCCTCACTCTTGATGGAAACTCCCTCTATTCTTACCTGGATCCCCGAACTGGAGGAAAAATAGCCGTAGCAGAGGCCTGCCGGAATTTAGCCTGTGTAGGAGCAAGGCCTGTTGGGGTTACCAACTGTTTGAACTTTGGCAATCCGGAAAAACCAGAAATAATGTGGCAATTCAAGGAGGTTGTCGAAGGAGTAGCTCAGGCCTGCAAGGCTTTTAATATTCCTGTAACCGGAGGAAACGTAAGCTTTTACAATGACACTGAAGGAATCTCGGTCTATCCTTCTCCTGTGCTCGGCGTGGTCGGGATTGTGGATGATGTGAGCAAAGCAGTAAGTCCTGGATTCAAAAAAGAAGGAGATTCAGTGATTCTTCTGGGAGAAAACAAAGAAGAACTGGGTGGCTCTGAATACCTCAAGTGTGTTTTTGATATGGAAAAGGGCATGCCTCCGCAAATCGATTTAAAAGAAGAAAAGAGGATCCAGGAATTCTGCATGGAAGCGATTTCTATGAGCCTCGTAAAATCTGCCCATGATGTCTCGGAAGGAGGTCTTAGTATCGCCCTTGCAGAATGTTCATTTCTAAGTCCTCAAAAAATCGGTTTTAGCCTTGATCTTCAAGATGATATACGTCGAGATGCACTCCTGTTTGGAGAAACTCAATCCAGAATACTAGTTTCATCCAGCAACAAAAAATTTAAAAAATTACTTAATCTAGCAAAAAAAAGAAAAGTGAAAGCAACTGTTCTAGGAAAGACTGGTGGGGATAGGATTATTATTTATCATTCTAATAAGAAAATTATCGATATGCCTGTTGACGAAGCCTATAAAGCTTGGAAAGAAGCTATTCCTGATATTTTCCAGATCAAATAAAATTGAAAGTTTTTTTGATAAAAGATAAACTGAGTAACTGTGTAATGGACCAAAGGAAAAATTTTAATTAGATTTAAGGAAAATAAGATGTCAGAAGAGGTTTTTTTTAGCCCCAAAAAAAAGGGAAAAATTGCAGTTTTTATCTCTGGCCGGGGCTCAAATTTTAGAGCCATTCACGATTCCATCCTTGCCGGAAAATTAAATTGCGAGATCGCCCTCGTCTTCAGCAACAAAAAAGATGCGCCAGGACTTAAGACAGCCCAAGACCGAAATCTTGAAACTCTCTTCCTCGACCCAAAAGCCTACTCTAGCCGCGAAGATTATGAGAAAGAAATTATAAAGGAACTCAGGAAGAGGGATGTGGATCTGATCTGCTTAGCTGGCTATATGAAAATTTTAGGCCCCTCCCTTTGTCGCGAGTTTAACAACGCTATCATTAATATTCATCCGGCCCTTCTCCCCTCCTTTCCCGGCCTCCATGTTCAAAAGAAAGCAATTGATTGGGGAGTCAGATACTCAGGAGCTACTGTCCACTTTGTTACCGACGATGTGGACATGGGCCCGATCATCGTACAGGCAGTAGTGCCCGTCATTCAGGATGATACAGAGGAAACTCTGAGCGATAGAATCCTAAAGGAGGAACATAAAATCTATTCCGAAGCGGTAAGGCTCTATTTTGAAGGAAGGCTCGAAGTGAGGGGAAGAAGAGTATTTATAAAATAGAGAAGCACTCGTATGGTTGATCAATTATTCAAGCGAAAAAGCAAGATAAGATTGAGCACTCTCTGGGATTATCTCCTATCTGGCTGGAGGGGAAAAAGGCAGGTCATAAACTACAAACAGTGGCATCGAGAATAGAAGATGAACAAGAAGGAAAAGACAATGGAATCAGTTGAAGAACAATTTGAATACCTAAAAAAAGGCTGTGTGGATATTATTCAGGAAGAAGAGCTAAAAGCCAAACTGGCCCGTTCTCTCAAGAAAAATAAGCCTTTAAAAGTTAAAGCTGGATTTGATCCCACGGCTCCGGATATTCATCTAGGCCACATTGTGCTCTTGCGCAAGATGAAACACTTTCAGGACTTAGGCCATGATGTGATCTTTCTCATCGGAGACTTTACTGGGCTAATCGGCGATCCCTCGGGGAGATCTTCAACCCGCCCTCCGATGACTAGAGAAGAGATCAATAAAAATGCTGAAACCTACAAGAAGCAGATATTCAAGATTCTCGATCCTGAAAAAACGATAATCGATTTTAATTCTCGATGGCTGGAAAAACTGACCAGCTTTGATATTATTAACCTTACCTCTAAATACACAGTGGCCCGAATACTGGAAAGGGATGATTTTACCAACCGCCTGAAAAATAGCAAACCCATATCTGTCCATGAAATTCTCTACCCTCTTATGCAGGCTTATGATTCTGTNGCCTTAAAAGCAGACGTGGAACTCGGCGGAACAGATCAAAAATTCAACCTCCTCGTCGGCCGTGAAATACAGAGAGAATTCCGCCAAGAACCCCAGGTGATCATGACCACTCCCCTGTTGGAAGGCTTGGATGGCGTGGAGAAAATGAGCAAAACTCTAAACAATTATGTGGGAATTACCGAGCCTCCTTCGGAAATTTACGGAAAAATCATGTCCATCTCAGATCCTTTGATGTATCGCTACTACGAACTTCTAACAGACGAATCCCTCTCCCAGGTTGAAAAATGGAAAAGAGAGGTCAAGGAAGAAAAAATCAATCCCAAGGACCTCAAGTCAAGATTGTCCATGTCCATCACGTCTGATTTTTGGGGAAAGGAAAAGGCAAAAGGAGCAGCACAGGAATTCGAAAGAGTATTCAAAAAAAAAGAACTTCCTGCAGAAATTGAAAAGATAGAAATAAAAGTTAAAGAAAAAGCAGGGCTCAAAAGTAAAACTGAAGACAAAACTAAAGCTGAGGTCGAGGTAACAGTTATTACTCTTATGGATCTGCTGGTTGAGCGAAACATTTTTCCTTCAAGAAAAGAGGCAAAAAGAGTTATCCGCCAAGGAGGAGTATATCTCGATGACCAAAGGATCGAAGATGTCGCTTTCAAAATAGATTTGAGCAAAAAGAGCGATTTAATCCTTAAAATTGGCAAGAGAAAATTCTATAGAATCGTAAAAAAGAAAGCCTAAAGACAGATTATTATTCCGGAGGGGAAAGTTTGGGGGGGTTGCCGAATATACCCTCGTATACTTCAGGATAAGAGTCTTTACCTCCGATAAGAAGGCAGGTCAGAGGCATAACTTCTTTTGCCAACCTGGACATAGCTCCAGCTGTTCTCCGAATATCCCACTGGGCAGTGGCATCCTCTCTCAGTCTGGAGATATGATACAATTCTCTGGCACTAACCTTCAGTAAGACTCTTCTTCGATGGGCATTGGTCAGAACATACTCTGCTCCCTGATCCATATTTTCTTTCAAGAGTGAGTAAACATGGTTAGTCTCCTCCATCATCTCCATGAATTCCTTCTTTGATCCAATATCCTCTATTGAAGGCGGAACAGTCACTCCTAACTCAAGATCGTATTTTTGAGCCGTCAGAGTAGCCATGCGGTGTCGTTTGAGCTGGGCATAACATGAGGCAGAGATGATTAGATCATAAGTGAGGTTCACGTATTCGAATTCACGCAGAGGAGTATCATAAAATTCCATGTATTTGAAAGCTGACTTTAGAAATTCTTTCTTTTCTTCAGGGCTAAGATTCTTAGCCTTCTTGAAGCATCCCTCGTAAGGCAGAGACGAAGAGGTATGCAAAAGAGAAGCAACCAATTTAGCATCTGCCTCGGCTGTAAAATCGACGAGACAAACCAGCTCCTTACTTTTCCTCGAAGACTCCAACAAGGACTGAGCCTTTTCCTCAATCTCGGGGTATGTCTTAGAATCGAAATCATTATCTTCAGTAAAAAGAATAATTGAAGGAGCCACTTCTTTAGCCCGGGCATAAATCTTTTGATTGAACTCCTTTAGTTCTTCCAATTTCTGAGAGGCAAATCGTCGGATCAAAAATTCCAGATTACGGGCATTAACAGTCATGCCAAGCTGACCTTTGGTGGCCAAGCTCACTACATAACGAGCATCTTCCTTGGCCCATCCCTCCAACATAAAATGCTTCTTAGAGTTGCTGGCAACTTCTTTGTTCTTTTCTAAGAAATATGCGCTTAACTTTTTATAGAGCTTGCTGTAAAGAGAATTTTGGGCTTTGATTGTTTTTACAAAAACACTTTGCTTCCCGGAGTTTTTAATCTCCTCTGGAATGAAAAGGTCATCCTCTAAGGCGATGTAACGCTGAGACTTTTCTGTATAAGAACAGAGACGAAATTTTTCTATTTCTTCTAAGGCCAGTCTGCTCACTCCGATGATATCAAAATTGAAAACAGCATGTTCGGCAACAGAGTGATGGCCCATTTTGAAAATAATGTTCTTGTTGGATCTCCTCGCTTTTTCTACCTCAGCTCTGGCTACGGCTCGCAGTTCGTTTGCTGGACGAGGATCTCTTGAAATACGGGCATAAGAAGCAGAAAGGGTTTCAGGAGTAACGTCCTCTCGAGGCGGGGAGTTTTTCTTAAGCTCTTCGATAACCTCCCTGTCAACATTATAACCGGCGAGGATGACATGCATGGTTTCACTAAAATAAAAAAAGAGAGGAGCCTAGAAAGGCATGATAATAAAACTCAATTTATCACTTCGGGATAACGCTTAGCCCAGGCAAGCCGATTGATCCAGCGACACTGCCAGGAGTCAAACAGAATTTTTCTGCCATCCCTTTCCTGGTTGAGCTGAAAAATGCTGTTTTTTCGCCAGGCGATAATCTCGGAAGCAATCCTCTGAGCCTGCGGCCCAGGCAGCTCAATCCTAATCAATTCATACGGATCAGCACTCAAATCATACAGAGAGACCGCTTTGTCCGTTGGATCGTATAAGAACTTCCTGTCGGCTATGACAAAACCTGCAGGACTCTCCTGCAGCCATCCGGAAAAAAACACTTTACGGTCGTCCGGCACAGGCCCAAGGGCATTAATGCCGTCAAAGTCAGCGGCGTTGGCATTAAAACCCAAAAGAGCCAGCAGTGTCGGCGCTAAATCAACAGAGCTGGCTGTTTTTGTAACTCTAGTGTCCGGCTCAATTAAAGACGGAGCACGTATAATCAAGGGTACGTGTAAGAGCTCCTCGAAAGCTATCCGAATGTGGCCGAACATACCGTGTTCGCCAAATGCTTCGCCGTGATCTCCGACAACACAAAAAACGGTTTCTTTCTCAAGATTAAGCTCCGTAAGCTTGCTGTCCAGCGCAGCTATAAATTTATCGGTATAAGAAATCGTCTGTTTATAACGCTCTATCGGTTTCCCGAAAGGAACGGCAAACCACTCGGGAACCTCATAAGGATTGTGGCTAACAGAGCAAAGAACCGTCAAGAAAAAGGGCTTCTCGTCAGATTTTATCCATTTGACAATCGGCTCCACCATCGAAAACTCATCACTGCCCAGATAGCCAAGAAAGGCGGTTGGGTCAGCCAAATCTTCTCTTGACCAGAACTTATCGAAGCCGAGATTAGAGACTAAACTGGGCCGAGATTCAAAGTTGCCTTTGGCTGACTGGAAAAATGCAGTCCTAAAATTCATCTGATCCTCAAGGATCGTAGCCAGGCTGGCATAGGGCTTTGCAGCTGGCACGGCCTCGGCAATATCCGGGAAGGCCGAAGGAAATCTGCCAGTCAGAAGGCCAAACAGAGCTTTTGTTGTATGAGTAAGTGAGGAACGGAAATTTGTAAATTCAGCACCCTGACCAGCCAAATCCGCAAGATAGGGGGTTAAGTTACTCTGTCTATCCCAGAGCGAAGTCTTCCTGTATTGAACGCCCTCGAGGATTATTATAACTATATTATAGTCTTTGGGCTCTGATTTTAACGGAATCTGCACCTGGTTAAAGGCAGGTATTTTTCGTCTGGCGTTGGCTAAATCGACGCTGGTCAGCCGCCAGGGATCAGCTGAGAAAAAGCTCTTCACTGCTCTTAATTGACTATTGTAATGTAATCCTGCCGAAGCTATCGATGGTGAACCTCGCCTGGCCAATGCACTACGAGACAGTACAGCGATAAGGATAAACATAACGCAAACAATGATTCTTGCAGCAAAAGGCTTGCGGTTGTAAAGCGGCGGAAGGGGCTTAGCTAAAACGAAAAAGAGAAAGACAATAGCAACGGCGGCTGGCACGAGCAGGATTACGGCAGCAACTTTCATATCTATTATATTAGTGATAATCGTGACTAATGAGGTTACCGGGTCGAGAAATAACGACACGAAGACTGTTGGCAGGATTTGCATTCCTGACCTTATCACCCAGCCAGCGTTTATGACCGACCAGGTACAGACAACGGCGGCAACGACGCATGCTATCCTGATAACCCATGACCGCGGCCAGCGAAAACAGGCCAGGGCAAGGATAACCTCTATTCCCAACAGCACTGCTATATCAGCAAGAATCCAGCCAAAGTATTCGTTGATCATACCTGTTCGGTATGAATGAAAGAATTTTACCGTCAGGGTAAAAAATATCGCACTGAACATCATAACCGTGTAGGCGCGGGGACCCAGAAGGCCATACAAGCGGGGAATAGAGAACACCCTTCTTAATTTGGGACTGAATCTTGAAAGCTCAATACTCATAGTACATTACATTATTAAAAGATACGGCAAACGGCGAATTTAGTTTCTTATTCTCCAACAGGCGCGAATAAAAGTATCTATAGCACAAGGAAAACTATATGTCAAAAGTTTGAATTGTCCTTTTTCACACATAATGCTAGATATTCTATGCAGACCGTACTTTGATTGCGTTCGAGACATCATCCCGCACTTATTAATTTTAACTTTTCATTTCTGAATTTTCTGATTAGAATAAAAGCTTAGGTAATATATAAACAGGAAAGATACCATGCTTTATGAGCTTGCATCTTTCAAAATTTAAAGATTCTTTTAAAGGAGAAAAAAATGTTAGATGTTTCTACAGCATCTGTGAATAAACTCTTAGGAATTGCAATCAGAGCGGAGATTGATGCGAATAAAACCTATTCTGATCTGGCTGAAAGAGTTTCAAATCCTCTGCTCAAAGAAAAATTTCAATGGTTGGCTTATGAAGAGAATAAACATAAAGAAATCTTAGAAAAGCTTTATGAAACTCTCTATCAAGGAGATGAACCTCAAATCCCGGATGCTACTGATGAGGCTCTGCTTCCGTCCATCCACATCGGCCCTTCTTCATCTTTTGCGGACATCCTCCACCAGGCCATGGAGTCAGAGAAATCAGCAGAAGATTTTTATGCCAATCTTTCCAGAAGATTTGAGGATCCCCAGAAAAAAATTCTCACCTATTTGAGCAAAGTAGAGCACAGCCATTACATGATGCTCCAGAGCGAATATGCCCTTGCTCAGGATTTTGAGGATTATGCTGAAAAAGATATCGATAAAGTTATAACTTAGGCGACTAGCCTTATTTTTCAAAAAGGAAATCCGCATATCTACGAACTTCCCTTTTATCTTTTAATCTCAATCCAAACAAAATGTAACAAATTAGGATTTTGATCTTTTTTTATCTGATTCGTCAATAATAAAGATTTGACTCCTTCTTTTAGACGACAAAAAGCGACATAAGATGACATAAGACGACATTTTTATAAGCATGTTGACTCTTCTTTTTTTTAAAGGTAGGATTTACTGAAATTATATTTAAAATATTTTTTATAATGTATACTAAAAAACAAAATGACTGAAGAAAGAAGAAAATTTACACGATATAAATGTTTGCTTCCCGCAGAAGTGCTAAAAGCAAAAGGTAAAGATAAAATAGTCAAGAGAACGACAATTCATGATTTTTCCCGTGGAGGATTAAAGTTAGTTTTTAATTTCATCGAGCTAGATCCAGGTTCAGATATTGATTTAGAAGTCTACGTTCCAGAAAAAGGATTAAGAACCTCGTTGAAAGCAGAAATAGCCTGGAAAAAATTTGGAGATAATAAAATGGAAGTAGGATTAAAGATAATAAATATGGAAGAAGAAGCACAGAACGAGATACTTAGCTGGATTGCCCCTCTAACGCTAGAGACGAATAACAAGTAGTAAAAAAGCGGGAATCCTTCATACTAATCTGAAATCACTAAATTTGGCTCGTTATTTTGGGCCATATTATTTTACTCGATTCATTAAATTCTTATCTATTCAAGAAAAGTAGAGCACAGCCATTACATGATGTTCCAGAGCGAATATGCCTTTGCACAGGTTTTGAGGATTATATTGAAAAAAGATATAGAGAAAACTGTAACGCAAGAAACTAGCCTTTCATAACTGCAACAGGCGTAACCTTTGCTACCAGTTTCCCTATTCCCGCTTTATGGGAGACATTAACGACTTCATCCACATCCTTATAGGCCTGGGAGGCTTCCTCGGCCACTCCTTTCCAGCTAGTTGACTTCAGTTCAATTCCCCTCCTCTCCATATCCTGCTTAATCTGTTCTCCCCTGAATCTGCGCAGAGCTTCGTGCCTGGACATCACTCTCCCTGCCCCGTGAGCAGTGGAACCAAAGCTCAACTCTTCCGCTTCTGAAGTCCCGACAAGTATATAAGATGCTGTTCCCATACTTCCAGGAATGATGACAGGCTGTCCGACAGAGCGGTAGACTTCAGGAATTTCTTCCCGGCCTGGCCCAAAGCTCCTTGTCGCTCCCTTGCGATGAATGCAAACCTCTTTGTCCTTTCCGTCAATTCTATGCTTTTCAAATTTAGCTACGTTATGGCAAACATCATACACCTGATTCATTCCTTCTGAGCTTCCCATAACTTTTGCAAAAACATCGCGGACCCAGTGGGCTATCATCTGGCGGTTGGCAAAAGCGTAATTGACTGCTGCACTCATGGATTTATAGTACTGCTGGCCTAGCTGCGAGCGGATTGGCGCGTTTATCAGTTCTCTATCGGGTAATCCTCTAGTCCCAAATTTGTTTTCCATCAATCGGATGTAATCAGATGCAACCTGGTGTCCCAATCCTCG
>JGI2171J19970_10002359_pt1 | contig 10395 bp, 8 predicted proteins | sample DeeMarSWOR324_28_FD_19970 | JGI IMG/M metagenome (IMG submission 19970) | reverse complement strand
TGAGCGCTCCCGTCCTGAACATTATATATATGATAAAGAAGGAAAAGTCACTTTTTCATTCGCTGTAATGCTTGATGACCCGGATGACTGCCCGCTCACAGACCTTGCAGAACGGCTTTTTTCCTTTGGTGAACATAAGGCAATCCAGCATGGGCCGATACAGGCCCTGAGCCGAATAGCCTGCTCCCTCAAAGGCGCCCACTTGACCCTTGAATCGGCTCTTGGCCAGATAATCATCCACTTTTTCCGCATGCTCCCTGGAGAGTTTTTCGGATTCTTCCTCGACCTTCTGCACCTCAGCCGCAGGCGCTCCTTCTCTCTTCATCCTGGCGATTTTATCGTTGATCTCGCCCCGGATTTTCTGATAAGCCTCATCCATCCGGTCAAACTCCTCTTTCTCCCAGGGAGTGGGGACTTCTATTCCCGGAGTCAACAGGTCTTTCCACTTTAAATTGCTGGGATCGAGCAGAGCCGTGATGTTCGCCTCCAGGGGCTCGACTCCCCGCGGATAAAATTCATTATAAGCCACAGAAGAGGTGTAATATTCATCGGCCAGGCCGGCGAAGTGGTGGCCAAACTCATGAAGAAAGAGATACTCCCACCACTGGTTATCCACAGTAAAGGTGCAGTAGAGATTGTAGATGCCTCCTCCTCCGTAGCGCTCCTGATTGACCATGATGAACAGGGCATCGTAGGGCACATGAGCTGCGATATCCCTGAGGCTCCTGTTATCTTCTGTCAGGAGATACCGTTCCGAGCCGAGGGAATTAAAGGTGGAGCTAAGGGCTGTGTTTTTGAAAATTCCCCGGCGGGGCTCGTCACACCCGCTGTCTTGCGAGGCCTGAAACACTCCGCAGATATTGAACCGATTTTCATAGGTCTTATAAGGCTCGAAACCAAAAAATACCTTGGTGAATCGACTTAAATCCCGCTCAAATTTATCGACTTCACCGGCCGTATATCCTTCGGCAATAACCGCCACATCGACTTTGAGATGAGGATCTCCGTTTTTCACGAGTTCAAAGACCCGGACTCCGCTTTTAAGCTTTTCCTTGATGATGCTGACGGAAGAAGGGTCGATGACCTGGCTGAAAAGAGGCTGAAGCTTATTCTCCCGAGTCCGGGATTCGACAGCGAATGTGATCTTCCGTTTGGGAAACGGAATGAGAGCGCTCTCATGATAGGTCCTTTTTTTTCCTTCAAGGGCCTGGGTCGTTGTCCTGTATTCTCCAAAATAGCTGTCAAAACCTTTGGAGAAGATCAGTTCGCCGGATGAGGAATCATATATCTTGATGGCATAGCGACCGTTGTTGAAATTATCGATCAGGTTACGCCTGCTCCCCGCCCAGATACCCTGCTGATAGAACTGGTCGACAGTGACCCATTCCTGCTGGGCGTCCCCGGTGTGAAAATAATCGATCCTCATGGTCTTATCGACGAAGTAATCGTCGAACCTGACCGATTCCTGGGCTGGCAGGACATTCAGAAAAAACAGGATGCCGGAGAGAAAAATTATTATCCGTTTCATGTCCAATCCTCCAAAATTATTTTATCAAGGTAACAAACCCTGTCTTCGCGATGAGGGAAACATCCGTCCAACTGAGAATTGCGGCAACTGTTCCTCTCCATCCGGAGCCCATGGCGGAGGGTGGGGGGATCTTGGCGAGGAAGGAGAGGAATCCGCCGCTTTAGCATATTACACAATCTAAGCATCCATGATTACCTGTCATGGAAATAGAGACGTTTCCTTTTTCTGGAGAGCGATCTTCCCGATAACTTCCATGACGATCTTGACTGCGGCAGCTGCCGTGATGCCCGAGACATCCCTTTCCGGATTGACCTCCACCACATCCATCCCGACTATATCCGCGGCCAGAGAATGGAGGATATCGATCACCTGACGGGTGGAGAGTCCTCCCGGTTCATGATGGGAGACTCCCGGAGCAAAGGCAGGGTCGAGAGCATCCATATCAAAGGAGATATAGAGAGGATTGGAAAATTTCAGGGAAAAAGCCTCTCCGATATCTTTCATCTCGATCATCCGGATCCCNTACCGGACAGCTTTCTCTCGGTGCTCTCCGGTGGCTGCCCGGATTCCGACCTGGACCAGGTTCTGGGCCAGAGCTTCCTCCATGATCCGGGCAAAAGGACAGGCATGGGAGAAGCGGTCACCATAGAGCTCTTCGTATACCGGGCAGCTTTCTCTCGGTGCTCTCCGGTGGCGGCCCGGATTCCGACCTGGACCAGGTTCTGGGCCAGAGCTTCCTCCATGATCCGGGCAAAAGGACAGGCATGGGAGAAGCGGTCACCATAGAGCTCTTCGTAGAGGTCCGGATGGGAATCGAAATGGAGGATATCCAGCGGCTGATATTTCCGGGCAAAGGCTTTCACCGCCGGGTAGCTGATGGAGTGGTCCCCTCCCAGGACGACAGGCACAGCGTTCTTGTCCAGTATCTCAAAGACTTTCTTCTCGACTCTGGAAAAAACCTGCTCGTAGTTTCCCGAAACATCCACATCCCCGAGGTCAGCCAAAACGGTTTCTTCCTCCAGGTTCACACCGAGCTCAGTCCAGGGATTGATGGCTTTGCTGGTCGAAGCCGCCCGGATAGCCTGAGGGCCTTTGGCCGCCCCCTTCAGATAGCAGGATTTCTCATCAAAAGGAATTCCCAGGAGAGCCACATCATACTCCTGGCTTGCCTTAACTGCACCGCCAAAATCCGTCATCCTCAAACTCCTTGCTGGTTCAAATTCGAAATTCTTCCTTCCTGAACGGAAAAACACAAAGATTATACAGAAATTGGGAGGAATCCGAAAGTTACCTTGGAGGGGGAACTGACTTCCCCTCCAAGGTTGACGATCGGGCCGATCGTCAATTGAAGGCAATGCCGGCAAAGCTAACGGCTGACTGGGTAGGTCCTTCCTGCCAGATTTCGTAATCGAGAAGGAAACCCTTGAGGGGGCTCAGCACCTCCAGAAGACAGGCCATGGTCGAGAACCCGCAAACGTGGTAGCGGTCCCCGAGTTTCCTGGATTCAGCCCAGAAACCTTTGACATCTCCCCGACACAGACTATCGATCAGCTTCTGATCATGCTCCCTGACATCATTCAATAGAGACCGGGCGCTCTGTTCGTGCCCGAACTTGGGGCCCACATGAGAAAAGTCAACCCCGGCAACAACCAGAGTCCTGCTGCCGTCCCCTTCCAGGGAAAGCCTGAACTCTTCCAGGAAACCGTCCATGCCGGGAATCTCGGAGGCCCGGGAGACCTTGGCCAGCACCTCATGAAAAGAGCCAAAAAGGACGGGGATGATGGAAAAGGCAGAACCGAAGAGCCTCTGGAGGAACACGAGCTGGAGTTCAAGGGAATGCTCACTGCGATGAGCCATATCATGAGGGGCAACAACTTCCTTTCCCGCCTCTCTCAGCCTCTTCACCAGGTCTTTATCCGTATTCACCGTTCCCAGCGGTGTCTCAAAATCCTTTTCAGTGAGAGAAACAAAATAGTCGTGAAGGCGGTGGCCGGTCCCGAGGAGGAAGACCTTCTGCGGGGCTGAATCCTGGATAGCCTGATATGTTCGGGCATATACTCGTCGACCCGCTTCCAGGTCAATATGGGGAGCAACAACCGACCTGACTTTTTGGCCCTTGACCGGCAGCGGAGAGTCTTTCTCCGAGCTCAAAATCTCGTCCAGGTATTTCTCGAGTTGCCCCGGTTCCAAAGGATAGGAACGGCCGGCAAGAGATGATGTCCGCACCTCGAGCCTTGAGTACTCTTCGATGATCCGCTCTCTTTCCAGACGATAGCGATCGCTGTCCAGAAGATAAGCAGAATCCAGCTCCTCAATCAGCTTCTCCACATACTCCAAACTGATGAACACCCCTCCCTTGCGCCGCATAAGCTCCACCTGAAAATCCCTGGCATCCCTTTTTCCGTCGATAAGGCTGATGAACTCCAGGGCTTCGCCTTGGAGGATAATCGGCTTCGGAATCAGGCCCAGAGTATCTCTGGCCAGAAGCCCTCTCTTCCCCTCAAAGGAGGCGGGAATGAGCTCGATATCCTTCCTCAGCCTGGGAACTCTCATCGAACCAGACTCCGATAAATATGACGATTATCCATTAGCTCCTTATTATTCACTGCTTCTCCTTTAAAAACAAGAGGAATGCTTCAATCGGCAGTATCCCTATCTCCATGATGAGGGAACCATCTGATCCAATGGCAACACGTTAAATAAGGTTTCAATCTCTGTGCGGCCTGACGCCTCCCTCAGCCCCCGGCCCCCGAGGGAACCAGTCCCGTCGGTTCCCCCGTCGGATAAGCCGACGGGTCCCCCCTCCGCTACGGGGACTCGAGGGAGGCATCCAGCCCGCACAATAAAGGATATCACACGAATTATTGCCCTAATATGAGTTGAAAAGCGCGGCGGCTGGTTCCTCTCCATCCGGAGCCCATGGTGGCGGGTAATAGGGGACGTTCCCGAGGGGACACCCTTTTATACTTTTATTATTTGCAGAAAAAAAGAGTGTCCCCGCAGGGAACGTCCCCATAAGCGAAGAAGGAGAGGAGCCGGCCGTTGTAACAGGTTCTACCTTTCAAGTTTCTGATGTCCTGTCCAGCTGTCTTTTCTTTTGGCCTGAAAACGACTATAATTCGGGTTCAGCAAAAATCACCAGCAAGGAGGATTCATGGAAAAGATAAAAACCATAGAGACCAAGGAAGACGCTATAAAGCTTCTCAACGTCGCTCTCGAGCATGAATGGGCGGTCAGCTTCGAGTACACCATTCACGCTTATTCCATGCCTAAAGGGAGGTTCTGGTACCAGGACCCGGTCATGAAGAACCGGACAGACGCCCGAGCCCAGACCATCCAGATCGGCATCGATGAGATGTACCACGCTCTTCAGCTCGGAATCATCATCACCCAGATGGGCGGAACGCCTTCCTTCAAGACAGACGAGGTCGTGCGCTACCCGAAAATCATCGATAACCTGAACAGAGACAAGATGACCGAGGATATGGTGACCAGCCTCTACCAATCCGCCGAATTCAAGGAAGGAGCCTTCCCCAAAATCCAGAACATGGTCCTCAACATCTCCTATGACGAGGTGCGTCATTCTGACCAGTTCGTCGCCATGATGGAAGCGATCAGAAAGGAGGGTGCTGAAGACGCTCTCTGTTTCCAGTCCAGTCCGGAGAACGCGGACAAAGAAGAGGTTCAGCTCCTTCATGAGATCACCCGCCTGGAGAATGAGCTGATGCATCGCTATCTCAAATACGTCATGCTCTTCAGCGAACACCAGGACCTCAGTCAGCGCCTGTTTAAAAATTCCATCGACCATATGAGGCACTGGGACAAGAATTCCGGCCTGCTGATCAAGATGAACGACGTCATCCAGATCGAAAATGCGGAAAAAGACGCCGAGGGAGTAGAGAGAAGCCGCAGTCCCATGCCCGATGTCTATCCGGGCGATAACCGGCTTTCAGCCCTGGAAGCGCTGCTTCCGGCTGAGGAAACCCTGATCGCCAGGTATGAAAAGCTCCTCACTCTTGTCCCGGAGGGCGAGATCAAGGACCAGCTTAATATCCATCTGGCCCTCAACAGAGAGCATCTCTTCACCCAGGAATGGCTCCTCCAGAATGTCAAAAAAATCAAGGGCATCGAGTAAAACCAGGTCATATTCTGTTTCGTAATAAAGATATGGACTCAGCTGTGCTCATGAAAATTACAGAAACTCGTTTATAAAGAGGTGGCTATGAAAAAAATAACAACCCAAATAAAAAAATTCCAGTATTTCTATCCCTATTCTGTGGCCATTGTGGGAGCCCAAGCGGATAACCAGCTCAACTACATGGCCTGCGCCTGGCATACAGCCTTCTCCTTTGATCCTCCTCTCTTCGGCATCCTTATCTCTAAAAAGAGGCTCACCCATCAGGTTATCTCCTTAGCCAGGGAATTCACGGTGAACTTCATATCCGCCGATAGAGTGGAGCTCTCTGCCCAGATGGGAAGAAGATCAGGGCATGACATGGATAAAATCAAGGAGTTCCAGGTCAGACTGTCTCCATCCCGAATCATCGGGTCTCCGGTCCTGGAAGACGCATATGTCGCGTTCGAATGCAAGCTGACCGATACCAGAGCCTACGGAGACCACGACCTCTTTGTGGGAGAGGTCCTGGCTATCCATGAAGAGGAGAAAAGCTTCACGGCTGAGGGGGTGCTCGAGCCCCAAAAAATCCAGCCTCTACTTTACCTAGGAAGTGACTTCTACATCACTATCAACCCAGATACTCTCAAGTATGTTCTTCCTGACTGATGCTTTTGCTGGATCTGGGGAAGCATGCTCAAGGAAAATATAAAAAAAAGGGAGGTTCAGATGGTCCATCCGTTTAAAAAACAGCTTTTATTTCTATTAGTCATGGTCTTTGTCTTCACAGGGGCGGTCCAGACTCAAGAAAAAAGCCCCGAACCGGTACAGTTTGAGCTGACCATCGATAACATCATGAAAGGAGAAGAGCTCATCGGGACAGCTCCTTCGAACATCATGTGGTCCGTGGACGGGTCCAAGCTCTACTTCCGCTGGACAAAACCAGGAGAAGACAGGAGCGAATTCTATGCCATTACACCGTCCAACCTGATCCCTCAAAAAATAGAAGCCGAAGACCTTCTCAAGCTTCCTCCTCTCCCCTCCCGGGCAACCTTTTCCCGCTATTCCCGGTACATCTTCGGCATGGAGATCGATTTTGACCGGGAGAACAAGAGGGCTGTCGTTATCCGCAACGGCGATATCAGCCTTCTGGATGTGGCCACGGGGAAAATCACCCAGCTCACCTTCACCGACGAGCGGGAATCCAACGCCAGCTTTACCCCTGATGGCGAAAAGATCGCCTTCACCTGCCAGGACAACCTCTTTCTCCTTTCCCTGAAAGACAACAGCCTCCGCCAGATGACTTCCATCTCCAAAAAAGCTCCCCCGCCACAGAAAAAGCCCGATGAAGTGGAGGAATGGTACCGCCAGCAGCAGCAAGAGCTCTTTGAGGAATTCAGCCGTCCGCGGCGAGGAAGAGGCATGGGAATGTTTCCCTCATTTGGAGGCGGCAGCAGGAGACAGCCGTTTTTTCTGGAAGAAAACCAATTCATTTTTGGCCTTGATCTTTCCCCGGATGAGAAATACGTGATGTTCCTGCTTTCAGAAAGCCTGCCCGAAGCCAAACAGACCGCTGTACCCAACTACCTGACCCGAACCGGATACACGGAAACGATCGACTCCCATCCCAAAGCGGCCCAATCACCGCGGGACTTGAAGACAGGGATCATGGATATCTCCACGGGCAAAGTCCAGTGGGTCGACTACGGCCAGGGCGAGAGGAAGATTTATTCCTACCAGGCTTTCTGGTCGCCGGACGGAAAAAAGTGCGCTTTGACAGCCAGCTCCGAGGACCGGAAGGACACCTGGCTTCTCTCTTTAGACCCGGAGAGCGGAAAAACATCTGTCATCGAGCATGTCCATGACGACGCTTGGATCGGCGAATACGGCCTGAGCAACGTCGCCTGGTGTCCGGATAGCCAGCATCTCTACTACATCTCGGAGAAGGACGGCTATGCTCATCTGTATAAAGCCTCCTCCGACGGCGCCCAAAAAGCACAGCTAACCAAAGGAAAGTTCGAGGTCTCCAGTGCCCAGCTCTCCCTGGACGGAAAGAGATGGTATCTGATTTCAAATGAAGAACATCCCGGGGAGACTCATTTCTATTCCATGCCGGTCCGAGGGGGGAAACGGACAAAGATCACTTCGTTGAAAGGACAGAACGAGGTCATCCTCTCGCCGGATGAGTCATCCCTGGCTATCATTCATTCCTACAGCAACACGCCCCCAGAGCTCTATTTCCAACCGAACAGACCCCAATCAAAGGCACAGCAGATAACACTTTCGACGTCTGAAGAGTTCCGCTCCCACGAATGGTATGACCCGGAGATCATCACCTTCAAAGCCCGCGACGGAGCCGATGTCTATGCCCGGCTTTACAGGCCCAAGCAGTGGCATCCGCAGAGGCCGGCAGTCATCTTCATCCACGGCGCCGGCTACCTTCAGAACGCCCACCGGGGCTGGAGCTACTACTACCGGGAATACATGTTCCATAACATCCTCATCGAAAACGGCTATCTTGTCCTGGATGTGGACTACAGGGGAAGCAAGGGCTACGGCCGCGACTGCCGAACAGCGATTTACCGGCATATGGGCGGAAAGGACCTGGATGATATCGTCGATGCCGCCCGCTTCCTGGCGAAAGAACATAAGGTCAACCCGGAGAGGATAGGGACCTATGGCGGGAGCTACGGCGGATTCCTCACCCTGATGGCCATGTTCAAAGCCCCTGATGTGTTCCAGGCCGGAGCAGCGCTCAGACCTGTCACGGACTGGGCTCATTACCATTCCGGCTATACCGTGGATATCCTCAACCTTCCCCATAAGGACAGCGAGGCATACCAGCAGAGCTCCCCCATCTATTTTGCCCCAGGGCTCAAAGGCGCGCTGCTCATCTGCCACGGCATGGTCGACACCAACGTCCATTTTCAGGACACGGTACGGCTGGCACAGCGCTTGATCGAGCTGGGAAAGGAAAACTGGGAAGTGGCCATCTATCCCGCGGAAGGGCATTCTTTCCACAACAGCTCTTCCTGGGCAGATGAGTACAAGCGGATCTTCAAGCTCTTCGAAGAAAATTTGAAATGATTCAATTCCAGATAGCGTGGATAAAATACTCGGGAATGAAAGGAGCGACCTTGAAGATTTAGCCTTCCTGAACCGTCCACTGAGGGAAGCCGATAAAATCGGCCGCCGAGTATGTTTGAGAAGCTCAGGCCAGTGGATTCCGAAAACACGCCGCTTTTGCCCCAGCGAGTCAAAAACGGCTCGATTTCAGGCTTCGCTCTCCTCTTCCTTTGGTCGAGGAACCATGCCCGCTCAGCCTTCCATACGGTTTTCTTCACCCACTGCCCTTCGCTTATGTGCTGAGGGGGACGGTGAAGGAATGGCGCTCAAAATTTGATGGGAGCGACGCCATTTCCGTGTATTTTATCTATGAAATTACCCTCGCAAAATGGAAGAGAACCTTTGAAATAAGTCCCATTTTCCGTATAATAGTCATGACCTGAATGGAAACCGCAGTCCATATAGAAAATCTTCATAAATCGTTCAAGCTGGGATTCATCCCTCAAACGAAGAAGATCCTCAAAGGCATCTCGCTCACCGTCAATCAGGGAGAGATCTTCGGCTATCTCGGCCCCAACGGTGCGGGCAAGACTACCACCATCAAATGCATCCTCGGCCTGATATTCCCTGACCAAGGAAAGGTCGAGCTTTTTGGCCATCATCATCTCTCTCTTAAGGCTAAAGCTCAAATCGGCTTTCTTCCGGAGAATCCCTATTTTTACGACCATCTCACAGCCTCAGAATTTCTCTATTTCTACAGCCAGCTGTTCCTCATCAAGAAGAATGAACGGGAAACAAAGATCAAAGACCTAATCCAGGTGGTCGGACTGGAGAAGGCAGCCGACCTCCAGCTCCGGAAATTCTCCCGGGGCATGCTGCAGAGGATCGGCCTGGCTCAGGCTCTTCTCAACGAACCCTCCCTTGTCCTTCTGGATGAGCCCCTTGGCGGCCTGGATCCCATCGGCAGAAAAGAAATCCGGGATATCATCGTCCGGCTCAAGGAGGAAGGGAAGACCGTCTTCCTCTCCTCCCATATCCTGCAGGATATCGAGATGATCTGCGACCGGGTGGCCATCATCGTCAACGGAGAGATCATCAACCAGGGAACCCTCCAAGACCTGATCTCGGAGAAGATCCTGTTCACGGAGATCGTGATATCGGGAGTGGATATCAAGGACCTGGAAAACATGGGAGAGCCTCTCAGCGAGCACGGGGGAAGGACTCTCCTCAGAGTATTCAAGGAAGGAGACGTGGAGAAAGTCCTCGAGCTTGTCGGGTCGAAAAAAGGAAAGATCCATTCCCTGATTCCCAGGACAGAGACTCTGGAGGACCTGTTTGTGGAAATCGTGAAGCAAAGATGAAAATACGGGCCATAGCGTTCAACACCTTCAAGGAAGCCATCAGGGACAGGATCCTCTATCTCATCCTCTTTTTTGCCGTGGTCTGCATCGGCTTTTCGCGTCTGCTGGCCTTGCTCACCGTGGGAGACCGGGTCAAGATCATCAAGGATGTGGGATTGGCTTCGCTCTCCCTCTTCGGGGCATTGATGGCCATCATGATCGGCACGGGCCTGGTCTATAAAGAGATTGAAAAAAAGACGATCTACACCCTGCTTTCCAAACCCATCCACCGCTTTCAGTTCTTGCTGGGAAAATTCTTCGGGCTGGTCCTGACCCTGTTCATCATG
>JGI2171J19970_10002357_pt1 | contig 10397 bp, 10 predicted proteins | sample DeeMarSWOR324_28_FD_19970 | JGI IMG/M metagenome (IMG submission 19970) | reverse complement strand
TGCCGCCGTGCACCCGATTTCTTCGGCATGGCGGGTTAGCTCGACTGTATCTTTCGTGGAAGCCGTTCCGGTGTGCGCGACAATGGGTATTTTCCCTGCAATTATCTTGACACAGGTTTCCGCTACTAGCTTTCTTTCCTTCACCGACAACATTGGACCACTGCCATAAGAGCCACAGATATACAATCCGTCGACCTTGTCGGCTATAAAATTCAGGAGCTTTTCCAGATTTGCTAAATCGAGATTTCCCGCTTGATCAAACGGTGTGATCAGCGGCGGCACAACGCCCTTTAATTTTAACATGTCCACCTCCATGAAGTTTGAGTATACTTAGGTTCTCTGGTTCTTCTGTCGAAAATAGATGCTGATCATGATTAAGATTAAGAGCCCCGTGGCAATTTTGCGACCGGCCTCAGGCATCTTGATAACCGTCAATAGGCTTTCGAGCAAAACAAGTAAAATAGCACCGGCTATCGTTCCAGCATAACCGCCTTTACCCCCGGTTAAAGAGGTTCCGCCGATGACAACGGCGGTAATCGACCACAGGATGTATTCATTTCCGATGCCAAGAAACGCCGTATGGGTATATCCAGCCATGAGGGCGCCGGTTAAGGCGGCAGATCCACCGCTGATGGCATAGACTAACATTAGATTGGTATTGACTTTTATGCCGGATAAATACGATGCTCTCGCATTCGCACCGATATAATAGATTTTCCGTCCAAATACAGTGGTGCGCAAAAGCATGATGACCAGCAGGCTTAAGAGCAACCACACGATCACGATCACTGGTATCCCATGCAATACACTTCCGACGCCGATAAATCGCAACATTGGTGAGGCCAGTCCCTTGGGTGCTCCTTGACTAACAATCAGCGTTATTCCGGTAACCAGAGAGCCAATCGCCAGCGTCATCACTAAGGGTGAGATCCTCAAGTAGGCCACTCCCAGGCCGTTGAAGGTACCGAAGGTGGCTCCCAGTAGAATAATGACCGCTATGGACCAAAGGGTATTGGAATCCAGACCGTTGATCAGCATACACGTGAAGACGTTTCCCATGGTAATGAGCGCCCCAACGGATAAATCGATGCCGGCGGTTAAGATGACAAGGCTTTGGCCGATGGAAACAATGCCCAAAAAGGAAGCGGTTCGTAACACGGCGCCGATATGCCCGAAGGATAAAAACCCATGGGAAATGACCTCCCCTAAAACAAAGAGTGCGATGATTAAGACGCCTAAGAGTATGGTGATGTTTTGCTGAATAACATCTCTAAGTGTTGATCCATTTACTGTTTTCATTAAATGAATTACCTAACCTCTGGCGTAGTAGAACGTTCTGGTAGTATGAGTCTTCTGGCGCTTTCGAGCAAATATCCCGTTGTTTCGGACGATGTCCAGGCCAACGCAACGATTAATACCAAACCCTTAGCAACAAATTGATAAAAGGTAGAGATCGCCAGCAGATTGAGAATATTGCTTAGTAACTGAAAAATATAGGAAGCACCGATAATTCCGGCCACACCGCCCCTTCCGCCCATCAGGCTGGTTCCTGCGATTACCGCAACTGCAATGGAATTCAGGATGTAGGGCTCACCCACCAACGGATCAGCTGAGAACATCCAGGCAGAAAGGAACATGCCGGCAAAGGCACCCAAAAGGCCGCTGAATCCGTACACCCATAATTTGATCGTCTGGCAGGCAATACCGGATTCATAGGCTACCGACTCGTTGCCACCAATTGCATAAATGGATCGTCCAAATGTCGTTCGGGTAAGAACGAAATGAAAGATCACCACCCCCCCAAAAAAAATGAGGAGGGGCACTGGAATAATCCCAAATAGCATGCCATTGACATGGGTCGCTATTGCTAACGAAACACTACCGCCGGGAATCGGCATAATAAACAAAGTGACACCTTTCCATATCGCCCCGGTGGCTAGGGTGACGATTAACGGTGGGAATCCTCCTTTGGTAATGATCAGACCGTTTACCAGACCCATAATGAGCCCAACCAGCGGTGGAATAAGCAGCCATAAAAGCATATTTAGGGGAGTGTCCACATAGGGCAGGCTGGCGGCTATCACATTGGTCAATCCAATAATAGCGCCGATGGAAAGGTCAATGCCACCGGTTAGCAGTACAAAGGTTTGCGCCATTCCGGCGAAAATCAACGGCGTGATCCTCGTAAATAGATTGACGTTGTTATTCCAGGTAAAAAAGGTAGGCTCAATAAAACATGCAAGGGCGTAAATCAACATAAGAATGCTGTAAACCGGCAAATACAGCCTTAGGTTGCGTTGATTCGCGGTCATTAGTTTGCTCCAGCCTCGAGCAGATTGGTCTGACTGACCGAAGCTTTCATGATGTTTTCTTCGGTAATGTCGTCTTCTTCTAAATCTGCGGTTAAAAAACCCTGGTTCATGACGAGGACGCGATCACACATGCCGATGAGTTCCAACATGTCACTGCTATATAAAATTACCACCACCTCATGCTGAGCCAACTCCCGGATGAGTTTGTATATTTGCTGTTTGGTGGCCACATCCACGCCTTTGGTAGGCTCTAGCATGACGATGACCTGGGGAGCCGAAATTAACCACTTGCCGAGTACTAGTTTTTGCAGGTTGCCTCCGCTCAGGGAACGAGAGATTTGTTTCAACGACGTAATTTTGATAGACAATCTTTCGATAATATCAGAAACGGCTTGCTTTTCCTTTTGTTTGTGAATGAAGCCGAAAGATTTTCGTTGATCGAGGCTCGGGGCGGCCAGGTTTTCAAGTGCCGCTAAGATTAAAAAGACACCTTCCTCACTTCTATTTTCCGGAACTAAAGCAATCCCCGAGCGCATGGCTTGTACTGGATTGTTGACGGAAATTTCTCGATTATTAATTGATATTGAATTGTCCTTGCAATGGCCCAAACCGAAGATGGACTCGAGCAGTTCGATTTGTCCTTGGCCTTGTAATCCGCCAAAACCAAGCACCTCGCCTTTAGAAGAAGAAAAGGCGATTCGTTGGTGAAACTTTTTTAATGTCCCTTCAAAGCGGAAGACTTCTACGTGCTTAGCACGGCTCTCTCGCTTGGCCGGGAAAATTTCCGTAAACGTTCTTCCTACCATCGAAGAGATTAATTTGTCTTCATCAAAAAACGATGCTTTTTCGGTGATGACCTGTTGACCATCCTTCATCACCGTGATGCGATCTGAAATGGTGAGTACTTCATCGAGGCGGTGGGAGATGAAAATCAGGGCTTTGTTTTTTCGCTTAAGATCTTTCAAAATATTAAAAAGTAGCCTGACTTCATCTTTGGAAAGGGCCGCCGTGGGCTCATCAAAGACAAGGATGTCCGGATTCTGGGTTAAGACCTTGGAGATTTCCACCATCTGCCTCAAGGCCATGGAAAGTGAAGCCACCAGTTCATCAGGGTTAATGTTGACACCGATCTCATGTAAAATGGAAGCGCTTCTCTGGCGGATTTCCTCCCAATCAAGCAAGCTTGATTTTTTCTTTGGCCAGATACCCATGTAAATATTTTCGGCTACTGAAAGCTCCCCCAATAAGGACAACTCCTGGTAAACCACGCCAACTCCGGACTGGCGGGCATCGGAATAGCTTTTAAATTTTTTTTGGGAACCGTCAATGAGGATTTTTCCACTATCTGCACGGTGAATGCCGGCCAGCACTTTAATTAAGGTGCTTTTGCCGGCTCCGTTTTCTCCTACCAAACCATGGATTTCACCCCGCCTGCATGTAAAATCAACATGATCCACGGCCACCGTACCGGGGAAGGATTTTACGATTTGTTTCATCTCCAAAAGAGGAACTGCTGTAGCGGCATCGTTTCCCATGCAAGTCTCCCGAATGAAAGGGGAGGTCAAAACCTCCCCTTTCGGCAATACCAATACTACCTTTCAAACATCTTCTTGACGATATCATCGGGAAGCTTGGAGTTACACCAGAAACTATCCGGCAGATGCGGCTTCACATATTGCTCCAATGTTTGTGCCGTAATGGTCGGAATGGGGATGACGGTTTTCTTTTGAACCGGCTTGCCGGTCAGGGCATCTAGGGCAACCTCGAGCGCCTTGGCGCTGCACCACGTTGGCATGCTAGTGGCAATCGAGTCAAAATTTGGATATTTTCCGGAATCGCGTAGCTCTTTCCAAAGCTTCAAAAATCCATTGCCATCTTCCCCCGTGACCGGCGGCGGTGTCATATTGCGTTCAATATAGGCCTCAACGACCGCCTCCGACATGGCGCCTCCTTGAGACCAAACCCCATCAATTTTCGGATACGCAGCCATCAGGGACTCCATGGCTCTTTTGGCCTTGGCATAATCCCAGTCTGCATATACTTCCTGCACGATTTTGATATCAGCATATTTATCGAAAATGCTTTTAGCCCCCTCAAACCGTTCAGCCGAAATAGCGGTTCCTTTGATACCGTTAAACGCAATAATCTGGCCTTTGCCCCCCAAAGCCTTTGATAGCCATCGCCCTTGTACTCTGCCAAATTCCTTCTGGTCGATGATAACGTGCGCAGTAATATTATCGGTGTAGACCAAGTTGTCATAGTCGACGACCACAATACCTGCGGCCATGGCCTTGTTTACGACCGGAATGAGCGCTTTTGGATTGACGGCCGTAATTAAGATGGCATCTACCTTTTTAGAGATTAAATCCTCGATGTCCGAAATCTGCTTAGAGATATCTCCTTCCGCTTCTGTGATGATCAGTTGCTTAACCAAATCCTTATGTTGGGCTGCAGCAAATCTGGCCTCTTCGATCATCTGTACCCGCCAGGAGTTTCCCAGACTGAAGTTGCTCAAGCCAATGACGAAGGGACCATCCTTAGCGATTGCCAAAGGGCTTATAAGCAACACAAAAAGAAAAATGCAAAATGCTTTTTTTATCATCGTATGTCCTCCTTATTGTCCCAGTTGACTCAAACTTATTGCCTTTCGTTTAACCGTTTCCTTTTCCCGTGTACCTCCTTTCGTTACAGTCATTGAAATTACGGTTCCCCACCTTCCCATGGTCTCCATAACCTTCCTTTTTTTATTCTTTATACAATCCGGCAATCTCCGGAAACGCAACTGCGCGGCAGGGAGCGCCTTCTCTACCCACCAATCGTATGGGTAACGCACTAATTAAAAAGGGCTGATTCTCCGGCAGCTGAGGAAGATTCTTAAGATTTTCGACGATGGGAATCTCGGCTCCCAGCAGAATTTTATGTTTGGCATTTGCCTCTGATCCCACGAGATCGATGGCGGGGGCATCGGTCATGTAGGCTTTTATCTTTTTTTCAATCAAAAAGCTCAGCAAATCATCAGAAGGGACGGGAAAGGCCTCATTGTACTTTGCCGTCCCGGCGAATTTTTCAATACCTGTCTCCAGCACGAAGATATGATTTTCCTCCAGGTCAAAACCCGAGGAGATTACATCATCCATCGTGATTTCCTGGCCTGCGGGTGCTTTGGTAAAGCGAAACAGCTTGGCGGTACCAAAAAGCCGATCCAGGGGAACGTTATCCATGGTGGATCCGTCGTCGATAAAATGGCTGGGTGCATCCACATGGGTGCCTGTATGGACGTTTATGCTCAAGCGAGTGAGGTTATAGCCTTCCGAATTTAGTTTGCCGAGCCACTGAAACACCGGTCGTTCATGACCCGGATACACCAGCATATCGCTTTGTAAGGGATAAGACAGATCGATAATGGTTGCTTCCTTCATGGTTATCCGTCGCTTTCTGTAATTTGGCAGTGTTTTAATATTGTCTCGGGAATGGCCGGTCCAGGACAACAGCCTTCAATAGCTATTGTGCGCGGGTCGTTGCGGTATTCTGCGGGCGTGCAATCGCCGATGACAAAATAAGGCCCCTGCTTTAGGTGTTCTTCAAAATGAAGGTCCTTGGCATTAAAGCCCAACATAAAGGTCGGCCGCCCGACCTTTTCATTGATTTTTTGCCAGACATCATCCCTTTCCCAAAAAAGCGCCGGGCCCATGAACCAGGCAAAACATCCATCACACATTCCGCCTAAAACGATGTTACAGGGAAAGCGGTTGTAGAGCACCGGAACCGGTTTTTCGATCTGGATGGCCAGCTCCTGAATGTCGGGCCCGATCACCTGAATACGGTTGCGTCCAATTTCGCCGATGCCATCCAAATAAGCCGTCCATGGAAAGAGAAGATCGCTGCGATGAATACCAATCAATTCCGCTGCAATGGAGTCCAGGGCCACCGGATCATTGGCAGCCAGCAGGACACCCAAAAAACGCGGTTTGGACAAGTCCGGACCATCGGCCTCGCCAACAATCAGTGCATCGGAAAAATTCAGATGGGCCGGCAACGCCTGATGAAGTTCGGCGACCAATTTGGGCAAGCGCGTTTGATGATATTGTAGACGAACATCCTGAGGCAAAAGTCCAACCCAATTTTTAACAGTGCAGGTCAGGGAATTGCCGATCCGATGGGTTTTCAGCTTACCAAAATTAATCAGACAGTCAGACTGCAACGCTTTCTTTGGCACCCGGATGCTTTTGAGCATATCGCTTTGCGGTAACGCAAGTTCTGTGAGATCAGCGGGGTTGTCTATATCAACCACTTCGGCGCCTGCCTGGGTGACCGCCTCTGCCATTCCGGTTGCTGCAAAGGCCTGATGTGATAGGCAATACCCGGCCGGCGAATCACCCACATAGATTTTAGTGACGCCTCTTTCTTTGAGCAAAGTTATAAGGCTAGCCACAAGTTTAGGCTCAGTGGTAATACTCTCCCGCGCCGACACACCGCAGACGACGTTTGGTTTGATAAAGACGGTACCGCCGGACGGTATCGGCACACTGTTGCTTTCGAGATTCGCCAGAGAACAGCGTACCATTTTCAGGAAATCAATCTCATCGTAGACTGCCGTATCCGATCTGACGACTGAAACAAGAGGCCTTTTTTTCTTCTCCATAAGCAGCTCCCTGAATCTATGCAATGACCTCCGCTACGACATTTACCGGTGATGCCTCAAGGCCCTTTAACCGCAGTGGAAATGCATAGATTCGCTTTACTTGTTTATTTAAAATGTTCGCTATATTTACATCTTCATAAATGAGGACTGTGCGTTCAGAGTATACGTCCTCATCCAAAAATGCCTTGTGAACAACAAAATTATTTTCAGGACCTAATTTGCAGCTTTCGATACTCAAAGTATCAATAGCAACCGCTTTGACATTTAAAAGCTTTGTGCGAATAAATTTGGCTGCTCCTTCGGAAACTGCCGGAAAATCATCTGCGTATAACGCAGCATCGTTGCGGACTCGACTATACCCGGTGTAGATTAAGAGCAAATCAGCTGAGTACAGCGCGTCACCGTAGTTTTTTAAATAGTTTACCTCGAGTAACTCTGAACGATCGAGTTTGCAGTCGATCAAAAGCGGTGTTTCATAAACAAAATTGTCTATGGGAAGTTTATCAATCGTTAAACCCTTATTATAAAAATGAAAGGGCGCATCAACGTGAGTGCCGTTGTGCAGGAAATGCCTTATTTGAGATGCATTGACATCGTCTCCCTTACTCATCCGTAAATGCGAAATAAATTCCTCTACCGGTGAATCGGGGTAGATGGGCATTTGTTCATCGAGTTCATAAGATAATTCTACAAACATCTGACCCCCCTTCCTAAAATCCGCCAGTGCATCATGTCGCAATGGGCTGAGATGCCGATATTGACACTTTTTTTAATATTTTAAATATGATAAAGAAGATGGAAATGGTTCGATATCAGGCTCCATGCAAACAACTACCCTTCGCCCTTGATCAGAGCCTCTCAAAACCACCGGAGAAATTCCTCCCGGTCCTTTTTGTCCCGGAAGATCTCTCGGCCTTCTATGCCGCAAGCCATCACATGCCGCAAGACATTTGGCACGTCCAACCTAGCACTTCTCGGCATGCTGATACACTAAACTATCTTTGAGCGAGAGTCAATATAACCTTCAATTCCCACCTACGTCCCCCACTATTTACAGCCGCTTTATCAAGTGGCTAAGACAAACGTCTTAGAGGTATGATGAGTTTGTTCGGAAAGCAGAAAGACTTAGGGCTGGCCAACCCCGAAAAGGGAAAATATCGATAGTGGGATTATGTGCTTAGGGAAAATGAGCCGATCATAAGTTGCTTGAGAAACAACGTACCCATTTTCCTATTAATACAGAAAAGAAAAACGCATAATTTCATGACCGTCCCTCTTTGTTTACAATCGGATTCGGTTGGAGGGGTTTACCCTCATTTAGCCAAGATACTCGCGACTCCAAAGCATTTTAGCCGCCGCGAAGCCCCGCCTCCCCTGCCCTTGCATCCTTTGCAAATCCCCGATGATTCCAAAATTTCAAACAACCATATCTTGTGACACTTTTTCCTTGACATACAAGCCCGATTTCCCTATACTGCTGTGAGGGGGAAGCAAGTTCTCATCATCCCTTACGATAGGAGCTTTAAGAGCTATTCAAGAAGAAGGACTTAAGATTCCAGAAGATATCTTTTTAATTGGATTTGATGATATCCCATTTCCAGAATATTTTAATAACCCCATTTCTACTGTAAGACAACCCATTTCTGAAATGGGTTTAATGGCTGTTAATCTCCTGATCAAACAAATCCAATCAGGATATCGTAAAGATTCCTTATCGATAAAGATTCCAACGAAGCTTATTCGCCGTAAATCAGTAAAAGGATTGCTTATTGCAAAAAAAACAGGAACAGATCAAAAGAAAATCGCGATATGATAATTTTCTTATTTTTTGAGATTGCTCGGAATAGTTTGGATTGTAAATGTTGACAGAGGAGCAAGTTACGAGAAGGAGACTTAATGTTTTTATTGTACAAAAAATTTTAAGAATACAAAAAAAATTATAGGAGGGACAAAATGAAGACTCTAATCTGCATATTAAGTATGATTTTTTTACCATGTGGGATCCTCATGGGTGCTGAAGGGGATTTTTCGAGTAAGGTCATTCATATTGGTGTAGTTGTTTCTGACCTTGAAAAATCATTGGAATTCTATAAAGATGTAATTGGAATGGTTCAAGTGGACCAAAAATCTTTTGATGTTAATGAGGATATTGGGCGAAGAACGGGTTTGACTGGTGGTATTCCTTTTCATGTGGAGGTGTTGAAACTTGGCTCTGGTTCAGATGCTTCACAGTTTAAATTGATGTCATTTGGAGATAAAGCCAAAAAACAAGAAAATGAATACATATATAACCATACTGGTATGCAATACATAACAATCTTCGTGAATGAATTAGAACCCATCATTAAAAGGATTAAAGCACATAATGTGAAGATGCTTGGAGAAACACCAACACTTCTTCCTGAGGGAACATATTTCATATTAATTAAAGACCTGGATGGTACTTTTGTCGAACTTATTGGTCCCATGAAGAAGGAATGAACGACCCTGCAGCAAGCTGCAGGGTATCAAAACCTAATCGAAGAGTCTGAGCTGTCTAAGCTCGATACTGGGTTTACCTTGTTTTCGGACATATTTTTCCACTGTATCCCAGTTGGCTCTTTCACCGACTGTTGCAACGTAATAGCCATCGGTCCAAAACTCACCACCCCAAAGCTCTTTTTTTACTGATGGCTTACGTCGGAATATTTCACGGGCTGTAATGCTTTTGAATATCTGCACAATCCTGCCTGGCGCCACCTTTGGATGGGCTCCGCACAGCAGGTGAATATGGTCTTTGTCACAACCGATCGCTTCCATCTCGATGGGATACCGCTCGGCAATGCCCTCGGCTGTTTCTTGGATAATATTAGTAACCTCAGAATCCAACAATGTCTTTCGGTATTTCACAGGAAACACAATGTGATAGTGAATCTGCCAGGCACAATGGTAGCCTTTTCTAACCTTCTCATTTGCCATGCACCGAGCTTAGCATGAGGATATACCCCGCAGCAAGCTGCGGGGAATTATCAAGTTAAAGGTTAAGTTTTCCGAAAATTTTGAACCTCTTTAGCCACCAGAAGATAAAAAACCCCAGGAAGGCCAACATTATTCCTGCGATCAGGCTGGAGCTAATGGTCAAGAAAAGGGCAAATAAACTCAAAACAATGCAAAAACTATATAACACTAAGGCTGCCCTGCGGTGGGAAAATCCGTATGTGATTAATTTATGGTGGATGTGCTCCCTATCCGCAGTGGGTATCGGTAATCTCCTATAAACTCTTCTTACCATAGCCAGTAAGGTATCTATTATCGGTAAACCCAATGCCACTATGGGAATGAGGATGGCAACCGCAGCATGGGCTTTTTCAGAGCCATGAATCGATACCGCGGCAATCGTAAATCCCAGGAAGAGGCTTCCTGAGTCACCCATAAAGATCCTTGCTGGATTGAAATTATACCTT
>JGI2171J19970_10002356_pt1 | contig 10399 bp, 9 predicted proteins | sample DeeMarSWOR324_28_FD_19970 | JGI IMG/M metagenome (IMG submission 19970) | reverse complement strand
ATTTGGCATTTCGCCTTCTGCCTCCAACCTCTCCCTTGAGGTCTCGAAAAAACTCGCTCTTCGCTGCCCAAAAAGATTTTTTCGACCATTCCAATGTCCGTTTCGTTGCAAAAATCGCCTGAGGCGCTCCTTCGTTCTCAAGACTTGGCGAAAAAATCTTTGATTCGCGCTCAGAGCTCGTTTTTCCATTTTTAACCAATAAAACCAATCAAACTAATACAACCAATCAACTCATTGTCATTTGAACTTTGCCATTTGTCATTTTGCCTTCGGTCTCCACCCTCAAACCTCCAGCCTCCGATTCTCTTTCTCCTTTCCGACTGCAGCATCGCAGCACTGCAGCACTGAATAACGTTCGCTTCGAGGAAACCGGTCAACAGGCGGTTCGGAAATGGTAGCTTCGATGGGTACCTCATTTCTCCAGCAGATTTCGCTCATGAACAGCGGTGTTCTCGACAAAATTGAGGAAACTCCGGCCAAAATTCCCTTGACATGGATTGAGGCTGTCCCGTATAGTGGGAACAAGTTTTTTGGATACTGTATCCAAAACTGGGATCGGGATGGAAAGACTCCTTTCGGGAATACGGGTAACGAGGAGAAGGGCCCTCCGTGAGGAAACATATGAGGCTCTGCGAAAGGCCATTCTCAGGGGGAAGGTGAAGCCAGGTCAGCGCCTTAAAGAGGAACGATTGGCCTCCGAGATAGGGACGAGCAGGACTCCGGTAAGGGAGGCTTTTCATAAATTGGAACAGGAGGAGCTGGTGATTCGCCTTCCCCGCGGCGGATTTGTGGTAAGGGAATGGAGCCGATCCGATGTGGAGGAGATTTTCGGAATTCGGAGCGTCTTGGAGAGTTACGCGGCCTGCGTGGCCACGGAGAAGATCGACGACGTGAAGCTGGCACTGTTGGAGGATAAGCTGCGGGAATCGGAGGAGTGTTTGAAAAGGGGCGACACGGAGAAGCTCATCCAGCTCAACACGGAATTCCATGATATCCTCTATAAGTCGAGCAATAGTCGCAAGCTTTACCATATGATCAATAACCTGAGGGATTACTTCTATCGGTACCGAGTTGCCATTTTGGGCTTAAACGGCATCCCCCAGGTCTCCCTGAGGGACCATAGAAAAATGGTTGCGGCCATGAGGAAGAAGGACTTGGCCTTGGTGGAGAAATTGGTAAGGGAACACATCCTGAGGGGGAAGGAGATCGTCCTGAGGGAGCTCGAGGAGGGAAACGTCTAATTGGCACGGATGTGAGGAGGAAGGCCTCATGAAGGACAGAAGGATAAGGGTATTGGTGGCCAAACCCGGGCTCGATGGCCACGACAGGGGGGCTAAGGTGGTTGCTCAGGCGCTGAGGGATGCCGGAATGGAGGTCATCTATACGGGCTTACACCAAACCATAGACCAAATTATCAGCGCTGCCATCCAGGAAAATGTGGATGTCATTGGCCTATCCATTCTCTCCGGGGCCCACATACCCCTCTGTGAGAAACTGATGCGCGGAATAAAAGAGGAGAACCTCTCCGATATCCTCGTCGTGGTCGGGGGGGTCATCCCCAAGAAGGATATCGGGAAATTGAAGGATATGGGGATAAAGGGGGTATTTCCCGGAGGTACTCCCTTTGCCGAATCCATCCAACTTATCCGGGAGAACGTGAAATAGAGTTGCCTCGTTGAAGAGAGGCAATTGAAGGAGGAGTGTTATCATGGGCGTTGCTACCTATATCAAGAACGAGAAGGGAGAGATCGAGGAGGTCACCCTCCAGTCGGGAATAGAGGTGAAGACGATCTACGGGCCCGAGGACCTTGCGGACTTTGACTACCAGAGGGACCTTGGCGACCCAGGGGAGTATCCGTTCACCAGGGGTATTCACCCCGGAATGTACCGGGCACGGCCATGGACCATGCGCCAGTATTCGGGTTTCGGCACCCCCCTTGAGACCAACGAGCGGTTCAAATTCCTCATCACCCACGGGCAGACGGGGTTAAACGTGGCCTTCGATCTTCCCACTCAATTGGGGCTGGATTCCGATGATTCCCTGGCCGAGGGAGAGGTGGGGCGAGTCGGCATGGCGGTGGATACGCTGAGGGATTTCGAGATCGCCTTTGCCGATATACCCCTTGAGCGCATCGGCTCCGGTCTGACCATTAACGCCGTTGCCAGCATTATGCTCGCCATGTATCAGGCCACGGCGGAAGGATACGGCTTTTCCCTGGACAGAATCAGCGCGACCCCGCAGAACGACATATTGAAGGAGATGGTTGGCAGAGGGAACTGGATCTTTCCCGTGGAGCCGTCCATTCGCCTTATCGGCGATACTATCGAATACTCGGCAAAGGTTATGCCCAGGACGAACCCGGTGAGCGTCTGCGGATATCACATCCGGGAATCCGGATGTACTCCGGCCCAGGAGATTGCCTATGCATTCGAGATCGCGATGACCTATATCGACCACGTTCTCCAGAGGGGATTGGATATCGACGAGTTTGCCTCGAGGATCTCCTTCAACCTCGATATCTTCGGAAATATCTTCGAGCAGGTGGCGAAGTTCAGGGCCGCTAGGAGGCTCTGGGCAAAACTGCTCAAGGAGAAGTACGAGGCGAAAGATCCACGGTCCATGTGGCTCCGCGGGCTTTTTGGCGGGGGAGGCGGGGGACTGACCAAGCAACAGCCACTCAACAACATCGTGAGGAGTGCTTATTACGCCCTCATCTCGGCGCTCAGCGGCACGCAGACCATGGCCCTCTGTTCCTATGATGAGGCCTACACTATTCCCACGCCTCAGGCTGCCGTCATATCGCTGAGAACCATGGAGATCCTTTTGGAGGAGATGGGCCTCAGGGATACGGTCGATCCCCTGGGAGGATCTTACTATGTTGAATCCCTGACGAAGCAGATGGAGGAGAAGATAACCGAGGAGATGAGAAGGGTTGAGGAGATAGGCGGAATGGCCCATGCCGTGGAAACGGGCTACATACAGAGGGAGGTTGCCAGACAGGCCTACCTCTATGAGAAAGCCCTTCAAGAGGGAAGGGTGCACAAGGTAGGGGTGAACATATACAGGGAAGAAGAGGAGGAGGAAGAGGTTACGCTCCACGAATATAACCCCACCGCAGCCGAGGCCCAGATAAAATCCATCAAGGAGGTCCGGAGAACCCGGGATAACAGGAAGGTTGCCCAAACCCTAAAGGATCTGGAGGGGGCGGCCAGGAGAAAGGAGAACGTCATGCCCTTTCTCCTTGAATCCGTCAAGGCTTATGCCACCGTGGGGGAAATGACCCGGGTATTCAAGGAGGTTTACGGGGAGTTCAAGGAGCCGAGCATTTTCTAATTCCCTTCCCCCATGATAGGGGTTTCCCCAAAGATGGCGAAGCGGAGGAGCGAGATGACGGGAATAACGGCTTATGGGGCATATCTCCCCCGGTATCGATTGACGGCAAAGATGATCAATGAGGCCTGGGGGAGGCCGGGAGGTCGAGGCGAGAAGGCGGTCGGCTATTTCGATGAGGATAGCCTCACCATGGGACTCTCCGCGGTGTATCATTGCCTTTCGGGAGATGATATCGAAAGGGTGGATGGCCTGTACTTCGCCTCCACTACGTCTCCCTTTAAGGAGAAATTGGCCTCCACGGAGATGGCCATGATCCTCAACCTCTCGCCAGAGGCCCGCACCCTCGATATCGGCCACTCACTGAGATCGGGAACCAGCGCCCTCCTGACTGCCATGGAGGCCGTGAGGGCTGATTCCCTCAATAGCGCCGTTGTTGTGGCATCGGATTGCGGTCGCCTCGAAGTTCCGGGCGGCTTCAACGAGGCAGCGTGGGGAGATGGTGCGGCAGCTCTGGCGGTTGGGAGGGAGAACGTCCTCTTGAAGATTCTCCATCACTACTGCTACTCCGACGAGCTCACCCACTTCTGGCGTCGATCCGATGACCGCTACGTGAAGTCCGAGGATGTCAGGTTTCCCCAGGTGATGGGCTACGCCCGCATTATGGAGTCGGCCATAGGGAATACCCTGAGGAAAACTCAATACAAACCGGCCGATTTCGCCAAGGTGGTAGTGGATGCGCCAGACCTCCGAAGCCATCAGGCCCTGATGAGGAAGTTCGGGTTCGATCCCAAGGTCCAGGTCCAGGACCCCCTCATAGGTGTTATCGGCTCTCTCGGGGCTGCCCACCCCTTCGCGATGCTCGCCACAGCGTTGCAAGGGGTCAAGCCCGGGGAAAAAATCCTCCTGGCGAGCTATGGGGACGGAAGCGATGTGCTCATCTTCGAGGCCACGGATGCCTTACGGGAATTCCAGCAAGGGGCCGATTTTATCGCCCTGTTGGACCGAAAGGAACTGATATCGAGCTATACCATGCATCTCGCCTTTAAGAGGACCTTTGAGGTGGAATTCCAGGATTACTATTCCTCCATATCAGCCCTCTTTCGGGAAAGGGACCGGTTTTCGAGGCTCTTGGGGGGGAAATGTAAGAATTGCGGCTATATCACAACCCTGGCCTTACGGGTTTGTCCCAACTGCCGAAAGAAGGATCAGTTTGAGAATGTGAGGCTTGCGCGAAGGGGAGTTGTGTTCACCTTTACCCAGGAATGGTACTATCCGTCTCCAGAACCTCCGACAACCCTTGCCGTCGTCGACCTGGAGGGCGGAGGAAGAATCTATTGCCAGATGACGGATTGTTCGGACCCGAGTATCGTCAAGATCGGGATGCCAGTGGAGATGACCGTCAGGAAATATCACGAAGCCCTTGATCTGCCGCACTATTATTGGAAGTGCAAACCCATCTATACGTGATTCGTGTCCGTAGGGGATTTTCCCTAAAGTCAGGACACGATGTGGAGATTTCTGAAAGACTCGAAAAAAAAAACGAGCTCTGAGCGAAATTCAGATGCCTGGGGATTCGGAAAAGGAGCTCTGAGCGCGAATTTAAATTTTTTCGACAACCACTCCGGCGCAACCCGAGCGGGTGTAAACCCAGTTCTGGGTTGAAGGTGGCGTGAACGCTGGAATCGTCGAAAAAATATGTTTGAGCAGCGATAAACGACTTTTCCGGAGGTCTCGGGTCATTTCGTGAGCGAAGGGGAATTCGGTCAACAGACCAGAAAGCACTGAAGCGAAGGGACAATGGATTTCCTTTCATAAGAACATTTCCTGAGCGGCGAAGAGCAAGTTTTTCCGAGACCTCATTTGAGGAAACGGCGGACGTCATTGGGGGGAGTCATGAGCGTTAACTTCAAGGACAAAATAGCCATTGTGGGCGCGGGGTGCACCCGGTTTGCCGAAAATTTCGACATGAGCTATGCGGATATGCTTGCCGAGGCCTGTTTCCAGGCCTTCGAGGAAGCAGGGGTCGGCCCCGAGGATATCGATGGGGCATGGCTGTCCACGGCCTTCGTGGACGGAAGCGCCATGAAGGGGAGATCGGGCATGGATCTCGCCGAGCCGGTGGGCCTCTTCGATATCCCCATCACCCGGGTTTCCAACTTCTGCGCTTCAGGGGGCAATGCCTTCAGGGAGGCTTGTTTAGGGCTCCTTTCCGGGGTAAATGACGTCGTTTTGGCTGCAGGGGTTGAGAAACAGAGGGATCGTCCCCCTCAGAAGAGCCTCGTTAAGATGATGGTGGTCGCGCAACACCAGTTCCTTCAAAAGGGGGAAACGGCGGCGGGCCAATTTGCCGTCTACGCCACCCGTCACATGGAAAAATACGGGACAAAGCTGGAACACTTCTGTATGGTCTCCCACAAGAACCACAAGCATGGGGTGAAAAACCCCATCGCCCAGTATCGACAGGAAATCCCCATGGAGACTATATTGAACTCACCCATGGTCGCCTATCCCATTAATCTGCTGTGCTCTTGCCCCACCACCGATGGGGCGGCAGCTGCCGTGCTTGTCAGGGCCGAGGACGCCAAGAAGTTCAACAAGGATTACGTCTTGGTCAAGGCCCAGGAACTCATCGTAAACTCCGGATGGGATCTCCCCTTTTTCGATCCACGATATGACTTCTCTTACTTTCCCTCCACAAGGCTCGCTGCGCAGAGGGCTTATAAAATGGCCGGGATCAAGGACCCGGTCAACGAGATCGATCTGGCGGAGGTCCATGACTGCTTTGCCCCCGTTGAGTTGATCGTTTACGAGGATTTGGGGTTCTGCAAGGAGGGGGAGGGAAGGCATTTCATCGAGGAGGGGAGATCGACGGCCGAAGGGGATGTTCCCGTGAACGTCAGCGGAGGCCTTGAAAGCTGTGGTCATCCCGTTGGAGCATCAGGCGTCAGGATGATCTACGAGATTACAAGACATCTCCAGGGCAAGGCGGAGGAAAGACAGGTCAAGAACGCCAAATTAGGCCTTGCCCATAATATCGGGGGTCCCTGTGCTATCACATCCCTTACCATCCTGGGCGCCCCATAAAATCCACAAAGACCCGAGCGATGAAGGGTAGCATGGAGGAATAACGACCTATCTCCGGAGTCTGGTTTTGACGGGTTGTTGCCCAAATCCCTGGGGCGAACAGCAAAGAATTTTTGGTAACCATTCTTAGTGAAGCGAAACGGGATTTTGCCCAACATCCCTCTTGAAGCGGCGCATATTCAGGAGCCCTTAATGACCTTAGGGGACTGGATCGGGAAATGGGGCCTCATTTCCCCCCAAAAAAACGCCATCATATTCGAAGGTGTGGAGTGGAGCTATCGAGCCCTCAATCAGAGGGCGAACCGCCTTGGCAATCTGCTGATGGACCTGGGAATTCAAAAGGGGGATAGAGTTGCCGTCTTATTATACAACTGTCCCCAATATATTGAGACATACACAGCCTTGGCCAAAGTGGGGGCGATCATCGTCCCCCTGAACTTCAGGCTCGCCAAATCCGAGTTATCCTCCATTGTAAACGATAGCCGTTCGGAAACCCTCATCTTCGGGGAGGATTTCGAGGAGAAGGTGAGGGCCATTAGGCCCGATATTCCGGTAAAGGGCGAGAACTACATCTGCGTAGGGGAGAAAACACCGTCTTGGTCCATCGACTACGAAAAAGCCCTCATAGATTATCCTACCAACGAACCCAAGGTGAAGGATGGGGTGAACCCGGAAGACTCCCAGATGATTATGTATACATCGGGGACGACGGGGGTTTCCAAGGGAGCCCTCCTTTGCCATCGGAAGACGTTCTTCAATGCCCTAAACGCCAACGTCTACTACGGCCTCACCAGCGAGGATATCATGCTGGTCACGCGGGCGCTGTTCAACTCCGGTGGGTCGCTGGTGGAGTGCTTTCCCATGCTCTACAGGGGGGGAACCGTTATCTTGCAGCGGCGGTTCAGTGCGAAAGCCGTCGTGGAGGCAATAGAGAAGCACAGGGTAACCATACTCGAGGCCGGCGCGACCATGTACAGGATGATGCTCGATGAGTGCGACATTTCCCAATACGACCTGAGCTCTCTCAAGATCTGTTATACGGGCGGAGAGAGAATACCCCTCTCCCTGTTAAGGGAATATCGAAAGCGGAATATCACCATCGGCCAGATCTTCGGGCTCACGGAGACGTCCACGGTCACCTGGCTGGGCAAGGAGGATGCGGTCCGTAAAATGGGGTCGGTAGGCCGGCCCGTTCTCCACGGGGAGATGAGGATTGTAGGCGAAAGAGGGGAAGACATTCTACCGGGGGAGGTGGGGGAGATCATCGTCAGAGGGCCCATCATCATGGACGGTTATTGGAATAAGCCCGGGCTTACCGAGGAGACGATACGGAACGGGTGGCTCTACACTGGAGATTTGGCAACCGTCGATGAAGAAGGGTTCGTCTACATTAAGGATAGGAAGAAGGATATGTTCATCAGTGGAGGGATGAACGTCTATCCAGCGGAGATCGAGAAGGTCTATTTGGAACATCCGAAGGTGAACGATGTAGCGGTGGTCGGCATTCCAGACCAGAAGTGGGGGGAAGTCGGAAAGGCCTTCATCGTCCTGAAGGAAGGTCATTCCATGGCCGAAGGGGAGGCCATCGACTTCTGCAGAGAAAAAATCGCGAAGTACAAGATCCCCAAATCCATCCAGTTTGTCGAAAAACTCCCCAAAACGGCGGGCGGGAAGATTCGGAAATACCTCCTGAAATAATCATTAAGGATGTAAGTCCGATAGTGATTTATATACATGTTCTGAATCAAGGTGGGAAGGGGGGATGACCGCAATTGGGGGGCAGGATGATACGATGGCCGAGGTAACCGAGGAACTCATCCTTCAACTCAAGAGACTGATCATCGAACGGCTCAAGCTGGAGGATGTTCTGCCAGAAGATATCGGAACCGACGATCCCCTTTTCGGGGAGGGGTTGGGGCTGGACTCGATCGATGCTTTGGAGCTGGTGTTGGGGCTGGAAAAACACTATGGTGTAATTATTCCCGATGCGGAAGTTGGGCAGAGGGTCTTTCAATCGGTGAGGACCATTGCCCGCTACATCGTCGACAACCCCATGTAATTATGATGAAGTCGTAAAAAGTCAAAAATGGGACGGCAAAGTAAAAAGCTCCAAATGCAAGGCTTGCGAATCTTGAGGAGTGAGGCGTACTTATTACCAATACGCCGCAATGACGAAAGATGAAGCGTAACGAAGCAGGTGGACTTTTTAAGAAGCCGTCAATTATTTCTTCACAAGTATGAATCTACTCCCCTTTAATTCAATAATTCTTGAAATATTCTTTGAATTATTCAGACTACTATAGTACTATGGGCAACGTGGATATGGGAACTGGCTACGATGCGGTAATCATCGGCGCAGGGATGGGGGGACTTAGCTGTGGTACCCTTTTGGCGAAGGAGGGGCTAAAGGTACTGATCTGTGAGCAATCCTCAAAACCCGGTGGCTACTGTCAGAATTTCAAACTCAATGATTTTACCTTCACGCCTGCCGTCCATTTCCTCAACGAATTCGGTCCTAATGGTCAGATGAAAGATGCGTTCGAGATCTTGGGCCTCCCTCCTGAGATCGAATTTTGCTCCCAGGATCCCCAGCGCCGTATAATTACCTCCCATTTCGATCTCACCCTGTCCACCGACATTGATCGATTCGAGAGGGATTTAACCCGCCTCTTTCCCGGGGAGGAACAACCAATCCATGCATATATAGAGGAATGGAAGATGCTGGCCAAAAGCATCGAGGGCCTCCCCCTCAAATCCCTTGACATCATCAGCCTCAAAGAGAAGCTTCAGCTCTTATATAAGGGTATACTCAAGGGGCCACAAATAATGCGGTATCGCGGCAAAACGGCCCAGGGAGTTTTGGACGCTTTCTTCAAAGACCCCCTCTTGAAACACCTCCTCAGCTTTGGCGCCCGCAGGGATTCCTCTATCTTTGCCTGTGCAGGCCCCATCATGTGGGCAATAAAGGGGAACTGTTATTACATCAAGGATAAAGGGGTAGAGGCCTTGCCTCAGCTTTTTCTCAGGCATTATAAGGCTTACGGTGGGGAAATCTCCTTTAATACCNTTGTAAAGAAGATCGTGATTGAAGGAGGACTGGTCCGGGGGGTCCTGATTGAAGGAGGAGGAGAGATCCAATCCAGATATCTCGTCTCCAATGGGGATGGTTATTCAACGTTCCACTATCTGATAGGTAAGCATCTATTACCTGATCGGTTCGTAAGGAGGCTACAAGAAAGGGAGCTATCAAAACCAACCTTCACCGTCTATTTAGGTGTGGATCTTGACCTGACGGAGATGGGCTTTGATGGAGCCCTCATCCACTACTACCCCACAATTGGTAGAAATCCATGGGGGGAAAAGGAGACAGGGGGATTTGACATAGAAAAGCAGAGGACGACGATCCGTATGGATAGCATAAATAACCCTATGCTTGCCCCACTGGGCAAACATACCGTGGCCATCTCTGCATTTGTTCCTTATGAACTGTTTAGGGATGGGGACAACATAAATCCCCATTATAGGGAAATAAAGGAAGAGATAGCCCAGAAGATCATTGGCATTGCGGAACAGGTGATCCCCGGCCTATCCAGCCATATTATGGTCCGGGATGGCTCAACACCCCTTACATACGAGAGAATGACATTAAATACACGCGGCGCTGCCATGGGTTGGTATCTTTCGGCAAAAGAATTCTCAAGGATTCGTACCCAGAAGACACCCATTGCCAATCTCTATCAGGCAGGCCATTGGACGTTTCCTGGTGGAGGCGTACCAATGGTGATCATCTCTGGGGTCAATGCAGCCATGCTTGTGTTGAAGAGCATGAAGAAATTCACGCCCAAATGCCGCAAGGGGGATATGTCTTAATGGGCTGTACCACGAGCCATTTCAGGCCAGTCATTGATACCTTTAAGATCTGCATGCTATATCTGCGCAGTTTTTTGTGGAGATAGAATTTCAGTGGAAAAGGGGAAGTGA
>JGI2171J19970_10002355_pt1 | contig 10403 bp, 13 predicted proteins | sample DeeMarSWOR324_28_FD_19970 | JGI IMG/M metagenome (IMG submission 19970) | reverse complement strand
CCTGTGGTACTGGCGCCGGCAATGGAAGATCGAGCGCTACGAGAAGCTGGGGATCCCCCACGGCTCGATCAGCGAGGCAGTGCGCGGCTCGGCTTGGTTTCCTACTACTTGCGAGCCCTCATGTGAGCGTTGTCTTTTGAACGATTTAGGAGGTGTCAAATGAAACGGCGAATATGGATTGTAGTCCTGGTTCTCTGCGCGGCATGGGCGGCACTGTACTGGCACGTGACCGCACAAGGGAGAGCGCAAGCGGCGCGGGATGCGGCGAGCGTGAGCGCCGAGCAGTATCCGATCCACAAGGTGATGCCATCGGGCGCGGTCCATCTGTACCAGCACCACCAGGGCGTGTACGTCTACGGCGGCGACTTGGTGGTGCGCGGCGGCGAGGTCCTCGGCAAGCCGCAGGCGGCCCTCCCCGCCTCGACAAAGCCACAGGTGCGACTTGGCGGGCGGCTCATCGTCTATGAGGGCCAGCTGGCCTACTGGCAGGAAGCGGCTGAGCACATCCTCATCATGGACGCAACCACGGGGCATCTGCTGGCATCTTGGTCGAACGTGCAGGATATGGGATGGGATGTGACGGAAATCTATGTGTCGTGGAATTGCCGCATCCTGCCGGGGCAGCTGGCTATCAGCAAGGCGGGCGAGACGCCGCTGGCAGATGACGTGGCACGCCTCGCGTACACCAATACCGTCCGGGCGTTCGACTTTTACGCCGGGCTGGGCCAGAACAGCTGGGACAGTTTTGGCCGGCCTGCCGTGTCTACCGTGCATTCTGGCGTGGATGTGCTTTTCACCTGCTCACACAACAATGCAGCCTTCGTGCCCTATCGCCTCCAGGTAGTGTATGGTGACGGAGACGGCGAGACGTTCGGGCCATTCGGGAATGCGCTGGATGTGGTCGGCCACGAGTGGATGCACGCGATCATCTACACGACCGTCACCTGGCCCGAGGGCGGCTGGCGGGGCCTCGATTATCGCCAGGAATCCGGTGCGCTCAATGAGTCCTACGCTGACCTGTTTGGCCATACTATCGAGGGCCGCGAGGACTGGCGGATGGGCGAGGATGTGTTCTTGGAGCCGGGGCACGCGGTGCGCGATATGTCTGACCCGCCGCTCTACGAGCAGCCAGACCACTACGAGAACTACAGCACCGAGGGTTCTAACTCCTGGCAAGTGCACTACAACAGCGGCATTGCCAACAAAGCAGCATACCTCATGGCCGAGGGCGGTGAGCATTACGGGATAACCGTGCGCGGCATGGGCCTGATGCCCACGGTGCACGTCTGGCTCCACGCGCTGCGCAACTACCTCACGCCCACCAGCACTTTCTATGATGCGCGGGTGGCGATGGAATGGGCAGCGCTGGACTTGGGATACCCCGTGTCAACGGTCTCTAACGCCTGGTACGCGGTCGGCGTCGGGCCGGCGGGCGTGCCAGAGCCAGAGCCGACACCCACGCCCACGCCACAAGTCACGCCCTCGCCCACGCCGATAGACAGATACCCGCCCATTTGCTTCTTCCCTGTGATCAAGGTGCAGAGAAAGAGGTAAGGAACGTGAACCAGCAAGGCAAGGGCCAGCAGAGCAGGTGGCAATGGCTGAAAGCGCAGCTGGGCCGCCTCCGGCAGCGCCAGAAGCGAGCCGAGAAAATCAGCCGCAAGCGTGTGAAACGCCTGTGGAAGGAAAAGCAGAAGGAGAAGCGGCGGATCCAGCTGGACGCCGAGAAGGAGCGGCGGCTGGTGAAGTACCGGGCCTGGCGCAAGCGGCGGCGCAAGATCGCCCAGGCCAGCCGGCGGCGCAACCGCCCGCAGAAAAAGAGGAGGGTACATGAGGCTCAAGGACATTCGACTGGCAATCGTCATCCCGGTGAGCAACCATTGGGAGCTGACTGAGGCGTGCCTGCTCTACATCTACCGCCACACCCACCTCAAGCCCCCGCAGATCAATGTCATCGTGGTCGATGACGGCAGCACAGACGGCACGTCCGACAACCTGCACGGGATGCTCAAAGATGGGCGGTTGCCCGAGTCAATGACCTACATCACACATGAGGAGCAGCAAGGGTTTGCCCGCTCATGCAATCACGGCATTGACTATGCCCTGACTCCGGCGCTGGGGCTCTTTGGTGCGGGCTTCACGCACATCATGCTGCTGAACAACGATGTTGAGGCGTGGGATCCGAGCTGGCTGCGCACCCTGCTCAAGCCTTTCGAGCAGGAGGAGCGGCTGATCGTGGGGCCGGACTTTATCGACTACAACAGCGCAACCTTTGTCGATGACGAGATGGTGCCCTACATCGGCGGCTGGTGTATGGTGTTCCCGGTGGAGCTGATCCACGAGATCGGCGTACTGGACGAGACGTTCTCGCCGGCCTTCTATGAGGATGTGGAGTTCTGTGCCAGGGCTACTGCTGCGGGCTACCGGCTGCTCGGCCTGGGCGAAGTGGGGTTGAAACACCTGTGCGGCAAAACGGTCGGGGATGGGCGCCTGAACATCGACAGCATCCACGTCGAGAACCAACCCAAGTTCCAGGAGAAGATCCGCAGCATCAGGCAGCAGCAGCAAGAGGAGCAAGTGCGGGCCTTCGAGGGCACCAAGTGGGCGTTCTATTGCCCAGGCAATATGTACTTCGATGACACGTATCTTGAGGGTGAGGGGCTGGGCGGCGCGGAGAGTGCTCTGGTGCAGTTCACGCGAACGCTGGCGCTGCTGGGCGCGGATGTGTGGGTCTTTAACGCTGTGCCCTCCCCGAGGCGGTTTCATCGCCAATTTATGCGCGGGGTGACATACACGAACCTGCTGGATTCTGTGAGCTTCCAGATGTGGGACGCCTTTGTGCTCTTTCGTGTGACTGCGCCTGTGTCGCTTTGGAGCGAGGTGCGTGCCAAGGCGAAACTTTTCTGGTCCTGTGATCAGTTCACAACAATGGACTGGCGGGACAACGTGTTCCCATGGGTGGATCGGATTGTGGCCATNAGCGAGCATCACCGGCAGTTCCTGATTGACCGCTGGGGCGCGTGTCCGCAGCGCGTTGTCGCCCTGCCGCTTGGCATCACCCGTGAGGACTTTGAGACGCCGCTGGAGAAGATCCCTGGCCGGCTGATCTACTGCTCGCAGCCAGATCGAGGGCTGGAGCATCTGCCCGAGATCTACCGCGAGCTCAAGCAGCGCGTGCCAGAAGTCAGCCTCACCATCACCTGTGACCGCACCCTGTGGGGAGAGACGCAAGCCGGGACCGCGCCCTATGCCGCCCTGTTTGAGGGGCTTGAGGACGTGCGGTTCCTGGGCAAAGTGCCCCGAGCGCAGCTGATCCAGGAGATGAAGCAGGCCGAGATCCACATCTACCCGTGCGACTATGAGGTGCAGATCCCTTATACAGACGCTAAGGTTGAGGGGGAGAACTTCTGCCTGGCCTCGCTGGAGTGCCAGGCGGCGGGCACACCTACGATCGGGGCAATGAACGGCGCCCTGCGCACGACCGTTGCCCAAGGCGACAGCGGCTACCTGATCTCCTTCGACAAGCCAGGCAGCCCCGAGTTCAAGGAGAGGATAGTCGCCGTTGTTGCGGATCTACTTACGGCGCACCGCCCTGAGCTGGCACAGATGAGCGCTTACGCGAGGCGGCGAGCGCTGCGTGAGTTCAGTTGGCGGCACCTTGCCGACCAATGGCTCGCCTTGGTGAGGGAGATCCCGGAGAGGAGGAAGATGAGGCCATGCCGGAACTGCGAGAAAACCCATTGACCGAAAGGAGTGAGGTGCGATGAAAAGAGGATTCGGGTGGGTGCCAATTCTGGAGCAGTGCCCCATGTGTCCGCCGGTCAGCATCGCGGACGCGCCGTGCGGGATCGGCGAGGATCACTGCATCGTAGCGTGGGTTTTCAGGGCCATCGATGAGTTCTGCCGGCAGCTAGGCATCAGCATGAAGGTGGTCGCGGAGTGTATAGATGAGCGTACTGGAAGTATCACGATCTCCGAGGAGGAGCTCAACGAGAGGATCGCCTCGGCGATAGCCCATGCCCACACTAAGCCCGAAACACCCGGGGCAGGGGGAGATTGGGCACACAATCAGGCGGTGGGCCCATGCGACTCTTAGTTCTCGGCTTTGACGGCCTCGGGTTTCAGTTCTGGCGTGACTATCTGCACTCCTATCTGCCAGGGTTCGATTTCGTGCGGCTGGATTCGCCTGTGCCTGCCAGCGGTCCCGGCTGGACATCGCTGTACACTGGCCAGCCGTTGTCGCAACATGGCGTCAGCGATGTGTGGGGCCGGGATATCGGCGGCAGCAAAACGTATGCCGATACGTGGGCGCAAACGATCTGGTTCCAGCTGGCCAAGAGGGGCATGGTTTGTGAACTGTGCAACCTGCCGGCGACCTGGCCGGCGAAGCCGATTGACCGCTACCACATCCCAGGCATGAAAACACACAACCCATGGGCGTATCCATCTGCGCTCTCGGCGATGGTGGGCAGTAGCGAGTTCCTGCAGTGGGCGGACATCTGCAATTGGGGCGGAGACACCAAGCCGGGCAACTGGCATCAAGTGCCCGCCGCGATGGGCTATGAGGCGTGCATGGCGAAGGCGCAAGAGTACGCGGTCTGCCTGACGCGGCAATTTGTGAAGTGGCATGCGCATGATGCGGTTGACTTTGCCTGGCTGGTCTATACCTTCGTGGATCGCCTGTGGCATATATGGTGGCGTGAGCCTGGCTTGCCGGGCCGGGCAGCTACCATGGTGCATGAAGTGATCACAAAGCTCTCGCTCATCCTCAACCCGACGTGCTGGCTGATTGTCAGTGATCACGGCGTGGACAACGAGCGGGGGCACCACCGGGACGGCATCCTGGCCGCCAGTGGCATGAAGATCCCGGACATTGGCCGCGATTGGGCAGTCACAGACGTTTACTTTCTGATCGCCCGCATCTTTGGGCTCGACACGGTGGCGCTACCTCCGCCGGTTACTGGCGAGGAGTGGCCGCTCATCGAGCAGCGCTTGAAGGACTTGGGATATTTGGACTGAAAGGAGAAGAAGATGAGCAAAAAGAAGCAGAAGAAAGAGATAGGGCCAATCGAGTACTGGCCGACGAACTTTCCGGTGTGGGCGGCTGAGGCGCTGTCCGTCGTGCAATACTGCAAGGGCGCGGGGGTGGATGTGGGCTGTGGCCGGCGCTCGCTCACAAAGGAGGTCGTGCGCGTGGACATCGACCCGGACGTGGAGCCAGATCACGTGGCAGATGCGATAGACTTGCCCTTTGAGGACGATACCTTTGACTTCATGTGGGCGAGCCACGTCATCGAGCACACCGAGGAGCCGCTGGCAACGATCCGCGAGGCGCGGCGGGTGGTGAAGCCTGGCGGATTCCTGGTCTACATAATCCCCAACAAGAAATACACCGAGGGGTTGGATCCGACGCACAAGCACGAGTGGACGCCGGACGAGTACGCCAAGGAGTACGGCCTGCTCGAGGACGAGGGGCTGCAGCTGGTCTCGTTCGGGGTGGCGGCGAAGGGCTGGAGCTTTCGTGCTGTCTACCAAGTGCTGCCAGCAGGGGAGGAGTGCCCGGATTGCCGCCAGAAGGCTGTCGAGGCGCTGGAAGCGGGCCTGCAGGATTTCGCGCCGCGCAGCATGCGCCGGGACCCGCTGCGTGTTTCCGCGATCCTGGACCATCCGGCGCTCACCACTGGCCTCGCCTGTGTCGGGCGGAAGATCCTGGAAGGATTTCAACGCGAGCTGTTCCGGGTGAGTGTGCTGGGCACAATGCACACCGTTCCCGTCCGGCCGGGGCAATTCCCGTACTACGTCGAATCCGTGTGCAGGCACGACTTCTACGGCTATGGTGCAGGGCTGTCATTTCTGGAGCGCATGGGCACTGAGGTTCTCTTTACGCTGGGGGATCCAGGCACGATTGTCCAGCGCTTACAGGCGATGTTCATGCTCGGCACGCCAATCCCGATCGTGGCCTACTTCCCTGTTGAGGGGGCGCCGCTGCTGCCGGCGTTCCTGGAGATGATCAAGATCATACAGAACAGCGGGGGGGCGGCGATCACCTACACGGAGTGGGGCGCAAAGCAGATCGAGCAGCAGAGCGGGGGTGAGCTCAGGGTGCCTTGGGTGTGGCACGGCGTGGATCATGCACCGTTTCGGCCATACCCGCCCGAGGAGCAGGAGCGCTTGCGGCGGCTGATCGGCTGGCAAGATCGGTTCGTGGTGATGAACGTGTCGCGCAACAAGCGCACGAATCGCCATGCAGCCTATATCGAGGCGGCCGCCATCCTCAAGGATTGGGGCTACACCGACATTCTGTTCTACCTGCACTGTGACCCACAGGACGAGTTGGCGATTCAGGGGATGGGGGGCCTCGATCTCTTGCATCTGGTCGAGTACCACGATGTGAAGGATATGGTCGTGTTCCCACCCAAGTTCGGCGACCAGCTGCACGGGATCCCCTATCACCAGCTGCGGCGGGCAGACTGGGAGGGCCTTGTGCCACCAGACAATGCGGAAGGGCGCGGGGCGCTGATGGCCAGCTTCTCGCTGATTGATCGCTACAACTGCGCTGACCTGTACGTCGATGCCAGCTCGGTCCAGGGCTTCAATCTGCCCAACATCGAGGCCATGGCCTGCGGCTTGCCGGTGCTCGCCACCAAGGACAACGGCGTGCGCTGCGAGGTCCTCGGAGATGCTCCTTTCGCTTTCCTGGAGTCATCTGTAGACGACTACTGGCACACGGGAGCTACCCTGAAACTTGTAGCGCCTGAAGTTATCGCCTGGCATGTGGCTGATGCGCTGAAGGCCACTGACAAGGACATTGCGCAGGCTCGAGAGGCAAGCCTGGAGCGGGCCAAGTTGTTCCGTTGGCAGCCGTGCAAGGATATGTTCGTCAACGCCGTAAAGGAGGCGGCCAAGCTATGAGTTCCACGTTAGATGCCAGAGAGCTCAGCTCGCGAGAACGTGCCCAACTTACCAAGCTCATGCAGAGCATCCAATCGCTGCTGGAGCAAACCTTGGTGCAGAGAGGGCTCGCGCTGATCAACAAGGGCACGATTACCTTTGTGGTTCGCGATGGGCTGGCAATCGAGATCCAAACGTCTGCTTTCATGCGTGCTGGGAAGGAGTTGCCGAGATGATGGACGAGAAAGAGGATGCCCCCACAGTATCTATGCCTTTCTGGTTGTACGTTGTGCGGGCGATGTGGTTGCTGGTTGCGATCCGCTGTTTCGCTGCGGTGATTGACCTCGCGCTGAATCGTGAGTCTCCCTCGGTGGCAGCGCTCACCATCCTCGCCGCGCTAGGTGTGGTGGCCGGGGTCGGCGCTACCGTAACCGAGGACTGACTTTACACGTGTAATATCTTGCATCTTGCCTCAAAATGTGCTATAATGTCGCTGTGAATGCGTCATTGTAGCACAGGAGGAGCGATGCCTTCGTTGGCGTTGCTGCGGGTATTCTTTGCCCTGCTTTTGGCGGGCTATCCCGTAACGATGCGCTTGTTTGAGGTCAGTGCTTACACGAGGTTGTGCAGTGAGGGGGAGCCGTGGTTTGGGCGGACAGCAAGCGGAGAAGTGGCGCGTGTAGGTATGGCTGCGCTGCCGGCCAGCTATCCCTTCGGCACGCTAGTCTACCTGGACGGCGGGGCCGACAGCGGAAGTGGCCTCGGTTCCGGTGTGCGCCGGTGGAGGGTTGAGGATCGTGGAGCTGAAATCACCCGGCTACAAGATGGTCGAGATCGTATGGACCTCTGCCTCACAGGGCTCACCACAACAGACGGCGGCGACGAACTCGCGGCACGCAGATGGGGCCGTCGCGCTCGTTGGGCCGTGGTTGTCTGGCACCCTGCAGACTAAGGTCTTTGCGCTTGGATGGAGCGGTCTCTACTGGCTCACCAAGAGGGAAATGCGGCTTGGCTGATGGGAGGGCGAATGTCTGAGGAGGATAAAGAGGCATTGGCGGTCATCCTAGACTGGATGTTGCCAGTGCTTGTGCCTTTCGGGATGCTTCTGCTGGAGATCTCCCTTATGGGCTGGCTCTACGTGTGTTTGCGCTTCGCTGCGTGGTGCGGGGCAAGGTGAGGAACAAAAGCGTAGTTGAGGGGAAGCTGTACGAGTGGGAACGGCCCTGGGCGCCCCTCGATGAGGCACAGGAGCCCGAGCCGCCACAGCCGCGCACTGCCAGCTTGTTCGCAACAACGCTCAAGGCGCCGGAGGACCAAAAGCTGACCAGCGAGGAGGGCACGGTGCTGCGCGTCCTCGATCAGCATCGCGGCAAGGAGCGGGCCATTACCGCGCACAGGATCGCGGGCCGGATTGAGGTCCTGGTCCGAGGCGGGCTGCGCACTGGCGAGACATCATGGGACGCCCGGCGCGTGCGGCTGGCCATCTCCAGCCTGCGCAGAAAAGGCCACCTGATCGGTAGCTCGGTACACAAGCCACACCTGGGCTTCTACATGATCACCACTCGCGCCGAGTTTGAGGAAGTGCGCCGGGTCCTGCATCAGCGGGCGATGGAGATCCTCATGGTGGACAAGGCGATGCGCAGAGCCTGGCAAGAGCAGTACGGCGAGGAGCTGCAGCCGCTGCTTTTCAACCTGGATGAGCTAGAGCATGGCGCGGCCGGTTAGGTGGTCCTATGCCCGAGTCGTCGATATGTGGCTCGTCTACCTGGCCACCGAGAAGCTCTATACACCGCGAGAGGTTGCGGGATGCTACGGCGCCACCCAAGAGAATATGTACAAACTCTTTAATCGGGAGGGCCTGCACGACCGCCGGCCGCCGAGCCGGGCCAAGCCATTGACAAAGTGGAAGGAGCAAGAAGTAAAGATCCTGCACAAGGGCTACATTGACACCGAGGGCATACTTACTCCCGAGGAGTACGCGGCGTCGCAGAAGCTCGGCAAGAATCTGATGTATCGGCTGTTTGCGGCGTGGGATTGCCCCACACGCACGGAGCCGTACAGGGGGCCTCGGGCAAAGCGCCGGCCCAGCGATGGCGCGACAAAGGTAGAGTATGGAGGGGGGAAGGAAACGCTGCGGCCAGCCTGCCCCGGATGGGATCTTTTCTGCGCGGAGTGTCCCTGTCCAGAGCCACGTTGTGAGGAGGGACAGCTTCCTCATTCTCTAGCGGCTAGTCCAGAGTGGGCTTGCGGGTATTGTGCCTACGCCTATGTGGACGGGGACGGCTCGGGGGCCGAGCAGTGCGCGTGCTGCAGCGCGGTTGTGCGGCTCGAGTACAACTGGCCCGCTGAGTACGAGAAGTGGCGGGAGAGGATGCACCGGGCGGCTATCCAGGTGGAGCGCAAAGAGGCTGAGGCTGAGCACGTGAGCAAGTACGTTCCCGATGATCGCTACATTCGGCGCGGGAGCTTCGCCTTCCAGCGCCACTAGGGGGATAAGGGACGATGAAAGTCAAAGAGCTGATAGAGCAGAGATTGCTAGACCCGAGGTTCCGCAAGGCTTGGTACGAGCTCGCGCCGCGATTTGACATAGCCAATGCGATGATCCGCTTCCGGGCCAAAAAGGATCGCATGACCCAGGCGCAGCTGGCGGAGCTCACTGGCATCAGCCAGAGGTCTATCTCGGCCTTGGAGCATTCTATCGCCACTCCGAACATCCGCACGTTGATCAAACTGGCTGAGGGCATGGGCGCGGTCCTGCGAATCCGCTTCGATTTCGACGATCCACAGCCCTTCGCAGATGACGAGGAGGCCGATTGATGGTCATCCTCAACACAACGAGCATGACGCGCTTGCTGGCGGTTGCCGGTATTGCGTTCTACGTGTTGCTCTCTGTCGGCTTAATCCTATTCGCGCTCTGGTTCGCGGTCCGCGCTCATCAGAAAAGGGGGCCGGCGTGAGGCCGTAGGACAGGGAAGGAGGTCAGATGAAGGACCTGCGTATAGCGGTAGACGTGTTTCAGGCCGCGCAGAAGATGCGCGTGGCGATGGGCAATCGTATCTCGGCAGTCGAGCGCGGCGCGGACGACGCCCGCCTGGATTGGTTGACAAAGTACCATGAGCGGTTTCAGGCTGTAGAGGACGAGGCTGCGCTCGATATGGAGGATGCCCTCCAGTTTCATGTGATGACCGATTGGCTGGTCAGCATCAAAGGCATCAACTCCAAACTGGCAGGGCAATTGCTGGGGCTGCTCCCCGAGATCGAGGGCTTTACCACGGTGAGCAAGCTGTGGCGGTTTGCGGGGATGGCAGTCATTGAGGGGGAAGCGGAGCGGCCTCGCAAAGGGGAGAAGCGCCATTACAGCACGCGGGTCAAAGTCACGGTGTGCAAGATTGGCGACTCGTTCATGCGCTGCGATTCTCCCTACCGGGCGGTCTATGACGAGAAGCGGGCCTACTACGATGCTCGCCGTCCGACATGGAGCAAGCTGCGGCGGCATTACGCAGCTCGACGGG
>JGI2171J19970_10002353_pt1 | contig 10408 bp, 4 predicted proteins | sample DeeMarSWOR324_28_FD_19970 | JGI IMG/M metagenome (IMG submission 19970) | reverse complement strand
TATTGAAGCTATATGATCGTTATGATGTGTCAGGTCCTTGGAATGGCCATTATTTAATTGGAGACAGATTCGGTAATTCAGCTATAATCGAACCTCAAACCATCATCAGGAAAAAGGGGAAATATCAAATTGCTACTAATTTCTTTCAGTCGAAAACCAAACCGGAAAATTCAACTTGTGAGAGGTACCATATTGCATCGGAATTATTCGAAAAATCTGAGAATATCTCTGTTGATTTATTTCGACGTATCTTAAATGCAGTTCACTGGGAGGATTACAGCGGGTCAATGACCGCTACTATTTATTCGAATATCTGCGACCTGAAGAAAGGAGAGATATATATCTATTATTTTCACGACTTCGAGGATGTTGTGAAAATCAATCTGCAGGAAGAGCTAAAAAAAGGAGAAAGATTCCATTCTATTTCATCTCTTTTCCCATATGAGACTTTTGCTGCAAAACGATACAAATCTGAGAGAATGATTGGGTTGTTATTTGAGAGAGCTGTTCAGAAGGGTGTAGAAGGGCCCGAAGGGGCCATTGCTCTCTATAACGAGATGAAATCGGGAGACAATAAAATTTTCAAATTAGATGTCAGCGAGAGGCAACTCAATTCTCTGGGTTATCGACTCCTAGGAAATAACAAACTAAAGGAAGCAATTGGGATTTTCAAGTTCGTCGTTTTGCAATACCCGGAATCTTACAATGCATATGATAGTCTTGGTGAGGCTTTTATGAAGGCTGGCGAAAAAGATTTGGCTATAAGAAATTATGAAAAATCCCTTGAACTGAATCCAAAAAATGAAAACGCGAAAAAGATGCTGGAGGATTTGAGAAAGAAATGATCTAAGGATTCTTCTATTACGGAAGAAAGAGGTGCGGCCCGAATAATTAATCCTTCTATATTGTATCTTCTGTTCGGTTTGCGCTCCGACATGAAATAATTGCGGGAGAAATCCTGATGTTTGCCTATCCTATATAAAGAGTTGACAAAATAGTTCTTAAGCAACGCAAAAAAATTATAGAAAATTACTGATCCCTTATCCCGGAGGAGACGTCGGGACTCCAGGTCACTGGCTTCCACCCGGCTCCAATGCCCAAGAAGTATCATTTATAGTCACGAATCCGCGCTTTCTTGCGTAATTTTTCTAGGACCTCTTCGTTTTCCAAATCAGGCTTACCTTCTATTTGGATCGTTTTATCTCTCCCCGCGGATGCACCAGCAATTCCACCAAGGATTAATCCATTAAAACCTAAGAGTGCACCACCAATTAATGCATTTTCCCCGGCTGTAACGGTCCCTCCAAAAAAATCAATGGATCCTCCTTCTGCAAGTCCTAATATTGCTCCTGTGCCCGCTCCGATTAATAAACCAATTCCAAGGCTCTGAAAAAACTTTGATTTCTTCACAATTCTAATAACCCTAATATCCGCATTTCCAACAGATACATCTCTTCCTTCAGTATTCAATAATAGAAGTGAATTTGGTTTAACTGTAATTAATTCCCCCCGTATTTGTTGCCCGTCTTTTTTTGTGATTTTAAGCTCAGCTCCCCGCTTCTCTTTAGCATATAGGTTTAAGGAGAGTGTCAATAAAGAGAAGATAAGAAACAATGCTTGGAGTTTTTTGCTTTTTTTCATCTTGAGCCTCCACTGCTAATTTAATCTTCAGCAAGAGGAAAGTTGTTATAATTTTGTTAAAAGCATGTAAAAAGTTTGTTAAGATTTTATCGCCTTATGAGAATTTCTCCCCTCTCAACTGTCTCCCCTAATGCGGCTCTGAATACGCTCTGCTATTTATCTCGATCCAGGGAAGCCAACGCTTTTCCAGAGGAAAAGCAAGCACGCCTGACGCGACATTTTTCGAACTCATAAAGAGAGCTTATGAATCTAATACTTTGGAGAAATTGAGGGGTTTTCTAAGCGTTGAACTATCAGGTCAGCATCGAGATATGGGTGTTCACGCTTTCAGGTCTTATCGCCCTGCTCTATTTAAGGAATAACTCTGTTCATTTTTCAATCATTCATACCGCAAAGCATCTGAGGGATTGGCCAGGGCCGCTTTGGCAGACTGAAAGCCCACAGTAAAAAGGGCAATACCCAGGGCAAACAAAGCTGCGGTGACGAACACTCCCCAGCCTATATTGATCCGGTAAGCAAAGTTCTGCAGCCAGCGGTTCATCGCAAAATAAGCGATTGGCCAGGCGATAACATTGGCTATAAACACCCATCTTATGAATTCCTTTGACAATAAAAGGACAAGCCCTGGTACCGAAGCGCCCAGAACTTTGCGGATACCAATTTCCTTGGTCCGCTGCTCAGCCGTGAAGGCCACCAGTCCGAACAGACCAAGACAGGCAACGAGTATGCCTAATACAGAGAAACAATTCAGGATGTTACCCATTCTTTGTTCTGTTTTATACATAGCCCCAAAATTATCGTCCAAGAATTCATATTCAAACAGAGAGTAAGGGTAGAATTTTTTCCAAGTCTTTTTAATAAAGGCGAGTGTTGATGAAATGTCTTGGGGCTGTATTCTGATATAGACGTACCGGAGGTATTTCGGGAACACAAGCATAGCAATCGGTTCTATGATGTTTTGTAATGGTTTGAAATGAAAATTTTTGACTACCCCAATGATAGTCCCGTCAATTCCCCAAAATTTGAGCCTCTTGTCAGCAGCTTTTTCTATTCCCATCAGTTTTACAACTTCTTGATTGACTATAAATGCCTTTGTCAAATCTGTTGGAAATTCAGGCGAAAACCTTCTCCCCTCGACCAATTCCATTTTTAGAGTTTCAATGAAGTCAAAGTCCACTATATAACGATAGAGATATATCGTCTCATCAGGATTTTTGCCTTCCCAATGAATGTTACTTGTTTTACTATCTATATTTGTGAGTATTCTGTCCGAAGCAGTAACTCCCAGAATTTTTGCATTCTGCTTCAATTCATTCTTGAATGAATAATAAGCTTGAGTGTCCGTCTGACTTACGAGAGGGACATACAGCAGATGATCTTTATCGAATCCCAGCTTTTTGTTCTGGATATAATTAAGCTGCTTATGGACAATGCCCGCACCTAGTAACAGCATAATCGATAAGGAGAATTGAACGACTACAAGGGCTTTTCTGAATGTAGCCCCTCTCGATCCTATCGCTAGAGTGCTTTTGAGGATACGGACAGGTCTGAACGACGAAAGCAAAACTGCCGGATAACTTCCTGAAATGATTCCTGTGATTAGCGCCACACAAAAAAGTCTCACAAGTATACCTATGCTCCCGATATCTTCAAGTGATAGTTGTTTTCCTGATAGATTGTTGAAGAACGGAAGGAAAAATTCGATCATGAAAACGGCAATGATCAAAGCTACAAATGCCACAATTACTGATTCTCCAAAAAACTGATGCATAATGTTTGTTTGAGAAGCACCGACAACCTTGCGTACTCCGATCTCTTTTGCTCGATTCGTTGACCTTGCTGTGGAAAGATTCATATAATTAATGCAGGCTATCAGGAGAACGAACAAAGCGATGACGGTGAAGATGTAAACATACCTGATGTCACCTCTGCCCTCTATATCGTATTTAGCATCCGAGTGAAGGTGTATCTTGGTCAAGCTCTGAAGGTAAGGTTTTGAACTGGTGTTAGGATCAATTTTTGCGACAATGTTTTTGATCTTCTTATTTACTTGGCTTGCAGTGGTTCCCTTACCGAGTTGAACGTAAGTGTAATACTGATATTCATGCCAGCTATTCAAAGAAGAGCCTAATTTTTTAGCTAAAACAAAGGGAATAATTAAATTGAACTTTAAATGTGAGTTATGGGGGATGTTCTTCAGAACACCGGTGACGATTAGATCAAACGTATTGTGTATATTCAAGGTCTTCCCTAAAGGTTCCTCCTTGCCAAAATATTTTTCGGCAATTTCTTGCGTGATAACGATAGAACTGGGATTGTTCAAGACAGTATTCAAATCTCCTTTAATCAGAGGAAAAGTAAACATTTTAAGGAAAGACGGATCAGTCATTATATAGTCTTCGCGGAATTGAGCCTCCTTGTAACGGACAACAGATTGCAATTTGTAAACTCTTGATGCATCTGTGATTTCCGGGTATGTTTCTTTTAGAGCAGGTGCCAGAGGTGCAGGCGTAATTGCATAGCGATTCGTTCCATCCTGCAAATCCTGCTGTATAGCAACGCGATAAATACACTTGGAGTTTTCATGGAATCTGTCATAGCTGAGCTCATCCTGGACCCATAAGAGGATAAGGATACAGCAGGCCATTCCAACCGCCAGCCCCAGGATGTTTATCAGGGAATATCCCTTCTGTCTTTTCATATTCCGCAGGGCAACCTTAACGGCGTTCTTAAACATGACTTCCTCCTTGCTGATCCTTGTCAGAGCTTCGCTCCGTCGTTAAAAGACTATTCATTCCTCTCATTTGATTTGAAATCCCTGTCTTTTTTATTATCACTTTAAGGAATAACTCTATTCATTTTTCAATCATTCATACCGTAATGCATCTGAGGGATCGGCCAGGGCCGCTTTGGCAGCCTGAAAGCCCACCGTAAAAAGCGCAATGCCCAGGGCAAGCAGGGCTGCGGCGACGAACACTGCCCAGCCTATATTGATGCGGTAAGCAAAGTTCTGCAGCCAGCGGTTCATCGCAAGATAGGCAACCGGCCAGGCAATGATGTTCGCCAATAAGACCCACGTGGCAAATTCCCTGCAAAGCAAGATGAGAATATTCAGCACTGAAGCGCCCAGAACTTTGCGGATACCAATTTCCTTGGTCCGCTGCTCAGCTGTAAAGGCGGCCAGTCCGAACAGGCCAAGACAGGCAATGAAAATGCCCAAGAACGTAAAAGTGAGGAAAACATGTCTCAGCCTCTCTTCGCTCTTGTACAATCTGTCGTAATTGTCATCCAGGAAAAAATACTCAAAGGGCCATCCGGAGGAAAATTCTTTCCATTGACTCTTCAGAAAAGAAAGGGTTTCCCTTATATTCGATGGATTGATCTTGACTGAAATGAGGTAGACATACCGGCTGCTGGGGAGAAGAGAAAAAATAAGAGGCTCTATCTTTTGATGCTTTGACCGGAAATGAAAATTCTTCACCACGCCGATCACATGGCCTGTCGGCCCTTCCAAATCTATAAGCTTCTTTCCCACGGGTGACTCCCAGCCAAATTGTCTGACTGCGGCTTCATTGACGATAAAAGCTTCTTTTTTATCAGTCGCGAAATCCCTGGAAAAATCTCTTCCTTCTTTAATCTCCATGCCAAAGGTCTGGATGAAATCGTAGTCCACCAAAACATTCCGCAAAACCAATCTTTCCCCTTCCTCCGCTCCTTCGGGTATAAACACACTTCGGGTTGGAACAAAGCTGGGGGCGCTGGTCGAACCGCACACACTTTGGATGCCTGGATTCTGAAGCAGTTCTCTCTTAAAAGTTTCAAAATTTTGTCCGATTCCAGACCGCATCACTGGCATCACGACAACATGATCTTTATCAAAGCCGAGTTTTTTGTCCCGGATGAAATCCAACTGGTTGGTAATGATGATTGTGCCTGCGATCAACACGATGGAAATGGAGAACTGGACAACCACAAGGGCTTTCCGAAACAGCGAGCACCCGGCTCCTGCCCTCAGCCTTCCTTTTAAGACTGCGGCAGGTCTGAAGGCAGAAAGAAAAAATGCCGGATAAGCTCCAGATAGGATTCCGACAAACAGAAGAATTCCGATTAATCCCAGAAAAACGACACTGTTCCCGAAATAATCAATTCTTAACTCCTTTCCGGTCAGAGCGTTGAAAGCCGGGAGAAAAAGTTCAATCAAAGCCACTGCCGCGGGGAGAACCACGAGAGATAAAGTGAGTGACTCTCCAAGGAATTGTTTTATTAAACGGCTTCTATCTGCTCCAAGAACTTTTCTTATACCCACTTCTTTGGCCCTGTTCGCTGAACGAGCCGTAGAAAGGTTCATGAAATTAATACAGGCAATGAGCAAGATGAAGAATGCAATGGCTGAAAAGATGTAAACGTAACGGATATCACTATTGGCTTCGACCTCAAATCCCAGGTGAGAATGAAGATGGATGCGGGTTAAAGGTTGGAGATAAAACGTGTAGGCTTCCACAGCTTTTTTTCCCCGGTGTCTCCGGATAAAATCGGGTAACTTCCTTTCCAAATCCAGATAAGAATAATCCTTGGGGAGGAGCAGGTAAGTATAACATTTCCAGGCCCACAATTTTCCGTATCTCGGATCTTGTGTTTCCAGGGTGGCAATCGAAGCCAGAAAATCAAACTTGATATGAGAATTTCTGGGGACATTCTCTAAAACGCCTGTAATCTTATAATCATTTTCATTATCGATAGCGAGCGTCTGTCCCATGGGATTTTCTCCGCTGAAATACTTTTCAGCCATTCTCTGGGTAAGGACGAGGGAATACGGCTCTCTTAAAGCACTTTCAGGGTCACCCTTCACCAGAGGAAAGGTGAACACATCAAAAACGCTTGCATCCGTATAAAAAAGGCGGCCCTCATAAAATTCTTTATCTTCACTGCGGATTAAGACGTTCTCTCGGGGATCGAACCGGACATAATCCAACACTTCGGAATAGTTATTCTGAAGAACGGGTGGAATCCCAGAGAACACGAGCGGGTAATTGGCAATGACACCTCTCCGGTTTTCTTCTGAAGATATCCTGTATATCCGGTCGGCTCTCTCGTGGAATCGATCGTAACTGAGCTCATCCTGGACAAAGATGATAATCAGGAAGCAGCAGGCCATTCCGATTGCCAGTCCGGAGATATTAATGACTGAAAAGGCTTTATGCTTTATCAGGTTTCTGAAAGCGATTTTAAGATAATTCTTAAACATTGATAAACCTCATACAAAGGCAGCCAAAAACAAAAAAAGAAAAGAGGGAATAAGCACTGTAGTATCTGTTTCTATATAGTCCAACCACCAACCGAAACTCTCCTGTTTCAGGGGAGGGAAAAAAGCAATAAACGTGCCAAATTCAGGCTATCCCCGAAAAAAAAAGAGAAAAAAACAGAGAATGCTTAAAAAGTGTTCGCTGGCATAACAGAGGATGTTCGCTAACGAACAATCTGTATAAGAATATTAAGAAGGATAAAAAAGAAGAAGAGAAAAAGAAAGGAGGCGCTATAGAAAGTACTTGCATCACATCATCATAGAAGAATTTGTTTTTTGGCCTAGGTCCAAATCTCTCACAATTTCCCCCAAATATCCACCCACTGACACCTTAGAATGAGAGTATCACACCGAAAAAGCCAAGGTCAGCATCGAGATATGGGTGTTCATGCTTTCAGGTCTTATCGCCCTGCTTTTAGCGCTTATTATTATCAGCACAAAATCCCTGAAAGTAGCGATAACCAATGCCTCCGCTTCCCTCCGCTACGAATAAGAAAAGGCAAGGGCTCTATTATCAGCAGATGGAAATTAAGGAAAATTGGGAGGGATTGGGAACAAGTCCGAAAAGGAAATACTTATATTTCACGTAAAAGCACCACTTACATTGACTGAACAATAGATAATCAATCCACCATTCGATTGGATTTATGTCACTGCTTAGTTAATAAAAATCAGGGATTTCGCATGACTTTAATCTTTAGATGACTGGGGTATTTCTTGGAGCGGTATACCTTCATCTCTGCCTTTTGAAAATCTTCTGCCTTGGCATGGTAAATATCCAGGAATTTCTGGGGATTGCGGTCGATCACCGGGAACCAGGTGCTCTGGATCTGCACCATGATGCGGTGCCCTTTTAGAAAGCAGTGACACTTATCCCGCAGGCTGAATTCAATTTTCGTCACCTGGCCAGGTACGAAGGGTTCGGGTTTCTGGAAACTGTTGCGGTATTTACCACGAATCACTTCTCCTGCCAGCAGCATTTGATAATCCCCCATTCGTACCAGCCGGGGATTAGGCTCTATATCGGGTGCGTCTCCCGGATAAACGTCGATTAACTTTACCACCCAGTCGGCATCGGTACCGCTGGTGGATACATAGATGCTGGCTATTATGGGGCCAGAAATGGTCACATCCTCGGTGAGAACATCTGACTGATACACCAGTACATCCGGCCGGCGGGCGGCAAAGCGCTGATCCTCCACCATCCACAGGTGGGCCTGGCGGTTCAATATCCTGGGGGAGAAGGGCACCGGTTTGTGGGGATCGCTGATGTAGGCATCATTGGCTTCATCTGACTCCTCCCCAGGGGGAATAAGGGATAGTTGTCCATCATTATTTAGATAGAGATTTTTCTCTACCGCCGCGGAGGGTGGCCACTTTTTGTAGGATTTCCACTGATTGGAGCCGGTCTCAAAGACCAGGGCCTCCGGTAAATCCAGTTGACCCTTGTCTTTAAGGTAAAAATTGAAAAAGGCCAATTCCACCTTCTCCCGGTAATAAACTCCGGTTTTTTCTTTAAATTGAATGGGATGTAAAAAATCTCCCTCCATACTGGCCCAGCCACCATGAAGCCAGGGACCAATAACGATAATGCTTTTATTATGGGGGTTTTTCTTTTCAATGGTGTAGTAGATGCTCATGGGACCGTAAAAATCTTCGGCATCGAACCAGCCGGCCACATTCAAGATGGGATGTTTTATGTTATCCAGGTATTGCAGGACGTCCTGTTTTTGCCAGTAGTCATCGTAGTCACCGTGCTCCATGTATTCATTCCAGGTGGGAACGGTGTTCTTGAAGTATTTTTTATTGACATTGGCCACCGGTCCCAGCTCGAGAAAGAATTTGTAGCCATCAGGAGTGCCATATCGGAAGGGCGCCTCTCTCTTTCCTGAGAGGCCGGTTCTGACCTTGGCGCTGTGCCGCAACCAGTTGAAGGTGTACATGAGGCGAAAGGCACCATTATGGTGAAAATCATCACCAATCCACATATCCGCCGGAGAGGCCTGGGGTGATGATGCTTTTAAGGCCGGGTGCGCGTCGATCATGCCCATGACGGTTTGCCAGGCAGGATAGGAGATGCCCCACTGGCCAACCCGCCCGTTGTGATTATCAATATTTTCTAACAACCATTGGATGGTATCGTAGGTATCGCTGCTCTCATCGGTGTCCTTAGGCCCCCGCTTAACGGTCTTATGGGGTTTCATTACCAAAAAATCTCCCTCTGATTTGTATTTGCCGCGGACATCCTGATAAACAAAAATATACCCTTCCCGGGTGAAAAGCATGGAAGGGCCCAATACATCAATATAGGCGTTTCCGCCCCATCCGGAGGTAATATTATAGGGGGTGCGTTTTATCATGATAGGATATTTTTCCCCTTTATCTACAGGCTCATAAATCTGGGTGTACAGCTTCACCCCATCGCGCATGGGAATCATGGCGTCCTTGCGGGTGTAATTCTCCATAACATAGGCATAACGGATTCCCTCTTCATTATTGGGGTTGAGCTCTATAGACTCTTTATAGTTTTTTATGGCCCGCTTTTTGTCCCCCTTCACCATGTAGGCCATGCCCAGGCTGTCGTAGGTATTGAAGGCTTCGGGATACGCCTGCACGTTTAATTTAAAAATCTCAATGGCCTCAATAATCTTTTCCTCGAGGGTTAAACGGATGCCCAGACGGTTCAACTGCCGTTCAGCAAAGTCATAGCGGTCAAACTGCTCCTTCTTCAGACGATGGTATTGCTTGATGGCAGNTTTTATCCCTTTCTCAGCGATGGTTTTGGCCAAAACCTCGGCAATGGACTGTTTGCTGACCTGTTGGTCTTTTCCACCTTCCCNAAAAAGGAGATTCCCATTAACATAACCAATAAAAATAGCAAATATAAATATAAAAATAATTGTTTTTCTTGATGCTTTTGCTCCCATNTTTCCTCCTGAATTGATCAACCTGTGCCCATCTTAAAAGGCCTAAAAATGAAAGTCAAGAGATCTAAATATTTGGGCTATTTCCAAGCTGCTACACCCGGAGGGATTTGAATCCCCGACCTTCGGATTCTAAGCCTAATTCTTGATTTACTACAAGAAATATCTAGCTTATTAAAACAAGAAAATTGTTTTTTCTAAATTCAATCGCTTCTGTAAAAAGTCGAAATTCTAATGAGAAAAGATAAAAAATTGGTCCGTCACAATAAGGGATACCGCACAAGATAAGCATTATAGATTTTGAGCGTACAATGCTCAAAAATGAAATCCATAATTCGCTTGACATTTTTCTCTAGAGAGTTTATCTTATGTAAGAATGTAAGGATATAAGAAATTAAGGAGCTTCTATGAATTACACAGAAACCTCAAAGGTGACGTCGAAGGGCCAGGTGACAATTCCCTCGACAATCAGAGAAATTCTCAAATTAGAACCGGGATCCACAGTTATGTTTAAGGTCACCGACAGGGGAGTTATCCTTTC
>JGI2171J19970_10002352_pt1 | contig 10415 bp, 9 predicted proteins | sample DeeMarSWOR324_28_FD_19970 | JGI IMG/M metagenome (IMG submission 19970) | reverse complement strand
CGCCAAGGGCGTTGTCACTGGCAAGCATGGGGGAATTGAACACGTTCTCGTTGATTTTCAGCCTGAAACGTTAGAAAAGCTCCTGCTGGGCGACAAGATGCTCGTAAAAGCTTTTGGAGTGGGCTTAAAGCTCATGGATTTTCCCGACATAAAAGTGATGAACATGGATCCGCGTTTTCTGGAGACGCTGAATCCAAAACCGAGTGGGGAAAAACTGGAGGTTCCTGTGACGCATATAGTTCCCGCGGCTATAATGGGCTCAGGGCTAGGATCAAATCAGGTGCATTCAGGAGATTATGACATACAACTGTTTGATGAAAAAATAATAGAACAGTATGGCCTTGAAGATTTGAGGCTTGGCGATTTAGTGGCCATAATCGACGCGGATCACTCTTTCGGGAGAATTTACCGGCAAGGAGCCATTTCCGTTGGCATAGTAACACACACAAATTGTGTCACAGCAGGCCATGGACCGGGGGTCACAAGCCTGATGACCTCGCCAACAGGTAAAATAATTCCCAAAATTGATGCGAAAGCCAACATTGCTTGTCTCTTAAAGTTACGATCAGATATATAAATCAGTAAATTCACTAATTGCATCGTAAAGAGTGAAAAGAGGTCAATAATAATTGCCGTTTAAGCGAAAGAGCCGAGGTAGATCGAAAGGAAGTAAAGGAAGCAGCGGCCTCGTACAATGCGTCAGCTGCGGACAAATGGTGCCTCGTGACAAGGCAAAAAAGTCTACACGCCGAGTGTCCTTTGTCGAGCCTCAATTAGCTAAAGAGCTCCGACAGAAAGGCACATACTTATCCTCTTGGGTAGACACAAAATACTATTGTATCTCATGCGCCGTACACCGGGGAATTGTAAAGGTTAGAGCCGAAAGCGAAAGGCGCTCGCGCTACAGAAGAAGACGCTAGTTTTCCATATTATCGCCTTTTTTCTTTAACGAACTGTAAACGTGTAGCCCTCTTTGCAGAACTGTCAGGTTGGACAGCACTGCAAGCAGTATTATTCCGATGTTCAAGGCTGGAAGCCAGAAAATCGCGGCAATGGTGGCAACTGACAAAATTATCATGCGTTCAGCTCTTTCAGCTAAGCCTACAGACTCCATCTTTATTCCCGCTGCCTCAGCCCTTGCTCGGCTATAACTTACCAGCAGAGAACCCGCCAAAGCGGTTAATCCCCATAAAGGATCGCAAAGTCCGCCGATTATCACACCTGCGTATACAGCGGCATCGGCGTACCTGTCCAGCAGGGAGTCCAGAAACCCACCAAACACGCTTTGCTGTTGATAAATTCTGGCTAGCACGCCGTCTAGCGTATCGCAAAATCCCGATGTCAAAAGCAGAACCGTTGCCAAAAGAAGCCACAGAGGCTGATTTTGTGCTATCGCATACGCCGCCGCTGAAAAGAAAGCCAACGCCAAACCTATGAGGCTTACAGTGTTTGGGGTTAATCCTATTTTGTGCGCTGCTTTCGCTTCTGAAGTCAGCATGTCTTGAACTTTTTTCTTTAGCTTCGTCAGCAATGCTAGTTCGTTATTTGGTATGTTAATGTTTATTATTTAAGCTGGACTGTAACATGGTTTGTGTTTTAACAAGAGGCGCGCGCTTGCCATAAAGTTGTGCGTAGGCAAAGTTTCTTTGAGGAGGTAGTGTTTTTTCATTGATTTGAAAACTGCGCAAAATGCAGGAGCATAGCCGTTGCCTTGTTCTGTCAGCGGACTTATAAGGAAGATGTCAGATTATGTAGAGGCAGTAACGTTCTGTCGCGGACAGAAACGCATGGACGGCAACGTTACACAAAAGAAACAACAAAAAGGAGTGAATAAAATGACTGAGAACGCGGATGTAATCTTCGTCGGAAACAAACCACCAATGAGTTACGTGCTGGCAATAATTACAAGTCTCTCCTCGGGAAACTTGAAGGAAATAACGCTGAAAGCCCGTGGCCAAGCAATAACTACAGCAGTTGACGTGGCTGAAATAACCAGAAACCGTTTCGTGAAAGACCTGAAAGTCAGCAAGATAGCCATAGGAACAGCAGAGATGCCGCCGAGAGAAGGAGAGAACAAGAGCAGAATGGTTTCGACGATGGAAATAACAATGACCAAAGATAAACCCAAGACAGAGAAAACAGCATAAAACGAACAAAGCAAACATTTTCAAATTTTCTTTTATTTTTTTAATCCTCAGCAGAATTCGGTCTTGCTTGGTTCTTTTTGGTGGTTTTTCTCATCGCAAGATTAATAGCTGAATTAACTTCAAAGTAAAGAGTTAGCTCTGTGAGAAAGATGTTAGACATCAAACTTATCCGCGAAAATCCCGAGTTCGTAAAGAACAATTTGATGAAAAGAGGAAACCCTGAAAACATCAAAATGCTCGACGAGCTTATCGCTGTCGACAAAGAATGGAGAATGAATCTAACGAAGCTTAACAATCTTCGCCACGAAAGAAAACTTGTAACAACTGAAATCGCCAGAGCTAGAAAAGGCACCGCTGAAATAGGTAGAGCCAAAAGCGGGGTTAGGGGAATTGAAGAAGCTAAGAGGATTAGTTCTCAAATCACCAGCCTAGAAAAAGAAGTTGCAGCAGAAGAAGAGAAAGAACACGATCTTCTCATGCGATTGCCGAACATGCTGCACGAATCCGTACCTGTTGGGCAAGGTGAAAACGATAACGTTCAAGTCAGAACATGGGGAACAATTCCAACCTTCAATTTCCCAGTCATGAATCACATTGACCTCGGCTTAAACTTGGAAATAATTGACATTGAAAGAGCTGGAAAAGTTACGGGTTCCAGATTCTTCTACCTGAAGAGGGAAGGGGTACTTTTGGACATGGCGTTAATGAGTTTCGCTATGGAAGAAATTACCAAGAAAGGCTATGTGCCCGTGGAACCGCCCTACTTGATGAGGCGAGAACCCTACGAAGGCGTAACAGCCCTCAGCGACTTCGGAGATGTATTATACAAAATCGAAAGCGAAGACTTGTACTTAATCGCAACTTCTGAACATCCCATGGCTGCAATGTTCATGAACGAAGTGCTGAAAGAAGAAGACTTACCTCTTAAACTCGCAGGCATAAGCGCATGCTTCAGAAAAGAGGCTGGTGCCCACGGCAAAGACACACGAGGAATATTCCGCACTCACCAATTTAACAAGATAGAACAGTTTGTTTTCTGCAAGCCTGAAGAGTCGTGGAAACTTCACGAAGAGCTCGTCCATAATGCGGAGGAACTCATCCAAAAACTTGGTTTACCTTACCGCGTGGTTAACGTATGCACGGGCGACATTGGAACAGTGGCAGCCAAAAAATACGACATCGAAGTGTGGATGCCTGCTCAAAATGCGTACAGAGAGATTATTTCATGCAGCAACTGCACAGATTACCAAGCTAGGAGGCTAGGAATCCGTTATAGGGAAAAGGAGGGCGCGCCTCCAAAAGGGTTTTTGCATACTTTGAATTCGACTGCCATAGCCACGGGCAGAACCATTGTAGCATTATTGGAGAATTTTCAGCAAGAAGACGGCTCAATTGTTGTTCCTAAGGTTTTGAGAAAGTACATGCACGACATCGAGAAGATAAGCTTGAAACGGTAAACCTTTTAATATTGCCTTGATATTGTTGATGGCACGTTTGGAGGATAAACTTGTCTTCGAAAGCGAAACACATACGCGATAAGTGGCGAGGCAAAGCATGGTACATGGTAGTGGCGCCTCCTTTCTTTGGAAACGTTGAATTAGGCACAGTGCCAGCAGAAGAGCCAGAACAGCTCATCGGAAGAGTTGTCGAAGCCACGCTTTATGACATCACCAGCGACTTTTCCCACCAAAACTTGAAAATGTTCTTCCAAATAAACGAAATCGAGGGGAAAACCGCCCACACACTATTCAAAGGTCACGAATACTCCCGCGACTATTTACGAAGCTTGGTTAGGCGAAGAACCACAAAAGTTGACGGACTTTTCAATCTAACCACAAAAGACGGCTACAAAATGAGAGTGGCAGTTTCAGCCCTCACGCTTTCGCGAATCAGGACCTCCCAAGAAAAAATCATCCGCAACATAATGGATAAAACTGTCAAGGAAAAAGCCGCCGCACTGACACTAGATCAGTTCGTCCAAGAAATGGTCCTTGGAAAAATAGCTTCAGACGTTTACAATGAAGCCAAGAAAGTAGCGCCTCTCAGGCATGTGGGCGTCAGAAAATCAAAACTGGTAGCTCAACCCGCTCAAGCGCCAGTGCAAGAAGTCGAGCAGGCTCAATAGACCAGAGAGCTTTTTCGACCGCCGTTAGATTCAACTTTTTCATCCTTATTGCGTTTCTTAATGCGAAATGCCTTTAGAGGCGAGTTAGCTTACAGAAGTGCATGAGGAAGTGATTGGTTGACTACGCACGCGGGTGTTCATGAAAAAGGAAAATTCTCTGTTTCGGACCTTTTAAGCAATACTAAGAAAAGCGATAATTACGAAAAGGCTGGAGCCATAGCCCTTTTCATTGGCGTGACTCGAGGCGAAACGCTGGAAGGAGAAAAAGTTCAGAAGCTTACGCTGGAAGCATATGAAGAAAAGGCTAATGAAGTTCTCGCTAAAATTTGCGAAGATTTGTCTAAGAAGCCAGGCATAGTTGACGTTCAAGTTCACCATTTACTCGGCGAGTTCGACGTTGGAGAAGATCTTGTATACGTTTTGGTGGCTGGTTCTCACCGAACGGACGTTTTTCCAGTTTTACAGGAAGCCGTAGAGAGATACAAAAATGAGGCGCCTGTGTTCAAAAAAGAACAGATTATTGACGCGAAAGGCGCGGCAACTGAATACTGGGTTTCAGAAAAGGAGAAGCAAAAGCCATAACGAAGGCGGATTCTGTCAAATATTTTGAAAGCGCTCAAGCTTAGACGAAAGCTTCTTGAAGATTTATTGTGCATATAGGTCTTCAGCGTGAAAGTAATGATTACAGCTTTAGCGGGTGGAGTAGGAGCCGCGAGGTTTCTAACGGGACTCGTGAAACTCGTTAACGAAAAAGACCTGTCGATAATTGTGAACACAGGTGACGACATTGAAATGTTTGGTTTGCATATATCCCCAGACATTGACATAGTCACATACACTTTGGCAGGCATTGTTGATGAAGAGAAGGGTTGGGGAATCAGAGGAGACACCTTTCACTGCCTTGAAACGCTTAGAAGATTTAACCGTGAAGTATGGTTTAACCTTGGTGATAAGGACCTTGCTACGCACATATTGAGAACAAACCTGCTGAAAAACGGTCTCAAGCTGTCTGAGGTCACCGCGCAGATCAGCCATGCATTAGGGCTTAATGTGGCGATCTTGCCCATGACAGATGACAAATTTGAAACCAGAATTATAACTGAAGTTGGCTCTGTTCACTTTCAGGAGTATCTGGTCAAGAGAGGCGCAAAAGACGAAGTATTAGGCGTCGAGTTTCTCGGTGCTGACAATGCGAAGCCTGCACCTGGAGTCATAGAATCAATCAGGGAAGCCAAGTTAGTGATAATCTGCCCAAGCAACCCAATAGTCAGCATAGGCACAATCCTCGCCGTGAAGGGAGTCAGAGACGCTTTAAGACGCACAGACGCGAAAAGAGTGGCGATAAGCCCAATAATTGCTGGTGCCCCAGTCAAAGGTCCAGCGGACAAGTTGTTGCGAGGCTTAGGGTTTAAGGTTTCCGCGTATTCGGTGGCTAAACTCTACTCGGATTTCCTAGATACGTTTATTCTCGACGCAGCTGACTCTGCAGAGAAGGATAAAATAGAGAAACTTGGAATCGAAGTGAAAGTTACAAACACCTTAATGAAAAACTTGGAAACCAAAATTGCGCTGGCGAGAACCGTTCTAGGAAGCTGATGTTGAAGGGCGCTTAATTTCTGAACCGAGAGTTTTAATATTATTACCGCGTTTAAGAGAAGGGTTAATATGTTCACAATATCAAATAGTGACTAAAGGAGATGTGACCCATGGAAAGAAGAAGCTACAATTGGTTTGAAAAACGCCGCAAAACAAAAGGATTAGAGCTAGCGCATGAGCAAATAACGAAAGCCTTTGACACTGTAACTTGGCTTCATAAGGCAATTAAAAGCTTCTCAGAAAGAAACTTGAAGGAGTCCAAAAAGTACATTGAAAACCTGTACAAGGCTGAGGAAGAGGTTGACAAGTTACGGACAGAAGTTTTCATGGAACTGTCCAAAGGTGCGGCTCTTGTGGCTGACTACCGCGAAGACCTGCTACATCTCGTGAAAAGACTGGACACCCTAGCGGACCACACTAAAGACGCGGCAAGGTGCCTGGAGATGCTTGCAGAAGCAGAAATTCCGCAAGAACTGTGCGAAAAAACAGTGTTCATGGCGTCAAAACTTGTAGAAACCGCCCAAACCCTTCGCAGCAGCATCGAAAAAATTTCGTCTAACCCTGCTGAAGCGAGAGAACAAGCAAAAAAAGTTGAAGAAATTGAACATGTCCTTGACGAAGAGTACCTCAAGACGAAAAGCTTATTTGTCAAGTACGGCGCGGAAATCAACGCTGGAACCATGGTCATTTTCGACGATTTGATCGAGTTCATCGAGCACGCTGCAGACATGTGCGCAGACACAGCAGACTACATTCTCGTGCTTTCAAGCAGAGAATAAACGCGAACTATACACAGCATGTTTTCCGTTTCTTTTTTTAGGCGAGTTTTCTAGCGCTCGGGAAAAACTATACCCCCTCTATATAAAGAGTGAAATAGTGGTTGGAGTTTGGCGTGAATTTCGCTTTGAGAGAGTAAAACAGGGTTTTGAGGATTTATAAGTCTCTTGAAGTGCGGCTTATTTTTCTTTTGAGCTGGTAACTTCTGTATCTTTTTAACGCAAAACTCGCAAGGGACGCAAGAAACAAAGCGTTAAAAACGATCATTATTCCCAGATTTTGGAAGTCGCCCCCAATGAGGTTGGCGTGAACTATGCCGAACAGTAGTACTACGTACATTAAGGCATGGAAAGCCCGCCAGTATTTCGGCGCCTTCGTTCTTAAGATGGCTGCAAGCACTGCTACGTAAAGTATGATGAAGGCGGGTCTGCCTGCGAGCAGCCAAAAGAGGTTCCATGAGTCAAAGCGGGGCACAAAAACCGATAGGCTAAGGAATTCTATCGCGTTGAAGACGGGGTGTAAAGTGATGGAAACTATGCCCAGTATTGCAAAGGAATGGTGGACTTTAAGGAAGGGGTTGCCGAAGGCTTGCGTGACTTCTCGCAGAAACGGAGTGGTCAAAGTTGCCACGCTAAGAAACAGAAAGCCATATAGCCCAAAAAACTTCACAGCCAAACGCGCAGGGTTCGCCTCAATGGCGCTGGGCAAAAAAAGCAACGCTATAATCACTGCTAAAGCGATTATTACAAGAAGAAAAACTATGCCTTCTCGTTTCAGAGCCATAAACTAAGAGCGCCGCCACTAAAATATAAGTGCTTCTGAGCCTACGCCCCCCGCGCGTTGTTTAACCAGTGGAAGAGGTGTTAATTGCGGATCCACTGGGACTCGCCACGCTTGATGGTTCTTGAAGTTCAATAGTTTAATATATTTATTTTTACATTTGATTCATTGTAAGGATGGCAATGAGAAAACACAAGTGGTTGCTAATCATTCTCATTTCCCTTATTCTAATTCAATCATACTTCACGTCGGCAGCCTCAGGCACCAGCGCCAGTTCCAGCAACGACGACTGGACAATGTTCCGCAATGACCCAAACCACAGCGGCTACACAACTGGTAATGGCTCAACGAATTCAGCCAAACTCTTATGGACTTACAAGGCACGTGGGTCGATCTTATCTTCTCCTGCAGTAGCTAACGGCTACGTTTTTGTAGGTTCTAGGGATCGCCATGTTTACTGTCTCAACTCCTCCAACGGAAAACCATTGTGGAACTACATAGAGGGAAGCGAAGTGAATTCGTCGCCTGCCGTTTATAACGGGTTTGTCTACATCGGGGCAAACGACGGCTTCGTTTACTGTCTAGACATAGCCACAGGAATACCTTTTTGGAAAACGGAAGTTGGAGGCGCAGTGCGGTCTTCTCCTGCAGTCGTGGAGGGTCGAGTCTACATAGGGTCTGGAGACCACAACATGTTCTGCCTTAACGCTTCAGACGGAGCTGAAATATGGAGTTACCCAACTTCACACCGGGTGCGTTCTTCGCCTGCTGTCTCAGATGGCGTAGTGTATTTTGCCTCTGATGACTATCATGTTTACGCTCTCAATGCGTCTACAGGCAACGAATTTTGGCGTCGTCACACTGGAAGTGTCGTCTCCTCGCCTAGCATATACGATGGGCACGTATACATAGGCTCAATCGACGGTTTTGTTTGTTGTTTGAATGGTTCCACGGGCGCCAAGATTTGGGAGTATCAAACGGAAAATTCAGTGACCTCTTCTCCAGCTGTAGCTTATGGATGCGTTTATGTTGGCGCTGAGGACAACAACTTTTATTGTTTAAATGCTTCGAACGGCGAGAAAATTTGGCAGAGTCCGACTGGGTATTGGGTCTGGTCTTCCCCTGCAGTTTCAGATGGCAACGTGTATGTAGGCTCGCAAGATTACAGCATTTATTGTCTGGATGCTTCTACAGGAGCAAAGAAATGGAGTTACGCAACTGGAAATTACGTGGATTCTTCTCCAGCTATTGTAAACGGCACCCTTTACGTTGGCTCCCATGACACTTTTGTCTACGCTTTCACCTTATGCAATTCGACCATTGACACTTTGCCTTCGCAAGCTACCACCTCTTTAACGTGGACTACAATTGTATTTGATGCGATTGCTTGTGCTGTGGCGGCTACGGTTGTTCTTGCAATCGTGCGCTTTGTTCGCTCAACCAGGCGGACAAAGCTAAAAACTGAAAACAGCAATGTTCCTAACCGAATTACGTCATGGTTTTCAGCACACGCCGAAGCCCTTTGTATTCTGGCAATTCTGGTTTTTTCAATTATATTCTTTCTTAATCTAGCAGGTGGGGCACTTTGGGAGTCCGACGAGAAAACGTACTCTCAATGGGCATTTCACATGGTTAAGAGTGGAGACTATCTGACCCCTTGGGCTTTTGGCGAGTTGGCAATGTGGATAGCTAAGCCGCCGCTCATCATGTGGCTGATGTCTCTTGCCTACCAAGTCTTCGGCGTCAACAACTTTGCTCTAAGATTTGTGAGTCCAGTATTCGGCGTTTTGTCTTTAATTTTTGTTTTTTACTTGGGAAAGAAACTTCATAACTTGTATGTAGGGCTTCTTTCGGCTCTAGTTTTAGGCACGTTTACAACTTTCTACGTTTTTGCTAGACACGCCATGACTGATGTTCCTTTCCTCTTCTTCTTTGTAGCTAGCATATACTTTTTGATCTTAAGCGAGAAAACAGAAAACACTAATCGATATGTAGCTTTGAGCGGTCTGTTCTTTGGTTTAGCGTTAATGACAAAGCAGATTCAGGCCTTGCTGATCCCGCTAGTTCTCTTTGTTTATTTCTTAGCCACAAAGAGAAGCATACGGTTTCTTTTCACAAAACGCTTTACTCGTTTTTGGGGAGTTGCACTTTTGATGTTTTCTCCTTGGGCGATTTACATGACCCTCCGTTTTGGACCAGATTTCTGGTACTGGTATTTCGCGTACTCTGGCTTTACACGAACAGTTAGCCCTATTGAAGGTCACTTCGGAGGTTACTTCTACTATTTTAGCTACTTAGTCAATAGCGAAAACCTGTTTTGGATAATCTTGCTACCTTTTGCAACAGGGCTTTGTGCATTCAACGCGATTATCAAGCGTTTAAAGGGAGACGCCTTGATTCTTACGTGGATGTCAATTGTGCTTGCAGTGTTCACTTTTGCTCAAACAAAACTTGAGTGGTATATCCTGCCAGCTTTTCCAGCTTTCGCCATTGCCATAAGTAGCTTTCTATATCAACTATCAAAGAAAATACATCTCTCGATGCCGCATCCAAAAAGGCAGTTGAAAGAAAGTGATGGCGGGCCCGCTGGGATTTGAACCCAGGACCTCCGGCTCCGCAGGCCAGTGTCATAATCCGTACTAGACTACGGGCCCCTACGACGAGATTACTCTACTCGCGTAATATAAATGCTGAGCAGATAGTCTGATGCATACGCATGTTTTATAACCTTTTTAGGTTAAAGCTAGGAGACGAAAATGTCTGTGAAAAAGAAAATCCGTGCTTACGTTAAACTGTTGCGATTTGACAGCTGGCAAGTTTGGCTGTTCAATTTTTTACTTGGCTGCATTCTGTTTGAACTCCCACAAATAGGTCGCTTCATAATAGTTTTGGTCTCTTTTTCACTTGCTACCAGCGCCATATTCATTTTGAACCAATACATCGACCGCGAAAACGATAGAGCAAATAACCTGAAAAAGGATTTGCCAATT
>JGI2171J19970_10002351_pt1 | contig 10415 bp, 8 predicted proteins | sample DeeMarSWOR324_28_FD_19970 | JGI IMG/M metagenome (IMG submission 19970) | reverse complement strand
AAGTTTTTGGTTTGCTTACATAACCGCATTCACTGCACACATATTTTTTTGACACTCCCTTACCTCTTTATCTTCAGAAACCCGAGGCTATAGAGGATTTGGGTCCCGCATAAAACCCAAGGCTTTAAAATTCCCAATTGATCCTATACCGCTTCACCACATGAAATCCGGTTCTTCGATTGTCCCTTTCCATATATCGTTCTGTATAAGTCTTAAATTCGTTAATTAAACTTCCATCCTGTTCCATACGAATGACTTTCCTTTTAACAAAATCGTAGATGTATATTTCATTTTGGGAAAGAGCATACTCAAAATAATCTTGTATCTCCCCAGGTCCTTCTCCTTTCTTATATAAGTTTCTAAGGAACTTGCCATCAGGGGAAAATTTCAGGAAATTATACCCTCGGCGATCAGAGACAAAAATGCTACCATCCTTGGCGGTTTTTATGTCGCGAGGAGACCTAAAATAAAATTTTCCTGGTTCATCAACAATGCTCATCACTTCTTTCAGCTTCAGTACTCTCCCCGCATTTTTACTCAATGGCTTTTCTGGGTTTTCAATAATTTCCTGAGTAAGAATAATAGAGGTGAAGATAAATAAAAATAAAAAGATGGAAACAATATTTTTCATAATGCTTTCCCCATAAAATTCTCTTTTTATTATTACATCCGCTCTGCTATCTTACAATTGGTTATTTGCCCGAGGTCGTCGTTGAACTAATCTACAATACTATACTTCGCAATGCTGTAATATCCTTCTTCATCCTGGTCTACTGAATATAGAAAGTTTTTCCACGCAAAAATTTGAATATTCTGATATCTTTTTGGCTCAATATCATCAGGGAAACAGAGGAAGAAACTATCAACATATTTCCCATCCCTATCATAAACATCGATTAGCCACTCATTATTCTCGTTTTTTTCTGAAGTGATGGCCCAGAGATTATCTCCGAAAATTAAAAGCTTCTGAATATCTTGATAATACTCCCTGTCAGGGCCGTATAAGAATCCTGGTTTCTTTTTTATTTTTGGCCTTTTGACACGCTCAAATTTCCGAGTGATAACTTCATCAATTTTTTTTGATTTCAGGTTAAATCTGACAATCTTATACTCTGATGTATGAACCACAAACAGGTTCTCAAAATCTTTAATCGCAAATTCTAAAAAAGCCTGTCCGAACCACGCACTTCTATCAAAATAAAATTGTACGGGAAATGTGTATGCTTTTTTATATTCCTGAAAGTCAGGGGAAAATTCATAAATATTTCCGAAAAAATCTATATACCCGGACTTTCCTTTAAGCTCCCATGAAACTTCCGTTTGAACAGTATAAATTTTTTCTCTAAAGCTTCCAATAAATCTAAACAGACGGAATGGCTCTATTAATTTAATTTCCTCTTTTAGAACTCCATTCAGATCAAACTTCATAACCTTTAGAGGACTTATCGCACGGACAACGATTTCATCATTGATAATGGCAAAGGTTTTTCTCAGTCTTGGGTCTGTTTCTCCTGGACCTTGTCCTGTTCCAATTATCTTAAAAACAAAATTCCCGTTTCTGTCATATTTGTAAAGGTGCGGACTGCTTAAAAAATATATATTTTCGTTTTTATCAACAACGAGATTATCCGGCCATCTAAATAGTATATCCTTTCCGTTGTCCTTGATCCGCGTTATCTCTTTGAGGTGTACAGTTCTGTTTGCATTATTAAATAATGGTTCCTGAGGATTCTTTATAACTTTAACTCCATTCTCGTATTTGATTTCCCCTTTCCATTCAGCTTTTTGCTTTCCACATGATAGAGCTATAATAAAAGAAAATAGAAGGAAGATAGCCGAAACAAATTGATTTTTAATTTTAATTTTCCCTCATTCGAGGATTTTGTATTGAACTATTTGAAGATTTTCATCGTCATCCTTCTCCTGCACGAAGATGGAATCTTTGTGGGCAGCTAAGAGTGTGCCGGTGACGCCCAGGTAAAAATTATCGAGGAATTTCCCTTCACAATCAAAAATATCAAACATCTCGCCCTTCTTTTTATCTACGGTTGAAGTTTTGACCCAGAGAAGGCCATTATTAATAAATAAGCCACGGACATCGCTCTCAAATTTTATTTCCGGAACATTATATTCTTTATAGAAGCTATCTTCCCACCCTCGCATTATATACTTAACACGAGGGTATTTCCTGTTAAAACGTTTGGATATCTGGCCTTTTTCTAAATCTAATGATTCAATGAGATATTCGTTTGTATGGGAGACATAAAGTTTCTTGCCATCTTCATTTAAAACAGAAAACAATAGGGTCCAGGTGGTCACGCCTCCCGGTGATAAGAACATTATTCTCTGGAATATACAGCTTTCTTTTTCAGTCTTTCCATCTTTTGATACCAGTCTTATCGCAAAAGGCATGTCCTGCAGTCTGGATTTTCTTTCGTTTGATGGGGGGAATATGTCTTTCTCGAAGATGTACCAATCCTCCGCAGCTCCATAGAACCCATTGTACGGACCGGATTCGATTTTTATCTGCTTTATCAGGTTTCCCTCCAAATCAGTGTGAATAATCTTCACTGCCGTAAAATCATAAATAAAAATTTCATCTTTGAAAATATGATAGTTGAAGGAAGAATCAATTTCTCCGGGACCCTGTCCTTTTTTATATAAGTCTTTGATGAATTTCCCCTCAGGTGAGAACTTCAATAACTGTTCTATGTCTTTTATGAAAAGACAGCCATCATCTGATACCATTAAATGACTTGGATATCTGAAATAATAATCTTTTCCTGTATCTCTAATTCTCAATACTTCATTGAGTTTGAGCACTCTTCCGGCATTTATTCGTATTGGCTTTTCAGGGTTTTCAATGACATCCTGAGAATGATTAACAGAAGCAAAAATAAATATTAGTATGAAGATTAAAGCTAATCTCTTCATATTGCTCTCCTCGCTCAGCGTCCTTTTTCAATCCAGGGAGGCCGGGACTTTCAGGGTTTTAGGTTTCGCTCACCTTAATTTCTCTTCAACTTAGATTCTTTGAGGAAGAGGTATTCTATCACGAGGATCATGAGTGGTGAGAATGCTCCCTTTAATAATTCAGGTTGGTTCTCTTTGCCACACCATCTGATATCGCCGCACATGCGGAATACCCTCTTCATTATCCGGATTGATGGAATAGGATTTGCCATTTTTTATGGCGAATAAGATATCTTCTTCCGGATGAAAAAAACTGAGGATGTATCGACCTTCCTCGTCGAACACGTCCCACTTTAAAAAACCTTCATCGTTCCTCGTATACGTGCGGACGTATATCCTTCCTTTATCGTCGCCGAGCAGATAATATATAGGTGGGTATTTCTTGGGGAATACGATTTTCAATGTTGGAGGGAAACCTTCTCTGGAATATTCCTTTTTAATTTTCTCTTTTTCAGCATCAGGAAAGGAAACTGGGTCGTAATCTTTATAGATTTTTTTAATCAGATTCCCAGAAGCATCCACGACATGGATGCAGTATTCCAGATTTCTCGCCCATATTACTCTGTCATCAGGAAGGACGTTGTATACGATTCGGTATAAGATAGGATTGATTTCCATTGGATTGCGTGTCTCCTCCATCTCAGCCAATTCCGATATTTGATTGAACTCGGGATCGAATTTGACCAGCTTCGCTATTCTTGAAGTTGCCGAATATGTCATGACATCACAATACACAAAACCCCGCGAATCAGGCCAGGCTCTGATAAGATTTCCATATTCCGCATGACTGAATTCCTTAAGACACTCACCCTCTCTTGAGTAGTAAGAAAAGCGCCTGTTTTGAGAGTCCAGAATCGCGATTTTTCCATCAGTCGTCATAACCATGCGGGACGGCCAGCCGAATTCTCCAGGGCCCTGCCCGATCTTTCCGAATGACCGCATGTGCTTGCCGCTTTTATCATACACTTTAACTTTTATGTATTTGGCATCCAGTACATAGATATTTTCTTCATTATCCACCTGAACGGAACGCAAATTGGCAAACATGTAATCTTCATCGCCATCCTCAATACCGATACGAAGATCTTCCTCGAGGGCGAGAGACTTTGGTGCTCCTGGCACATGGCCAGGCTTTTTAGGATTATGTATGATTGTTACATCATCTTTTTTTTCGATTTTTATATTCTGAGAAAAGCAAGGAAACAACATAATTATAAACAAGCTGAGTACAACCGTTACAATCTTAATCTTGTTTTTCATTTTTACCCCCTCATTAAAATCCTAACTCACACAGCGTCCTTTTTCAATCCAGGGATGCTAAGGCTTTAAGGGATTTGGTTTCTTATCGCCTGAATCAACTTCACAGGATTGATAATCTTTCCATGGAACTTTTTCTCCCCCTTTTGAACAAATCTTTCCTCTCCTGTTTTTAACGCTGTTTCCCAGAAAATTTCTGGCGTTATATCTGGATTGACCTGACAAGCAAGGGCATATATCCCAGCTATATAGGGAGGAACTTGACTCCAGCCGGTCCGCCTGCTGAATGTATACTCCTTCTTTCCCGCGGGACTTGCTTCTGTCCTTGAGTAGATTGGGATCAATAAAATGTCATTCTCTAAAGAACTCTCGAATTTTTCTTCGTAAATCCTTATGAATTCCGGAAAACGGCTTTCCCCGAGAAGTGAAATCCACTCTTCCCAGCCTAAGACACTGTATGCTGAAAAGTCATCCGGGTCTTTTAAAGGATCCCTGTCAAGCCCATGAAAAAAAAACTTGCATCCATATGTTTCAAAGAGGTTAGATGAAATAACAAAAATCCCTTTCTTTTTTGCCCTNTTCACTGCTTCATCCATTTCTTTATAGCCATCATTCCCCGGAGCCCAACATGTTGAGATTGAGATAACTCTGATTTTCTTATGCTCAGGGAGTCTCTCGTTTATTTCAAGAAGCCTGTTTACAGCTTTGGCAGTATTGGAAAAATCTAATTTCGCCCTAGAAGTTCCTTTTTTTTGGCGTTTCAGGTTAGAAGCAGCGATAAAATAAAGGTTCGCGTGAGGTGCCGTGCCGATAGTTTTTCCGACAGCAATAGAAGACATTGCTGTGCCATGCATATGGGCATATCCACGGCCGCTTGGAATTTCCTCGAAAAACTTGAGCCTCTTTCTATATTCGATGTGTCCTGTCAATAAAGCATAATCAATAATCCCGATACCGATATTCCTGCCGGTTATGCCCCTATTGTGAAGTCCTCTCAGCTCCAAACCGGGATTTTTCCCAGTCTCTAATATCTGGTCAGGATTAAACGGTTCAGGAAGCTCGTTCGGCCATTGTGTCTTGGTGTCGAAACTCGAATTGATGAGAATGTCATATTTACCCGTGAGGTCAAGTTCTGATAAATCGCAGTGCTCTAAGTTCACTTCCTTAATAGAGTTTGACAAGAATTTCTCTAAAAATATCTGTTTGAACCATTTGTCCTTAAGCGGATAATAATCGGCTGGGGGGACGCGTCTTGCTATTCGAATTGGGCCTTGAGTAATTTTAATCAGAAGTAGAATAACACCCCCCAGAACTACAATAAAAATCAAAGGCAAGAGCAATCGATACTTGAATTTCTGTGAAATCACTTGATATCCCTTTCTCAATCCAGCGAAGCCAACCCTTTAGCGGATTTGGCTTTCTGTTATTTCTTTTCAGATTCCCTTTTTTATTAGGTCCCAGTTTTTTATCTTGTATCTCTTGACTTTGATGTAACCGGTGTTTTGGTCTGGCACAATCCTGTAAATACTTCCGTTTATCATTCTGCTTACAGGTAGAGGCATTTTGACTCTGTAAATGTAATAGCCATCCTTGCTAAAAAGGTCGTAAACTTCACTTCTGTCTTCAGGATCATATAATTTAAATCTCTTCACATAAATTCGACCTTCATTATCTGACGATATTCCTATAAAAAAAGGCTTGAATTTTGGAAAGATGTAGGCTTTCTTGACCTCATCTCTAGTTAGCTTCTCTCCTCTGTTGGACTTTGCTTGCCGCTCTAAATATCTATCTATTAATTCACTTTTAGCCTTTTGAGTAACAGCCTCCGGCTTCTCATTTTTTTCAATGGCAAACCTCATTTCTCCTGAGTTATTTAAGATATACAATTTATATTCTGAAGAATGGCCATAAACGCCGCCTCCATCTAAAGCCGGATAAAAATACAGATTATGACTGTAAGGATTGCCAAGTGTGCGATTATTTATTCTGGGTGGGAGCTCATAAGGATAGCTCGCAATTCTTTTTGTAACCTTTCCTTTCGAATCCATAGTCACTATGTCTCTTGTGCTCCCCTCCGGAGAATAAAAGTAAGTCTGGGTCAGAATATTTCCGTTTTCTGCTATCCCTAACCCAAAAAATAGAGGGTGATCCAATCGTCTCGTTTCTATGAATTTCCCATTTTTATCAAAAACATGCAGATTTCTTCTGAGTGAGTCGAAAACATAGATGTTATTTTTTAGGTCAATATGTATCCACATAGTCTGTTCAAACTCGCCTGGACCCTGTCCTCTACCACCTATTGTTTGAAGATAATTTCCGTCTTTATCGAATTTTTGAATTCTGTAATTGCCTCCATCCAGAACGAAGATGTTCTCCTCCGAATCAACTGTAATGTAAACGAGACCATAGAACATATACTTCTCGTCATCTTCCTTTCCGATACTTAAATCTTCTTCTAATTCAAATTCAATCTCACCATAAAGAGGATCTCCTGGGTTCTGAATGACTTGGACTCCGTCTTCAATTCTTATTTTTCCCTTCCATTCAGCTTCCTGACCGCTAAATGAGACAAGGGTAATTAAAGCTGCAAGGAAAAATGCGGTTGATAAGACCTTAGCCTTGTTTTTCATTTGTTATCCCTTTTCGATAATTTCTACCTCACTCTTCTGTTTTTATCAATCCCTGGAACCCGAGGCTTTTGCGGATTTGGATTCGAGCGAGCTTCATAAATCTATTTTGAAATCCAATTCATTCTATACCTTTTTACATATTGATAGCCGTCTTCATCTTCCTTGATTGTCCCTTTCCATTCAGCCTCTTTTTTCTGGCATGAAACAAATACAAGAAGGAATGAAAGAAATAAAATGATTGGAGCAACATTTTTTTTTGTTAATCATATTTTAAAATTCTTAATCGGTCCAAATAACACGATAACGTTTTAAGAACCAATAGCCACTTTCTTCATCAGTTTCAATTCGGTACATTTTTCCTTTCATGAGAAGGGACGGGCGTTTATCAATCCAGACCTTAGCCTCATAATAACCATCAGCGTTAAAAATATCATATGCCGTGAAAGTCCGGTCTTCCTCTTCTTTTTGTTCGTGCGTCTCTACCCATAGATTCCCTGAATCGTCAACAAGCATCCGTGAGGAAATTGTTTTTACCGCAGGCATGGACATTTTCCTAACCTTTTTTTTCAGATCTTCCATAGGTCTGCTTTCGTAATGAGAGTAGAATTCTTCAGCATCTTTGCTGGCAAAAGGAAGAAGCTTGTATGGCCGGTCAAACCTTCTGATGACCTTTCCCTCCTTGTCAAAGATCTCGATTTCATATACATCATTGACACAGTGATATAAGTCCTGTCTTACAGGATCAGCGGCAAAAATAGAATGGGGAGAATAAGGAAGATAGATAACCATGCTAATAGTTGCCTCTCCCCGTTTCTCTGAATGTATTTTGTATTCTTCTGTCTTGAATTCTCCGAAAGAGATTATCTCGTTGCCTTGGAAATCAAATTCTTTGACATAAAGCTTCATGTCTTCCAAAGGATTATCACCTTCAAATGTATATACGGTAAGAAGACAGGTTGACTCCGTTGCATAGATAAGCCCTCCCGGACGCTCTGCCCAATGATGGCTTTCAATGTATTTACTATCTGAGTCAAACAGACTTATTCTTCTCGCCTCCAAATCCATCACCATTAGCCTCTCATCGGGCAAAAAGGTCAGATATCCGATGATTGAAAATTCGCCCGGGCCCTCTCCTTTTCGCCCGATCGTCTGTATGTATTTTCCATTTGGATCAAAAACTTTTATGGATTGGTCCTGGTAATCCGCGATGTAAATATTTTCCTTTTGGTCAACAACGAACATTTGGGGCCGAAACAGCATATTGTATTCTTCTCCCCCAATCGAGAGTTCTTCCTCAAAAAAGACTGTTTTGTTTGGATGTAAAGGGATTTCTGTGTTGTGAATACATTTGATGCCATCAATAATTTCAACTCTGGCGGAACTCTCAGGTTTTTTACTACAAGCAGACAAAATCATAAATACCATGAGTGAGGAAATGAATAGGCCTTTTCTCATAATCCCCCTCCCTCTATTTTTATTCTATTCCAAAATGCTTATTCCGGGCAAGCCAGGGCTAAAGCGAATATGGGATTTGGATTATCGATCGTTATCCTCTATTTTATACTTTCGAATAGAATAGATTCCGCTTTCACTTCCTTCAAGAGTGTAAAGAGAGTCTCCTGAAATATCCATCGCTGTATCGCCATGGTATCTCTTTACCAGATTTTCCGGAAATTTAAGATAGAAATTGTCGATATACTTGCCATCAAAATTATACACATCTATAAGAGTTCTATTCTCCTTATCTTGCGTTGATGTGATAACCCACANCCTGTCTTTGAAGACAATAAGATTCTGGATGTCGTTCAAGTATTTCTGCCGGGGAGGGAAGACCGGCTTCCCGTCTATACTTGCCCCGCCTTGTCTCTCCATGTCTGGTGGAGTTTTGACTCTCCTGTATTTTCTCTTGAAGCTCCGGATGACTCGGTCTTCTTCAACATCATAAAGCTTCACTGAATACTCTTGAGTATGGGATATGAACAGGAATTTTTCCCTAAAGGGAACGGCGGTTACAGAACTGATGTCATAAAAAACCCGTCCGCCTCTCCTAGCAACCGCAATATAGCCTTTGGTGGGGAATGATGTCATCTCTTTTATTTCTTGGCAGTTCCGGGCGACAGCTATTATTTTTTGATGCAGATCAACAATCGACGTTTTCTCGACGTAGGGACGGTCAGAACTCAGGAAAATAATAGGTGTCGTTCCAGAATAAAAGAAATAGTGACAGATTGGCGTTTATCTTGAATTCATGGATAAACTTGCCCTTTGAATCAAACCAGATTATTTTATCTGTCATAAGTTCATGGACGATGATTTTATCTCCATTAAAAAAATAATTGCCAACAGCCTGCATTTCTCCCGGACCCTGTCCCTTTTTAAAGAGATTTTGGGCGAATCCTCCGTCTGGATCAAACTGAAGAAACTGTTCCACATCCTTAATGAAAATGCATCCGTCAGGAGCGACTCTCAGATTACGGGGATATTTGAAATAAAATCTATCACCGGCTTCACTGATTTTCATCATTTCTTTCAGCTTAACCACCCTGCCAAAATTTTTGCTTAAGGGTTTCTCAGGATTTTCAATGATCGTTTGAGGGTGAATGATCATAGCGAAAATAAATAAAAAAGAGAATATTGAAACAGTTTTTTTCATAAGAAACTCCTTTCACGATCTAGCAGAATGACTTTCTAATTTGCTCTGCTGTCTTTATCAATCCCTGGAACCCGAGGCTTTTGCGGATTTGGGTTCCAGTCGTATTAAATCTGCCGATATTTCCAGGTGACTCTATATCTCTTGACCATCTGGAATCCTTCTTCATCTTCCTCGACAGTATAAAGTTTATGCTTTTTCCAAATTTGCGGCCGGAATTTAAAGGAGGTTTGGGCGATATATCTTCCCTCGGGATCAAAAACATCGTAGTAATATCCCTCTCTATCTTCTGTTTTCTGCCAGGTCTGGACAATAATCCGGCCTTCTTCATCGAGCGAGAACGTAAAAAATGCACTATAGAAACCAGACAATGCATATTTCAAGGGGGGAAGGCTGTCACCTGGGCTTTCTTCTTTCTCCTCTTCTTTGATTTTCACTGGAGTATGCTCTTTTACAATTTTTTTAATTAATTTTCCCTCAGGATTAAAAACCAGAAATTCGTAGTTTTTTTGATAACCATAAATAATGTTGTCATTCTCACCTATTTTCCAATAAAAGACAGGTATGAACGGATCAAAAGGCTTGCCAGCCTCAGGCCCGGGTATGGAAGCCACTGTATTGAGGAAATTCAGGCTGGGATCGAACTTATTGAGTTCATATATTGATGTTCCCTTTTCCATATTTATTGTTCCGCTCATAACATAGATACTGCTCTGAGAATCCATATTTGTTCTCCCAAAAAATTGAATCTTGGCTGCGGAAAGAGATTTAATAAACTCTCCCTGAAGAGTAAAAAAATGCAAAACGTGAGAATCCGTAACCATTATTTCATTCTGGGGAGTGATCAAAATGCCAGAAGGAAAGTTAAATTCTCCAGGGCCCTGTCCTTTTTTGCCGAAAGTCCT
>JGI2171J19970_10002349_pt1 | contig 10417 bp, 6 predicted proteins | sample DeeMarSWOR324_28_FD_19970 | JGI IMG/M metagenome (IMG submission 19970) | reverse complement strand
AGGCGTGCTATTCCCGCCTTTTCCAGTTCGTCAGCTACCCAAAACTTGACTTCGTATTCTTTTCCTTCTTTGAAGTTTTCAGTTTTCAAGCCTACCAGTTCGATTTCGGGGCAACTTCTGTTCACCACGATTTTGACAGGCGTATTTTCAAATACAAAATCTTCATCTTTTATGGACGTCCTTGTCATCAACACTTTCTCCTCCACACAACAGAAGACCTCATTCTAACAGTAAGATATAGCTGTTAAATATAAAACTAAATATCAAGAGAAAAATATGTTAAAAAATAAGCAAAAAATGGTTTGATTCGCCTTTTGAGACGTAATATTTAAAAGAGTCAAAAGCTGTTACCCACATTGCTAGGTTTACAAACGTAAATATTGGTGAAAAAAATGCCTGATAGGGTCCACATAAACTCCCTATATCTAAATGCCAAGTCCCAACGTGTGCATTATCCGAAGCTCGAATGCTATGAACTCATGGAATCATCCCTTCTAGCGACATGGGGGACAGATAATTGATCCGTGAGGTGTTGTAAGATTGACGGAAAGTGTTAATGAATACAGCAAAGCCGACAAGATTTTTCACACTTTCGCTGGGCACGCACGTGCTTTGGACGTTGCCTTAGAGCAGTTAAGGGTCACTGCAGAAAAGATAAATTTAGACCCAGGCATTCATGAGATGCTTAAGTATCCGAAGCGTTCACTTGTTGTTTCAATTCCCATAAAGCTTGACAACGGCGAAGTCAGCGTTTTCATGGGTTGTCGCGTCCAGCACAACGGCGCAAGAGGGCCCTTCAAAGGAGGTATACGTTATCATCCAGATGTTACTTTAGATGAAGTCACAGCCCTATCTATGTGGATGACTTGGAAATGCGCAGTTTTAGATGTTCCCTACGGCGGGGCCAAAGGCGGGATATCTTGTAATCCAAAAGAAATGTCAAAAGCAGAGTTGGAACGCTTAACAAGACGGTACACCAATGCGCTTCTAGATATTATGGGGCCTTTGCAAGACATTCCTGCTCCTGATGTTTACACAGACGCCCAAGTTATGGCGTGGATCATGGATACCTACAGTCAATTTAAAGGTCATAAGGTGCCAGAATGTGTCACTGGAAAGCCCATTATTCTAGGAGGCTCCGAAGGTAGGGCTGAAGCAACTGCCCGTGGCGTACTTATTTGTGGTGTAGAGGCCATTAACCGTCTAGGCATGAAAATGAAGGGTGCAGCAGTGGCAGTGCAAGGTTTTGGAAATGTCGGCTGGAACGCTGCGAAAATAGCCTACGACCTGGGATGCAAAATCATTGCAGTTAGCGATTCAAGAGGCGGAATACACTGCAAAAGGGGCTTAAACCCCTATAAGGTTTATGAACATAAAAAGAAAAACGGTTCCGTTGTCACCTACAAAGGATGTGAGAATGTAACAAATGAAGAATTGTTAGAGTTGGAATGCGATATTTTGATTCCAGCGGCTTTGGAAAACCAGATAACGGAGACTAATGCGGGAAACATAAAAGCTAAAATTGTTGCTGAAGGAGCTAACGGACCTACAACCACCGAGGCTGACAGAATACTCTACGAAAAAGGCGTCTTCTCTGTGCCAGATATACTTGCTAACGCAGGCGGTGTTACGGTAAGTTATTACGAGTGGGTACAAAACCTCAATCGAGAACATTGGTCTTTAGAAGAAGTAAACCGTAAACTGGAGAACAAAATGGTTAATTCTTTCAGCGATGTTTATGAAATAACAAAGAAAGAAAAATCAAACATGCGAACTGCTGCATTGATGTTAGGCATTGGAAGAGTAGGCGAAGCCATAAAAACACTGGGCATATGGCCATAGCCAGCCCCAACACATTCTATTTTTGTGCGCACATTACACCATCAAAGATAGATTCTTCGCTACTGCACTGTTGCTTTACCATTCTTTGGGCTAAACGCTGCGACAGTCTTTTCTATTTCTTCTTTATTCACCTTATCTATGATTTCTTGCATTTCCTTGATTTTAGACGCGAANTTTTCTCCTTCAGCTGCACTTATCCACGCCAATTGCAGGCGGTCTTTGTTCAGTCCCAGCCTTTCCATTTTCTTCCANAACTTTTCAACTCTCTTCTTGGTNTGATAATTCGCGTTTATGTAGTGGCAGTCGTTGAGGTGGCAGCCTGCAACCAACACTGCAGCCACTCCTCTTTGAAAGGCTCGTTCCACAAACTTGGGAGATACCCTGCCTGAGCACATAGTTCGAATTATGCGCACGTTAGTTGGATACTGCATTCTACTCACTCCTGCAAAATCCGCTCCAGCATACGAACACCAGTTACAACAAAACGCCACAATCTTCTTATCAGCATTCTCTTCAGTTGCAGCGTCAACCTGCGCATAAATCTGATCATCAGTAAAATGACTCATTGTAATTGCGCCAAACGGACATTCAGCACCACAAGTGCCACATCCAGCACACGCCGCTTCAATGACCTCGATTTTTTTCAGTTCCTTATCTACAGCGATGGCGTTGTAAGGGCAAACTCGGGCACATAATCCNCAGACTTTGCAGGTTTCCAAGTTCACAATTGGCGTGAGAGCTTCAACTGTTACTTTGCCCTGCGCCATCAAAATGGTCGCGCGGGCTACTGCGGCGCTTGCCTGCGTCACGCTGTCCTTGATATCCTTAGGGGATTCAACGCAACCCGCAAAGAATACTCCTCCAGTCGGCGCGTCTACGGGGCGCAGTTTTGGATGTGCCTCCATGAAAAATCCATCCGAGGTCTTGGATAATGTGAGGAGACGTTGGATTATGTCGCTGTCCTGTCTAGGCTCAATGCCCACTGACAAAATTACCATTCCAACATTGACTTCATACAACTCTTGGCGCAACGTATTCTCTCCAATTAGAACTAGATTATTTGTATTCTTGTCTTCAACAATTTCCGCTGGCAAACCACGAATAAACATTACGCCTTCTTCCTTCGCCCTCTTGTACAATTCCTCGAAACCTTTTCCGAACGCTCTTATATCAACGTAGAAAACGTAGATTTTTGTGTCTGGCCAGTGCTCCTTGATGAGAAGAGCATCCTTAATGGTGTTCATGCAACACACGTTGCTGCAGTAAAAATGATCTGCCCTTTTGGAACGAGAGCCAACACATTGAATGAAGGCTACTGCCTTTGGAATCTGCATGTCACTTGGTCGAATCAAGTGGCCTCCAGATGGACCGCCAGCGTTTATCAACCTTTCAAATTCTAGGGAAGTTATTACGTTTGGAAGCTTTGTGTATCCGTACTCCAATAGGGAGGAAGGGTCAAACACATCGGCTCCAGTGGCAACGATTATTGTGCCCACATCCAACTCCACGGTTTCGGGCAACATGTTGAAATTGATGGCGCGTTTTTCGCATGCGTTTATACATCTCTCGCATACGATGAAAGATTCATTTAGGCAAAGGTTTCGATCAATGAGATAGGTTGATGGCACTGCTTGGGCAAACGGTGAATAGATTGCATGTCTGCTTGCTAAGCCAAGGTCGAATTCGTTTGGCGCGATTATCGGGCATACAGATATGCAGTCGCCGCAGGCGGTGCATTCCTTTGTAACATATCTGGGCTTCTTCCGCACTTTTACTTTGAAGTTTCCAATGTACCCTTTCACTTCAGCAACTTCACTATTTGTCAACAACTCGATGTTTGGGTGTCTGCCAGCGTCTGACATTTTCGGCGCCAAGATGCATATGGAGCAGTCCATGGTTGGATATGTTTTATCGATCTGTGCCATTCTTCCGCCTATGCTAGGCTCCTTCTCTACGAGATACACTTTGTAGCCAGTGTCCGCCAAATCCAAAGCCGCTTGAATGCCTGCAACGCCTGCACCAATAACCAATGCTTTTCGAGTTACTGGGACCACGAGTTCCTCTTGAGGCTGGAGCAACGCTACTTTTGCAACCGCCATCCTGACCAAGTCTTTAGCTTTTTCCGTACCCTTCTCTTTTTCATAGAGATGTACCCAACTGCAATGTTCTCGGATGTTAGCCATTTCAAAAAGATACTTGTTTAATCCAGCGTCTTCACAAGCCTTTCTGAAAGTTGGTTCGTGAAGGCGAGGTGAACATGACGCTACAACTATACGGTTCAGGTTATGTTCTTTAATGTCGTTTTTAATAAGTTCCTGTCCTGGGTCTGAGCAGGTGTACCGGTTGTCTTTAGAAACCACAACGTGAGGAAGAGTAGCCGCAAACTTTGCTACTGCTTCACAGTCAACGGAACCTGCTATATTTAAGCCGCAGTGACACACGTAAACGCCTATTCTAATTTCCTCGTCAGATTTGAGTTTGGATTGCGGCGTTTGTGTTTCAGTCACTTTAGCATCATCCTATTGATTTCTTGGTTGATTCGGAGAACTTCACGTCATCGTCATTCTCATTTTTCTCCTAGCTCACTTATGATCACTTTAAGACATTCAATCCAATATTTGAGGGAAAGATTTGAAAAGGAACATGTTGCATTAGGCTGATAAAACCTGCCTAAACTTATAGTCGTAAGATCTGAGGAAAAGTGTTTAAGCGAGGACAAAATTGTCCACTCCATGTAATATGGAATTCCTACAAACAATGCGAGGTCATATTGGCCCACGCCATCCAAACCTTTCCAATCTGGATCTTGAAGTCTGTTGGTTATGTCCATTATGGACATCCAAGTTGCAGGTTGAAAACCTCTTTTAACAAACTCGCCAAATATGTGAGACGTGGCTACTACAGGGATTTCTGCTGCCTTAGCAATATTAATAATGTAATCAATCACTTTTTCTTCGTTTAAGCTGGTGTTAACAGCCTCATGTCCGACAATAAGTATAGGGCGCTTCGCAATCTTCACCTTAGTAGCAACGACTTGTGGTTTTGCAAACACTAGGGCTTTCTTTGGACCTGGAATCTCTGCGCGCTGCCAAGATTCTGCGCTCATGTTCATTCCTTCCTCTTTCTAATTAATCTTGGAAGAAGAGTCGGATCCGGGATCATTCCCTCGGTCCATTTCTTCTTCTTCAAAATTTTTGTAATCTCATCTTTCATAATGATTGGAACATCAGCGGCTGTGCGAACGAAAAGGTGAATATCATCAGGCATTGCACCGTAGAAACGCTTATGCAGATCGATGTAATTCGTAAGTTTTATTGCACGCCCCTTCGTTGTGTCACTTGGTCTGATGCAAAGCTTCGCAATCATAACCATAGCTTCCTCCTTAGTTTCAGCTGTGTAGAACAGGTGTTCAGGCGTCGGACCCACGTAAACTTGATCTCCAGTGCGAGCGTCGTAGGCGTACCAATCGTCTTTATGGTCCTTCCTACCAAGGAGCATGCGTCTGTATTTTGAACCGTGAGGTCCCACTATGACGGGTATGCCTAGCCTCCAAAAGCCGCTGGCTATTGAGGTAGCCTTTTGAGACATAGCGCCCCACGCCACTCCTACGGCACCGACTCTATTCAGGATGTAATCGGCAATTTCCTCATAGTTTGCGCGTAGCTTGCGTCTGGCAAATATGCTTGCAATCTTGACGGCTGCTCCAGAAATGTGAGGATTAGAAACGCATGAACCAACGTTTGAAAGCCCCCCAGCGGCGAAGTCTCCAGGATACATTTCGTACGGGGTTTTTCCTTCCTCATTCTTGTGCATAGCGATGGACATGGCGGAACAACCTGAGGCAGTTACAATGTATCGGCGCTTTGCAAATTCGGAGGCCATTTCCGCCACTTCTTTCCCACCATGGGGATAGTTAGCGCATCCTACAAACGCTACTACGCCAGGTATCTCTCCCAAAACAATGGGCGCACCGACTTTGCGTATTTCTAAATCCTGTACGGCGCCTCGTCCAGATCGGATCTTGAATTTCTCTTTCTTTAGTTTCTTTTCTGCAACCTTTATGATGAAACTGTGTATATTATTGCCAGCACGGCAGGCGCTTTCACAACGTGCACAGCCTACGCATTCTTCGTAAAGGTCTGCAAGTTTATTCAGATTTCCAGTAGCTGCTTCCATCATCGCTTCTGGTATGGGAAGGTCGTTTGGACAAGCTCTTCTGCAATCATTGCAATCTCCAAAGGATGCACATTTCTTGGCGCTTTCAATTATTTCAGCAACATCGGGGATAACTTTAAACTTCTTTCGTTTAGGGGCAACCTCTACTGCAGTTCTCACTGCCACCTCACCAGCTTTGGCTGGGTCAAGAATTAGTACGCCGGGCACTTTTGCTTCTACTAGGTCTGCTACGATTTTATCTATGGGGTCACGTGTTCTGTTTTGTAGGCCTAAACAGATTTTGTTGCTTGTCACGATAACGGGGGTTTTAATCTTTTGCGCTTCAATTAAGGAGTCGACGCGTACGCATTGTTCGTCAATAACTATGACGTCTGGGACTCCGCTTCTGATGAATCTNAGNTGCCANGAGATAGGNCCAACTATNTTGGCTTCGGGGCTGCGTCTAGTCAAATCGTGAGCAGTGCAACATAAGCCGCAGACTTCAATCTTGCCGTATAAGCCATTTGTCTTAAGATAGTCCATGATTTCAATGGCTGGCGGGACATTGTGACCAATGCACGCGATAACTGGTTTCTGTAGGTCGATTACGCCAAATCCTATGTCTACAAGCGAGGCTTCGGGATCTGCCTTTGGGAAGCCATAGGCTGCGATCTGAGCCATATCTGCGACCTCCATTCCAACATGATCTATCATTCCTGCGTGAAACACTTTAGACTCAAAGTCGATGTTGTTGCCTTCTTGTCCAATGTGGGTCGACGATAGCAAATGAGTAATCTGGCTTTCGACGTAGTCCAAGACATCTTCTAGGTCGCCGAGGATCTTTGGTCGAATGCCACAGACTAAACGGGTGATTGGAGCTTCTACTTCAACGGTTACTCCGCCGACGTCGATGGGAAATTTTCGACCGTATTTGTCGATTAAGTGTTCAACCAGGTGTCTAGCATGAGCAGCATGGGCTGCGGCTCCTATGCAGCAGCTGAGTAAAAAGAAGCGGGACTGCTGTGCGGCTATGTCTATTCCGCAAGCTCCTCGTTTATTTTCTGTCAGGTCGCACTTGCCGTAGGTGCAGAGGCAGCAGACGTCGCAGAAGGGCATGTAGAGAGGCTTGTATCGGTGTAGAAGTTTGTGGTCCCACTCTCTGAGGTCTGTTATGGAGGGGAACGGGGTTGGACCGATGGGTTCAGTCCATTTTTCCTCAATGATTTTTCCGATTGAGAGCTCTAAATCTTTTAAAACCCCGATNTCTGTTTTTAACTCTTTTATTTTTAAGTGTGCAGCTTTTTTGGACATTTAGCACACGTCCGAATATGTTACGTGATAGATATTTATTCTATATATGTTGAAGCTGTGAAATAATAAGGGGGTATTATTTAATCTTTCCTAATCAACTCTCAGCAAATATAGGTGTAGAAAAGGACTTAATTGAAGCTTTACATGCATGTTACATAGAGGACGACAGTCTTGACAACAGTAAAAACAAACGTAGTCATAGCTGTTTCTGGAAAAGGTGGGGTAGGCAAAACCACAATAACAGCTTTGATGGTTAAGCTTTTGAGCGCTGCGAAAGTGGAGAAAGCTTAATTTATCCAATGGAGAGGAAGAAAAAGCTGAGAGTTACTTAAATGACATTGTAGGTTATATGAATGGTGATGGAGCTATGGGAAAAATTCCTCAATTAGTTGTTAAAGGCGACTTACTTCCTGAAGTTTGGGAAGCAAGCATCATAAACTTATGGAATGAAGGGCTAGACTCCTCTAAAGAGAGTTATAAGGTTGAAGAAGAAAAAGACATGATCAAAGAAACTTCTATGTTAATGGTTGTTAGAACGCCGTTAAAACAACCTATGGTTCATATGGGTTACGAAGGTGTAATGAGTTTAGATGTATATGTTGACGATGTTATCAAAGGAACTAAAGACTATTTGATAGGTTCGGGATATGACTATACTTATCACAAACAGCTTTTTGAGTTTGAAGTCGAACAAACACAAATAGACCAGATTGAGCAAGTAATTAAAAGATTGAAAAAAGCATCTTTTTCTAACAGGGCGCAAGCTATAACATGGATGCCTTGGAAACATTATGATGTAGATGGTCCGCCTTGTTTGCAAAGAATTTGGTGTAAAGTGATAGGCGGAGAGTTGGAAATGCACACGCATTGGAGAAGTAGAGACGCTTATCACGCAGCATTTGCTAACATGTTTGCTTTTATACATCTACAGAAATTTATTGCGGATAAACTGGGAGTTAAAATTGGTCAATATGTTGATCATTCGGATAGTTACCACATTTACGGACAACATTTTGATTCTGTAAGGAAGTTTCTCAAGGCTATAGAAACGATAAAAAATAAAGAAACAAGATGGGTGGACAAAACATTTCTTGACCGTTATGTTCGAGGTGAAACTTGACGATTACGCCCTATATACAGCAAAGAGTTTCCTAAAGATTTCAATGCGCGCACATTCTTCGTAAGATCGATTTTAGACTAGCTAACGTGTGATCTCATTTTTATTATTTTTCAGCCGTGTTTGCATTCTGGTAGAGCTTTCAGTTGTTCTAACTGCTTGTCAAGCGTGATCACATCGCCTGTTGACTTAACAACATGAACTGGCAGACAAACAGTCAAATGACCAAGAAATGGTTTCTTGAATCCAAGTTCCTTCGTTATTTCATTTGTCAGCGCAACATGTAAGTGTGTAATCTGCTACAATCCTGTGTCAATCTCAGCCCCAGTAACTTCGCCAATTGTAAAAGCATCTGTGGTAATTACTTTCATCCCGTTCATTTTACTAACTTCAACCATTTTTTCCACGAGATCTTGATAGTTATTAATGTGAATAAAAAAATTGGGAGTGTGTTCTACACGCATGCATTCTTTCTTTTTTCTTGGTTTCCAGGTTGCTCTAGTGTTGGCTATAAATAAAGAATTTATCTTGACGATGATGTATAGTTGAAGTGGTGTTTGAGGGATGAGTTTGCTGGACTATATTGATGCTCTAGGTCAGTGGTTCTTATCTAACCTTGACAAGTTGGTGTTTTCTGCGGTCACACTTGTTGTTGTCTATGTAATCTATAGAATTGTGGTTCGAGAGATTAGAAGCCTTACCGCCCAAAAGAAACTGCAAGAACACGTCGCTTATACTTTGACTCGAATCATGAAATGGGCTTCAGCTACTGTGATATTATTGGCAATTCTTGCACAGTGGGGGGTGACGATAGGGGTCATTACAGGAGTATTGGCTGTTTTCGGTGGCACCATTATTGGCTTCGCCGCTATAAACACCGTAGGCAACGCCATTGCTGGCATAATTGTTATGTCAAGCAGACCCTTCGAGGTTGGAGACAGAATCTTCTTTAATGAACAATTCGCCGATGTAGTAGCTGTTGATCTAATCTACACAAAAATGTTGACTCTCGACAATGTCTTGGTCTCCGTTCCCAATCAAGAGTTGCTTAAAGCCGAGATAGACAATTATGGGAAGAAAAAGGTGGTTCGACGACATTGCACGGTGACACCAAGCTTCGAATACGACAGCGCAATGGTAGAGAAGGCGTTGCTGGAGGCTGCTGGTAAAGTCCAAGGTGTTCTGAAGGAACCTGAACCGTACGTGTGGATAACGAAATTCCAAAACTATGCTGTTGAATACAATCTTTACGTTTTCATCAGTGACATAAAGAGACTGCAGGAGATAGACGCAGATCTTCACCGAAAAGTTTTAGATACATGCAAAGAGCATGGAATAGACATTAGCACACCTTTGCTTCTTAAGCAACTCCAAGGTTGATTGTGTAAGCATGGTAGGCATGGCGTGGGTATCAGGAAGATCTGAGATGGATCATATCCATTTTCTTCTTCTGAAGTAACGTATCATTAAGATTCCAAGGGTGAGCATAGCAAGCAAGACGAGGGGGTAACTCCACTGCCATTGAAGTTCCGGCATGAATTGGAAGTTCATTCCATAAATACCGGTTATAACAGTCAATGGGATAGCTATTGTAGCAATAATTGTTAGCACTTTCATAANTTCGTTCATTCTGTTGCTGACGCTAGAAAGATANATATCAAGCAATCCGGACAGCATGTCNCTGAACGTTTCTATCGAGTCGATGACCTGAATTGTATGGTCATAAACGTCTCNTAGNTATATGTTTAAAGATTTGTCAATTAGCGGTGATTCCCATCTTTCTAAGCGACTGATTACCTCTCTNAAAGGCCAAACTGACTTCCGCAGAAATATCATCTCTCTTTTCAAACTGTGAATGGTCTGTAAGGTCTCTAGTGCTGGGTTCGTAACTAACTCATCTTCTATGTCTTCGATTTTTTCTCCAAGTTTTTCAAGAATTATGAAGTAGTTATCAACAATAGTATCTATTAGGGCGTAGGCAAGATAGTCTGC
>JGI2171J19970_10002342_pt1 | contig 10427 bp, 9 predicted proteins | sample DeeMarSWOR324_28_FD_19970 | JGI IMG/M metagenome (IMG submission 19970) | reverse complement strand
TCATTTCTCTTGTTTTTTCTTTCAAAATGATGTTCAATAATTCCCAGTTTGATGAGCTGCCTTAGTCTTCGATTAATAGTCGCAACGCCTGTAAATACAAGGAAATCCTTATACTGGTTCTTACCTTCTTGTATACTCTTTAGTAAATCAATAGTGGATGTTAAGCCCAACACCCTGAAAAATCTATTACAGTCTTTGTTTACCATTAATTACCACCTTTGGCTAGGAAAATCTTATATACCTCCCTTGCTTTGAGTGAAAGGTGAAGGTGGGGGAAAAGGGAGGTGAAAAGAGTCGAAAGATTCGATCTTTCCCTTGCATTCCCCCACCCTCATGTTTAACAAGCGAGTACAGAGGGTCTGCACAATAAACGAAGGAGGTGAAATCCATGGAAGTGGTAATACTTGCAGACCCTCTGCAGTTTGTTATTGTAATCACTCTGGAACATCTCCTGACACTTTGGAATTATTATTTTCTTCAACGGTCGATTTAATCCCTTTTTCACGTTCTGTCAGATCATCCTTAATTGTTTCTCCCATCAACTAACCTCCCGGGATTCATCGGGATCTGGTTTCGTGTCACTATTTCTTAAAAACTCCCTCAACTGCAATACTTTCGATGCTAGTTTTTCTACGTCTGTTTCTTCATTGATGACTGCAAGAAATACCACAGATTGACTCTCAAATTCTTTTTCATCTCCACCTAACCAAACTATTTTAACCACCTCCAAAGAAGGATTATAGGGTTACTCTCTAGTGGAGGCAAAGATGAGAGACTCTTGAAAGACTGGTCTCTCCAGATTAAGTGCCATACCGGCGGAGAGTAATTTCCCCATCCTCTATACTCCATTAAGCCACCTCACTAGTTGGAATCAACTCCGCACAAACAGGTTTTTCAGGGCTAGATTTCACCAGTCCTTTGTCTCTTAGACTTCTCAAGATCTCCCTAATGGTAGTATAGTCGAATCCTGTTACTTCTGCCAGGTTTGCTACTATCATTCCGTTGTTATTAACGAGAAGTGTTAGAATTTTAATTTCTTTTGCTGTTAGCCCAGTGAACACTTTGAAAATAGACAATATCCCTTCTTCCTGGGTACCCTCAGCTATATATACCGCCTTCATCTGTATCACCTTTTGCTCTTTCAACTTCCCTTCAGGCGGAGGAACTGAGAAGCTCACTAGTCGGGCAGTAGTGGCAATCCTTGTTCCTCCATTGGTGGGCTGCCCTCGATCAAGGAGTCATCCTTTTAAGCAGAGAACTCTCTCAAGACGGTCCTCTTCTGGGCAGCCCTGAAGGTGAGAACCATGTCCTTGATCAAGAGTATAAGATCCTTTCCGACATCTTGGAGATTGATGCAGATTCAGACATGATCTCACCAGAAATAGGAAGGGAGGATTCAGGGAATCCGGTCCTGAAGGAAGGTGAAATTCCTTTTTTTTAGGCCGATATTCTGTCTCTCCCTTCCCCAATTGAGAGGAAAGAAGAACTGAGTGTTTAAACCTAAACAGGGGGTGAAAGTAGTTTTTCGGTTTTCATGACTGAAAGCAGGATTCAGTCCGGTACCATTCAGATCTTCCTTCCATGTCTTGTTTTTTCCTCCAGATACTTTCTGAAGGCTTATGAACCACGAGTTGAGGACTACGGTTCATTTTCTCTCTGTAAGGTTATGTCCTCCTCTTTCTTCTCTTTGTGCGAAGAGAGAAAAAGTGAAACCTTCTCTCCTCGATGGGTGAAAGATCCGTGCCGAAAGGTGAGGTAGCTATTCAGCGTAGTTCAGGGACATAGCCTTACTTGTTTTGAGTAACAGCGGATGTGGTATCGCTGTACTCCCCGGGGTAAGAGCCGGATTGAATCCGGCTCAGGGGGGGGTGAAATTTGACTGAAAGTAGAAGCTAAAGCCTCTACCATAGCCAACGCTTTTTCCATATTGATTTTGTCTATTCAGTTTATATGCCTTCCTCCGAATTAACCGGAGAAATCTTTACATGTTACACGTGTAACAATCTCGTTCTGCAAAGTGAACTTTTGTGATATTGCTATCTCAGTATCCTATGTGAGTTCTTTTTTGAATTCAGTGATGTATGTTGTTTCTTTTGCAAGAGTTCATATTTCGTTTGACAGAACAAGGGTTTTCCTTGTTCCCATTTTTTTGAAGGCTCGTTGTTCAGAAAACAGAACAAGGGTGATAGTATGATTTGCGTATTAGAAGATATAGTAGAGGATTTCTCAGTTTATCTGAGAGTTGAGAAAAGGATTTCTGAGGGAGTAACAAAAAATTACTGTTACTCTATAGGGAAATTTCTGAAATGGGTGGATACACCCAATCCAGAGAAAAAGGATGCTGTGAAGTACTACGATTTGCTTTTAAAAGACAGGAAAGCTGCTACTATCCGCAACATCCTGGCAGCACTAAAGCACTACTATGAATTCATTGGCAAGGACTTTGATTTAAAGCCACCAAAGGAGCGGGTCAGACAAATTGACTACCTGACAGTGATGGAGGCCAAGAGCCTACTGTACAAGATTGGCAATGTAAGAGATTATGCCATGGTGCTGGTGATGTTATACGGTGGTTTGAGGGTCAGTGAAGTCTGTAACCTGGACAGAGAGGATGTAGACTTTGAGGAGTTTACCATTTCTGTGAAAAATACCAAGAACAGGAGAGACAGAACAGTCATGGTAACAGAAAAGTGCATCAAGGCAATAGAACGGTACTTAGAGACCAGGGTTGACACTGAAAAGCCCCTCTTTGTATCACGAAGAGGGAGAATATCCAGGATGCAGGTCCACCGAATAGTCAAAAAGTATGCTTTGATGGCAGATCTGCGAACCTACAAGGACAATGGCGTAGTGAAATCCAGGGTTTCTCCTCACACGTTACGGCATACAGCTGCTACCAATCTAATTGCCAACGATTGCGACGTGGTAGTGGTCCAGCAACACTTAGGGCACAGGAATATCCAGAGTACTATGAAGTATGTCCACGTGGCCAAGAGCACCTACGGAGAGCTGTACAGAAAGCACGTTCCCAAGTACTGAGGAAGGGAGGTAACAGAGGTAATGGAGCAAAAAAATGATTTTGAACTGCTACCAGGGGAATACACCCTGGTGGCAGTATTTTACAAAGTGTCCAGATGTACACCTCTCTCTTCAAAGAAATTGATGGAAGGGGAGCCAGGTGATCGATAAGCTACCTAAGTGTTTACAGACCTGTCTAAACTGCGGCCATGCAGTCATCTATGAGGAGTACTCAGACACTTCTCGCAGTATTGTCTTTGGCGGCTGCTGGAAGATCGAGGGTATTAAAAAGCCAGTGGACAGAGGAAATTGTCAGAAGTTCAAGGAAAGTCCTGAAAGGGTAAAGAGGAGCTTCTGGAAGAAATGGGAAGGTCGCATTTACATTGATTGTAAAGAAAATCCTTTCAGGTATGACCAGGAGGAAAGAGTCAACTATGACACTTTTGAAACGGCTGACACTTTACTGCCTGCAGAAGATAGAAAACCTGCTGGAGAGCATGAAAAAATTTCTTGGGAAAATGAGCAAGCTCAAGACCCTGAACTGATTGTTACCAAGCATGAAGAATCTCCTGAAGAACACAAAGATCCCTTAGAATCTGGAAAGGCTATTGCAAAACCTGAAGAGTCTCCTCAAGACCATGAACCAATTGTTGCACAACAAGAAGAGATCATCAAAGAACATGAACAGATCAACACAAAAAATGTTACACGTGTAACAAAAACTAATGTACAGAAAAATACCACCACAAGGTCTCTAATTCTCCAGGCATTGGCCAACAACATATCCCAACTCAAGGACATTGCTTGTTTTGCAGATGTGGTCCCCTCAACTGCACACTACCATTTGAGAAATTTAATCAGAGAAGAGAGAGTGGTCAAAGTATCCTGGGGTAAATACCTATTTTCAGATGATCAACCTGTGAACGATAATGGTAAATTTTTGAAAAGTAATGGCCGAACTTTTGAGAAACTTTTGAAAAATTTCAGCCAATCGTGTAGGGAGAGTGCAGGATCTCTTGGGTTAGATCCTGTAGAAAAGAATATTCTAATGGACATACTCTCAAAAGAGAATAGGTATGAACACTTCTCTGAAAGGGAGTTAGCCAGGAAATCTAATGTTTCCAGATATTCTGTTAAAAAATATACTCAAAATTTAGAAAAAAAGCAGTTAATCAAGATCAAAAGGGAAGGAAAGCAATTAGTTTTTGTACCGACAGAGATAGCAATTAACGGGTTAAGAGAGTTCTTCCAGTCTTGTGAGACTGGCTCAAAAATTGATAGTTCGTCCTTAAAAATTCAGCCAATAGATCAGCCAGTTGAAAATTCAAAATTTCAGCCAATCAGTGAGATGAGTAATGATCCACAAAGTGAAGAACCCTTGAGGAATGTTGCAGCAGAAACACCTAGTACCTACACTCCATCTGAGAATGTGTTGGAAACCTTTGATGATTATTTGGCCTGGCAGCAGAAGAATGCACACCGCATGATCATCCAGTTCAAACTACTACGATGTAACCACCCACGATTGAAGAGAACAGGCTGGATCTTCGATAAGAAAAGAATTCACAAACATTTCACTGAAGCATACATTTTCAAATCCAAGGACCCAACAGGTGAATTCATCAATGTTTTACCCAAAAAACCTTTTATTTTTACGTCTCCCTTCGAGTTTGAAGATAAGATAATCGCATTTGTCAGTGAAGTCGTTGAAAGATTAAGAGAGTATGGCATGGCCCTTGATTTATCAGAACCTGCAGAAATTAAATTAGAGCATGCAGCATTAGAAGACAATGTATTTGCCCGGAAAATTATCAGAAAGGGATTGTTATACTTCAAGAGTAAAGTAGTAACTGTAGATTCCACTGGTGAACTGATCACCTACGCTATAGCAATTGATAAATCAAAGAAATTACATTTAGAGGTTGAAGGGAAAGAAGCCCACCGTTTAATGGAGAATTGTGAAGAATTTATAGATGACATAGCCACCAAAAGAATTGATCCCAAACTATTAAGAGAATTGCCACAAGAACTCACAAAAATTAAAAAAGGAATTGAAGAAAATAAGGAAAAACAGACCACATTTGACGAAAATGTAAAACTCTTTCTAGATACTATTGAATTCTACAGTGAGAATATTAAAACCCACATAAGTGCTATGACCTCTTTAACACAATCAATTGATCAATTAACAGAAGCCACAGAGAGAATAGAGAAAGCAGCAGAAGCTGTAGAAAAAACAGCAGAAGCTTTAATTGAAGTAATTGGATTACTCAAAAAAACATTAGAAAGGAATACTACAAAAACATTCCTTTCTAAATTATTCGGGGGGATTACATGAAAAAGGGAAAATTTTTGGAAGTTTTAAGAATTACCGTCATGTTGATTGTCCTTGAAGAACATAACAGCACGAGTCCTACTGAACTCAGTTCCTTATTAGGACGCAAGAGGGAATTAGTAATCGAATATGCCTAATTTTTGGGAGGTGCTGACTGTTTATATCTCTTATATAGGTACATGTGGGAAGATGCATCAATCACATAAACTTTTTAAGAGACAATATATAGACGATAATTAGGTGAAATTTAAGAATGAAAACAAGAGAGTATTTGACAGCGATCATCCTTAGTGTTATAAGTGCATTTATATATAATCTGGTTACAAAAAAGTTTCCTTCATTTGATATATTAAAAAAGATACTATCAATTGTAAGTAAAAATCTCTCGAGTTATTATTCAGCAATCTTTATTTTCCTAGTGGTATTCTTACTTGTGATTTTGTACTATAAGAATCGGGGAGGTATAAGCTTTGCTGTTATTTCTTCTTCCCAGAAACCAGAATATATACGACTGAGAGGTTTGCATTCTCGATTTGGAGTCATATGGAGTTTTCTTTGTGGGCATACTTTGCTTTCTGTTCTTATAGATAAGACAGCTGGAGACTATGTGTACGTAGAAGGTCCATTCTGCCCTAAATGCTTAACTGAAGTAATAGAGTCAAGTAAGAATTGGATACTATGTAAAAAACAAGTGTGGATATGTCCTAAATGCAATAGAACTGTATACAGATCCAACAAATTCTATCGTGCAGAAAAGAAAATAGTAGAAAAAAGTATAGAGCGCGATTTAAGAATCAAAGATTTCATACTTATTAACGGGAAAAAAGAACCTGAACTAAAAGACAATACAACTTATGTATTTGAAATAAAGTAAAGGGAAGATATGTGCATATTTTCAAATGAGAATTTTTCTATCCGGCACGGATGACTATTGAGAAACAAAGGTTATTCTTCTAACCCCCAGTCCAGAACTCCAAGAACTAGAACAAGCCTACTAAATGTAATATCCCCTTTCCAGTACATTTTAGCTTCTCTCTCATTATCCATAATAATCTGCCTCCGATGCTCCTTTTTGGTCCCACGATATCAGAAATTGCTAAAATATATATAAATTCTTTCACTATCGCCTTTTCAAAGAAAAAGAAATTGCATTAACTATCTTTGAGCTCTTTCAGTTTCTTTCTGAGGGCATCAAAGGCTTCAATTTCTTCTTTCAGTACTTCACATGTTGGCTTCATTACAACAGAAGCATCGCTATGCAGATGCCCTTCAATATACCTTGAAAGAAGCTCACATCTTTTGATCACTTCATCAGCTATTGGTTTGTTCCACACAATGCCCTTTAAGCGTCCAAAACTCACACGTTCATCAAAGCGCATTATAACTTCATTAAAGAGGTCAAAAATGATGAACGCCTCATACGCCGCACGTAAAGCGCCAAACCCTTGACGCAAGAGGTTTTCCTGTTCCACAGGTGATGCATCCTTAGCCTTTTTGTATATTTCACGTGCTTTCTTAGCCTTACGATATTCTCGTTCTAATGCAGGGCTGTTGTTAAGAAAAACATAGCCTGGCTTGTCATCATGGTCCCCACGTTTTATCCAATGTGTCATGATTTCTACTAGTTTATGCTCAGCATATTGTTTGAGATGGTATAGGAATGGTAGATCATGAGTGAAGATAATTACTTGTCGACGTTCGGCCTCTGCAACCAAAAGAGACGCAATTGTATCTCTCCACTCCAAATCGAGAGATGTAACTGGATCATCCAGTACGATCCCACTACTAGTAGTATCGAGCGCCACTTCAGTTAGAAAATCTGCAAGAGCAACAGCACGCTTCTCACCTTCGCTTAATACCTTCTCTGGCCCGATACCTGCTACAGGTGCAGTTGCATCAGTCCCCAGAATAATCTGTTTACACGCCGCCCCCTTATGTCCTGTAGTTTTCACTGTAACCTTAAGTGGACGCTTCAAATCTCTCAGAGTCTGTTCAAACAGCTCTATATAGCGATCTGTAACCAAATTCTCAAATAGTTTTTTGTATTTTTGCGTAATATGTTTTGTACTGCCACCAATTTGGGCAGCTTTTTCTGCCCAAATCTGTTTCAGAACATAGTCCTGAATACTTGAGAAGTTCTTCCCAAGTATCTTACGATGCTGTAAGGTCAACAGCTGCTGCTCAAGTTCAGATATTTCTTGAGTGGGGTCCTTCTTTTCCAATCCATCTTGCTGTGTTTCTAATTTCTTGATAATCTTCTCAATGTCAACAATTCCACTGTTAGGCATCTTGGGCATGGTCTTTTCTTCACGAGTATCGATGATTCCAAGAGCAATTTCTCGGCGTTGACGACACACTTCAATGAATTCTGCTATTTTTCTCAACAGTTCTTGATCATGTTCTTGTAGATGTCTGTAGGAGACTAACTGATCATCAAAAAACTCAAGATCAATCACATTTAACTCGCGACGCTTTCTTTCTAGAGTTGCTTGCGCGTCATCTAGTTTTGATTGTGCTTCACCTTCCAGAAATGTCCATAGACGAAGCAAGAAGTCAAATGCTTCAGGTGAAAGCTGCTGTTGACAAAGCAAACAGTGATCGTCAGCTTGTGGATATGGCCTTTCAGGGGCTTGCTCAGCTTTTGCCAGTTTCCTTGCAGCTTCAATAAATTGATACCAAACATCGCTTCCCACTTGAGTAAAATGCTTCGATTTAAACTGTTTAATGCTGATACATTGGACTGCTGACTGTCTTTTGCAGTATTCATTAACTGTCTCTGTAATTTCTTTCATCTTGTCATTGTTCAACTTGTTCTGTATTTCAAGTAAGCGCTTCACTAGGCCCTGAATATCTTCTATTGTTTGTTTCAATTTATTCAATTGTGCGGGAATATCTTTCGTTTTAAGGTCCGCAATTCTAACATCTAGCTTCTCGATTTGTGTTTTCTCTTCTGAAGTTAATGTTGCCATACGTTTCAGTTCTTCAAAACTTGTTTTGGAGCTAAGATTAGCTACAAACTCTGTGATGTCTGATTCACCTTGAAAAAATGCATCAAAACCGTGTGGTTGTATTCACTTTTCGATTTTGGCATTCAAGCGTTGACGAACCTTGTCTGTCACCTTAGCCAATTGAGTAAGAGAAGAAAGGCCAGCTGGTGAAAAGCTGAATGTATTAGATCCAGTCAAGTGTACATGCACACTAGTACTATCGAACACGTAGAATTGCGATAGTTCAGGACACTCACTGCCCGCTTGATATTGAATGATTTTGTGCGAGGTCCCATCTGATATCTCAATGTCTGCCGAAGGTATTGCGGTAGTGTAGGATAGCTTTCTTATGTCAGGCAGTACATCTTCATCCCCACGAGTAAAACCAGCACAACCAAGAATTCGAGCATAGCCTGATTTACCTGATCCATTAGCCCCATATATAGTGGTTAATTCAGGACCAAAAGTAAGAATTTGCCCTGACACCAGCGCATTGACATCCTGCATGTTGAAGATTCTTAGAAGCTTTATCTGTCCAGAAGAAGATTCAAGGGTGTCATCTTTGATGGGAAACTGTAGTTCTGGTCGCTGTTCAATTGGCTTTACTAAACCCTCATCTTCCAGCAAGTATCGCAGTAGTTCATCATAATCAGACTCAGTAAACTGCGCTCCCTTTACTATCTTCTCTAATGCAGCTTGTTCCCAATAAGGTAATGTAGCTGCCCAAGATCTCAATTCATTTAAAACATTCATCATCATTCTACTCACCCTGTCTCGTAGTCTTCTTTTGGTTCATAGTTCTAATTAGTAAAGAACAATTATAAAGGTTTGGAACAAATACATGATTTTCTTCAAAGTGGGGGATATGTTCCTTTCCTACTTTCTCATGATTTTAATTCCAAGAATATTTCTTGCGTTTAACCCGTCACATCTCTGAAATTGTTTATTTTGCTAAATCATGAAGATTCATGATAATTTCCCTGTTACACGTGTAACATGAGAGAAAGTACTCAGGGCCTTGACAACCCCAATAAATAGAAAAGTTTATAAGGTGCTACAAAAAGATAAATATGTAACAAGGAAAACCTTGTCGAAGCTAGTGAAAGGCAAATCAGTTGGCAACACAGTTGTTATATTCACGATGTTGACCAAAATTCTAAGGGAGAAGGTAAAAATGGAGAAAAATGGTGATCCCGAAAGACTATTCGAAGAGGGCAACAAGTATATCGATGCCAAAGAATTTGATAAGGCACTTGAAAGATTTGATAATATTCTCGAGTTGAAGAAGAATCACTTCTGGGCTCTCTACAGAAAGGCATTCTGTCTGAGACAACTTCATAAGTATAAGAAGGCGCAGGATGTCCTAGACGAAGCTCTGAAACTTCATCATGGAAAGAAACGACTTCTGAATGAGCAGGGTCTCTTATATTATTATCAGGGAGAATATGAAAAAGCCATCAACACTTTTGAGAAGATCTTGGAAAAGGATAAGAAAAATGAATTTGCTCTCCGGTGGAAAATCATTTTGCTTCGAAAGCTGCCACGTTTCAAAGAAGCTGAAAACGTAGTAAAAGAAGCTCTTGAACGACTTCCTGAAAGTGTCGGTATCTTAGAACAACTAGGGCGTTTATACTACTATCAGGGAAAATATGACAAGGCTATTGAGGTCTTTGATAAAATATTAAAGAGCGATCCAGATAATAAATTTGTTCTGCAAACGAAGATCAGTTCACTTCGAAGGCAGTGTCATTTCAAAGAAGCTGAAAACATAGTAAAAGAAGATCTTGAACGACTTCCAGATAAAGCCGCAATTCTGAACTGGTGGGGCTTAATATATCTTGATCAAAGACAGTATGACAGAGCTATCGAGAAGTTTGACGAAGCTTTAAAGAATGATGAGAAGAATGAATTTGCCTATCAGATGAAGATTAATTCACTACGAAAAAAGCGCCATTTCAAAGAAGCTGAAAACATAGTAAAAGAAGCTCTTGAACGACTTCCAGATAAAGCCGCAATTCTGAACTGGTGGGGCTTAATATATCTTGATCAAAGACAGTATGACAGAGCTATCGAGAAGTTTGACGAAG
>JGI2171J19970_10002339_pt1 | contig 10432 bp, 10 predicted proteins | sample DeeMarSWOR324_28_FD_19970 | JGI IMG/M metagenome (IMG submission 19970) | reverse complement strand
TTTCTATCTACGCCGGACATAGATTCCAAACGCCTAACAGAAATCCGTTTGTAGTGACGCCGTAAGGCGTTACCATTGAATGCCCTTACGGGCACACTACAGACCGGTTATCCTGTCCAATTCTCTAATCTTGTCAATAAATTTTGCTTTTTGCCATTTTTTCGTTAGACTTCTATGTTTCATAGCAGGCTAATGTGGTGATCGGAATATCTGGAGTGAATAATGGATGCGAGCAAGATTGTTGCTGAAGGTATAACCTTCGACGATGTGCTGCTGATTCCGGCCCAGAGCGATTTTGTGCCGAGCCAGGCGGACACCCGGACACAATTAACCGACAATATCACGATCAATATCCCCATCGTCTCGGCCGCGATGGACACCGTGACCGAGGCGGCCCTGGCCATCGCGCTGGCCCAGGAGGGTGGGATCGGCATCGTTCACAAGAACCTCTCTATCGAGGCGCAAAAGCGGGAGGTGGCCAAGGTCAAGCGTTCCGAGCACGGCGTGATTCTCGATCCTGTCACACTATCGCCGAATGAGCCGGTCAGAAGGGCACAGGAGCTGATGATCGAGCAGAATGTTTCGGGCGTTCCCATCGTTGATGGCAAGAAGCTCGTCGGCATCCTGACGCGGCGGGATTTGAAGTTTCTCAAAGACTATGATATCGAGATCCGTGAGGTCATGGTCAAAGACAATCTCGTTACAGGCCCGGCCGGGACGACGCTGGAGCAGGCAAAGGAGACTCTCCAGAAGCACAAGGTGGAGAAGCTGCTGCTGGTCAATGGTAAGGGCGAGCTGGCCGGTCTGATCACGATGAGGGATATCGACCGCGTCCAGCAATACCCGATCGCAGCACGCGACGAGCGGGGCCGGCTCCGCGTCGGGGCGGCGGTCAGCGTGCACGATTACGAGCGAATCGAGGCCCTGATCGTGGCGGATGTGGATATTCTCGTGGTCGATACGGCCCACGGTCATTCACAAAACGTTATCGAAACGGTCAAGAAGATCAAATCGGACTATCCTATCGATGTGATTGCCGGCAATATTGCGACCTCCGACGCGGCGGAGGCGCTGATTGCCGCCGGGGCAAACGCGGTGAAGGTCGGCATCGGACCCGGTGCGATCTGTACAACCAGAGTGATTTCCGGCGTCGGCGTGCCGCAGGTCTCGGCGATCATCAACTGCGTCAAAGCGGCACAGAAGAAGAATATTCCTGTTATTGCCGACGGCGGCATCAGGCAATCCGGCGATATCGCCAAAGCCATCGCGGCCGGGGCATCGAGTGTCATGATCGGATCGCTCTTCGCCGGCCTGAAGGAGAGTCCGGGCCAGTTGGTGATATACAAAGGCAGGCAGTTCAAGGAGTACCGCGGAATGGGCTCGCTGGGGGCGATGGTCAAAGGCTCGGCGGAACGGTACGGCCAGAGCAGCTCGACCGAGGCCAGCAAGCTCGTGCCCGAAGGCGTGGAAGGGCGCGTGCCCTACCGTGGAACGCTGGGCGATTTTGTCTATCAACTGGTCGGTGGCCTGCGAGCCGGCATGGGCTACTGCGGGGCACGCAGTATCAAAGACTTCCAGAAGAGCAGCAAGTTCGTTCGGATTAGCGCCGCGTCGGTCAGCGAGTCTCATCCGCATGATATACAGATCACCAAAGAGGCGCCGAATTACTCGGCGAGCCTGCCTTTCGAGGATTGAAAGAAAGCCCCTACATATCACCTTCCAAAAACATCACTCACTTCGCGAATGAGGTCTTCTACAAATTCCTCACAATTATCTTTAAGGTCTTCAAGAAAAAGCTGCGCATCACGAATCTGTGGATTTGCTACATAGTATATGCTTATGCGCACAGTATGGGAATCATCATAAACAAAAATCGCTCCATCGATATCCTTTTGTTTGAGGCAGATATACGCTCGACCTGAGGTTGACTGATCCGTAGGCCACCAAGCGGGAACATCATCACTATTAGGTAACGGAACCAGCGGACGATAACGACTCTTATCAAGTCCAGGAGAGTTGGCAATAAAGCCGTTAATATCGTTGGAGTCGGCTTGAAATTTAATACACAGAGAATAGAAGTGGGGCACGACCCGCCCTCTGGACGTTACAGGGCGTGTATCCACTTTGAGATTCTCAACCGATTCGGGTAGTTTCGCCAGCCTGGCTCTGGTTAATATTTCATTGACGCTGGGTGCGTGATATGCGTTAAAAGCGAAAAATAGTACTCCCATTAGGACTGCAAATGTTGGAAGCAGAAGGAAGCATAGCTTCTTTTTGCTGAATCGTTTTCGATCCGGGCTATTGTTTTTAGTCGTCTCTTCGTCCTGCTCTGACATCAGACTCGCCCTCACGCCTTTTTACCATCCAACACAATAGGTATAGTACCCCAAAAGGATCAACTTGACAACGTTTTTCCGTCAAATTACACTTGACCAGAGGGTGGTATTGATCATCCCCAAAGCCTTCAGCTTTGAGGCTGTCACCCCACGTGGGACAGGTACGCAATACTTGTCGTGGATGAAGTCGAAAAGGAAGCTCACAAATGAGATTCTATCGCCGGAACAGGTTTACCTTCAGTTTCATTTGTGCGGGCATGATCTTCGTCTCCGGCTGCGCGAGCACGACACTTGTGGAAAGGGCAAAAACCGACATGAAAGACTGGCCGAAGACGTTCGCTGAAAACGGACGGGAGACCTTCCTGGCGACGGACAATATAATCGCGCTGTTATTGGCTGGAGGGGCAAGCGTCGCCATGCATCAAAGTGCCGACAAGAAGATCGCCGAGCATTTCCGGAAGCATCGGAGTCTCCGCAATCTCAGGGATGAGGGCCTCAATTTTATCGGCCATCCGACGACGCACTTTGTCGCAACCGGGCTCTGGTACGCGCTCAGCGCAGAAGACCAGGACGAGTTCAACAACCGGCGAGCGTGCACGATGATGACCGCGCTTTCGCTGACGTGGGTCACGACGGCGGGGCTCAAAGTCATCAGAAACAACGAGACACCGAACGGCGACGACCTGGCTTGGCCGAGCGGCCACACCTCCAGCTCGTTCACTGTCGCCTCCGTTCTTGATGAGTTCTATGGGCCGAAGGTCGGCATTCCCGCTTATGCGGTAGCGTCTCTGGTCGCCTACAGGATGATGGATACGGGCAACCACTGGGCGAGCGACGTTGTCTTCGGCGCTACCCTCGGCTGGGTCGTCGGCCACACCGTAGCCGGCAGGCATAAGGACCTCGAGATTGGTGGTTTCAAGGTCGTGCCCCAGGTGGCCACCAGTTACGGCCCGGGGATCGGCATCTCCCTGTTAAAACGATTCTAGTACTCTGTCAAATTTGATTTGCTAGTATGGCAGGGTGGCAGCCTCAAGCGCAGCTTGGGGATGGCTTCCGTTACACTGACCATCCCCAAAGCCTTCGGCTTTGAGGCGGCCACCCAATCACAGGCAGACAACCTACAGGCTCGTGCTTGACACACTGCCAAGTCCGTGCTGCTGCCATTCGATGAGAAAGGCGAGAGAAGGCGGCAACAGGGGCGGCCAAGAAAACACTTTGAAAATTCATCCGGTTTGTGTACACTGTCCGATTGTACTGAAAGACGACCTTTCCACGTGTAAGGAATGTGATGACGGGATTGACGATAGACACCACTGACAGGCAGGCACCAGGCGAACGACTCGAGCCGGCGCAGAGGATAAAGCGTTTGCCGCCCTATCTGTTCGGGCGATTGAATGCGCTCAAGCTGTCCAAGCGCCAGGCGGGTGTGGATATTATCGATCTCGGGATGGGCAACCCCTCCGACCCGACGCCACAGATCATCATAGACAAGCTGTGCGAGGCGGCCCAGGACCGGCGCAACCAACGCTATAGCGCATCCAGGGGTATTCAGGGACTGCGAAGAGAAATCGCGAAGAAATACGAGTCCAAATGGAACGTGCAGCTCGACCCGGAGACGGACGTGCTGGCCTGTATCGGCTCGAAGGAAGGCTTCAGCCACTTGTGCCTGGCGATGATGGGCCCGGGTGATACGGCGATTGTTCCCGAGCCGACATTTCCTATACATAACTACGCCGTGGCACTGGCAGGCGCCAACGTCGTATCCGTGCCTTTGGGCAACGACGACAAGTTCCTGAGTAACATCGCGATGGTCATTGAGAATATGTACCCGAAGCCCAAGCTCTTGATTCTCAATTTCCCTCACAATCCGACCGCCATGACGGTTGATGAAGGTTTTTCGAACCTGTTGTCGAGCTGGCCAAGAAGTTCGGGGTGGCGGTCATCAACGACTTCGCCTACGGCGAGACCTGCTTCGACGGCTACAAAGCGCCGAGTTTGCTCTCGGTCAAAGGGGCAAAAGACATCGGCGTTGAGTTTACCACGATGAGCAAACCCTACAACATGGCGGGCTTTCGCATCGGTTTCGTCGCGGGCAACAGGGACATGATCGAGTATCTCGCCACGATCAAAGGCTACTACGATTACGGCATCTTCCAGGCGATACAAATCGCCGGCATCATTGCGATGCGACACTGCGACGAGGAGATCGTCGTCCAGAACCAGAGATACCAATCCCGGCGGGACGTGGTCTGCGAGGGCCTCGGACGGATCGGCTGGGAGGTGGAGAAGCCGCGCGCNACCATGTTCGTTTGGGCAAAGGTGCCGAAGGAGCACTCCCAGGGCAAGGGCAGCATCGACTACGCCATGGACCTGATGGAATATGCCGAGGTGGCGATCGCGCCGGGCAGGGCGTTTGGCGAAGGCGGCGAAGACTATATGCGGATTGCTCTTGTCGAGAATGAACAGCGTCTGCGGCAGGCGATCCGCAACATCAGTCGCTTCGTACGAAAGACAGAAGCCCAATAAAGAAACGCCCAGGACCCCAGCAGGTGCTTTTCTGCGAACTGCATCACACCGGCGGTCACAAAAGACTTGACTTCCTGAGGCAGATTTGGTCTAATATGGGTATTGGGGTGTAGGTGCATAGGCGCTTGGCCGTATCGGCGCTCGAGCACGTTTTGTCACAGCGGGGGATGGAATGTGATGAAATGGGGGGTTCCCAGATCTGTCCTGTGGGCAGGCATAGTACTTGCCGCCACGATCATCGTCGCACCAGGTGCGGCATATGGTCGAACGGGGGACGTTATGCTTCTTCTCGAACAGAGCCCTGTCAAGGGTGGTGAAATCACTCCGGTGGCAGGCATGTACCACTTCGAGCCGGGTTCCCAGGTGTCTCTGACCGCCGTTCCAAAACCCGGGTATCAATTCCTTTACTGGCTGGGGGATGTGAGTGACCCCGCGGCAGCCAGCACGGTGGTTCATCTTGATAAGCCAAAGATCATTGTCGCCGTATTTGAGAATACCGGGCGTATCTTGGGCAAAGGGGTACCTGCCGGTGGTGGCGGGGGCGGTGCTTTGTTCCCCACTCCGGCAGGCCTGAAGTGGCCGGGTGGTTTGAATGCCAGCAGTAGCACAAGACCGCCGACGAAGCCCCATGCCTATGTGATTGAAGGCAACGAGCCCGTGCCGGAGCCTGCGACCGGCGCCTTGTTGCTGGTGGGGGGGCTTCTTGCCCTCAGGCGACGGGCCGGCACCGTGCGATGAATCGCACCCTCTCCGCGTGAAGGGTCCCATTGGCACCAGATATCGCACCCGGCATGTTCTTCATACGAGCCTTACTCAAAGCGATGCCCGCACGTCTCTTGGGTGATGAATTCAGATTCTGTTCTTGGATATTTTCTACAGTTCAGCGGGCGAATTGGGTAGATAGAGCAGTAGGATGTGCCGTCCGGTTTGTGCTTGAGAAATGGACAGACATTTGGCAATTTGCAGCACGCCCCGCAGTTAATGCACTGGCCTTTGCGCCGTTCAGAGACGGGCAGCACGGCCGTAAAGGTCCTTCTGATTCTGGCACGCCAGGTATTCACTCGTCCATTAGCCATGTCGAAGAGCATACTCTGACGGCCTGGAAATACCAAGCCCCAATTCGAGAAATGCCAAAAGTGAGCTAAAGTGCTTGAGAGTGAGCCAAGACCAATTCCCGATGTGAGTCGCTTAAGACTCTCAGCACAACTTGATTTTCCTTTAATATTCGTATTGATGATACGAATATTAGAGTTATAATGTGTCTTATGATAGAAAGACCAGGTTACATAGATCGGGTGCAGAAGGCCATTTCCAGATCGCCAATTGTGGCATTGCTTGGGCCCCGCCAGTGCGGCAAGACAACATTGGCAAGAATGATCTGCGACCATCGGCCCAGCACCTATTTTGACCTTGAAAGTCAGGCCGATCTGCGGCGCCTGGCGAATCCCGAGATGATTTTGTCATCGCTTTCGGATCTCGTTGTCATCGACGAAATTCAGATGAAACCCGAGCTCTTTCCGGCATTACGGGTAGTCGCGGATAAGCCCGACAACAAATGCAGTTTTCTCATTCTTGGAAGTGCCTCACCCCATGTCGTCAGAGATGTTTCGGAAACTCTGGCCGGGCGGGTGGAATTTGTGGATATGGCTGGTTTTGATTTGACCGAGCTTGGCATGGATTGCTGGAAACAACTTTGGACCCGAGGTGGATTTCCACGTTCATACCTTGCCCGTGACGATCAGGACAGCTTTGCGTGGCGCGAAGGTTTTGTTCGCACATTTCTTCAACGCGATATTCCACAACTCGGCATTAATATTCCGTCTGCGGCTATGCGAAGATTCTGGACGATGCTTGCTCATTATCATGGCCAAATATGGAATGCTTCGCGTATCGGCTCCGCACTTGGCGTCAACGATAAGACGGCTCGATCGTATCTGGATATTCTGACGGAAACATATATGACTTATCAGCTCCAACCTTGGCATGAGAACATTAGAAAACGACAGGTAAGATCGCCCAAAATATACTTTCGCGATACGGGCTTGCTCCACAGTCTGCTTGACCTTCGGGATTTCCATGCTGTTACGGGACATCCGCAAGTCGGGGCGTCGTGGGAAGGTTTTGCGATGGAACAGATCATAAGGCGGACCAATCCATCACAGGTGTATTACTGGGCGACATACAGCGGCGCCGAGTTGGACATGTTTATTGTTGTCAACGGGAAACGCTATGGAATTGAGTTCAAGTTCAATGAAGCGCCGGACAAGACAAAATCAATGGCCGTCGCAATCGAATCACTCAAACTCGATAAGCTACTCATAGTATATCCCGGAGAAAAGACTTGGCCCGTGGACGAAACGATCTCTGTTTGCCCGATCGCCAGGGCCGAAGAACTCTTAGTATAGATTAGGTGAGAATCATAGCGTTAGGTCAGTCGTCACTTTTGTTCCTCTTGCTACCGACCGTCTTTGGTCCCGAACGTCATCTCATCGGGCCAGTCCCGACTCAAAATTCTACACCTCCAGCTATTTTTTCCAGGGTTTTTTCCCATGACAATGATCTCTCTGCGATCAGGGCCATTTTGGCCCTCTCGTGGTTTGATCCCCGCATACAACAATCTGCTTTTTTCAGAGGCCAGAAAGGAGAACTCACGGTTGCCTTTCCACGAAGGTGCCAGTTCCGGTATTTCTTCCTCGCCGAATCCATCCTCCTCCGGGACCGGGATGTCCATCGAACCGGTGCCGAGTTCGTAAACGATAAATCTGTTGTGCATGATCGGCAACAAAACGCGTTTGCCATCCGGGGAGAGGGAGAACAGCGATAAGCCGATAATTTGTTGACGCGTGTAGCTCGACACACTCAAAGGCAATACATCGGTGACCGTTCCCATGACGGGGTCATAACAGAAGAGGGAGCACCCCGCCTCATCTCGTTTACTGACCGGCATAGACATTGCGAGACTTGAAAAGAAGATCCGATTGTCGAGACCGTATTCCACCTTCAACCAGGGATAGAATGCCATGCCCGCAAGTTCAGCCTTCTGCCCAATGCAATGATGCGTTCCGGCTGAGCCGGACTTGGGAACGTCCACCGGTACGGCCAGCAGGTTGCCCTCTGCGCCCATGACAACCTTTTCGCTGAGTGTACCCAGAATAAGATCGTCGTTCAGAAGATCTTTCGAGTCTGCATTGAGATAAGCTATCGCTTGGCCGTCGTTTCGCCAGTCGTAACCAATCGCCACACGGGAATCCACGTACATCGCCTTTGTGTCGCCCTCGACTGAGGCGATATACAAACCATATTCTTCATACGCATTATTAACCTCACCTTCCTGGGTGTGCATCAGATAAGCAACGTGTTTGGCATCGGGAGACAGTTGGGTTGCTAATATTTGGAACACACTAACTGTTACTACGCGTCGCTGGGCCGGATTCTCTCTTGGCGCAACAACAATTTGAAAGTAGGAGATAGACCTTTGTTTCGCCTTTTCAATATCCTCCTTATCCAATATGTTCATAAGCTCGCTGTCTGCGTTTTCAACTAAATAACGAATCGCCCAGTTTCTATAGTCTTTCGGTGTAAGAAGCCCCTCCTCCGGAAAGCCATATCGATCGTCAGTCAGTTCGCCTGCAGCCAAAATATTTTTCCTCATTTGCTCGGCGTAAGACTTAATCATCCTCACCTGATTGGACGGCAGCCGACGGAATCCCTCAAACAAATTATCACAGGAAACTTGTTCGCAGTAGGCAATCACCTTGCCATCCTTTGAGATGTCCGGCAATGAACCCGCAACGACTCCAAGCTCGGTCAATTCGCCCGTTTCGCCATCAACTAAGTACAATCCGTTTTTGATATTCAGCAAGCCGACCGAGCCATCTTCGGACCATGTGAGTGAGCCTTCCGGAATGCAGCCGACAAAGAACAAAACGGCGGCGCAGAACGCAATCAATCTCAGTGTCATTTTGTGATTACTCATGATGCTTCTCCTTTATATATTGTCTATATGTGTCCCAGGACCTGATGTCACGAAGAGGAGCCTCGTGTTGGTGACGGGATGTATTGTCCACGAAGGCCAGCATCTTGTCCCCCCAGAAAGTACCGACATATTTTTCTTTTAAATCAGCGATGGTTTCGACCGACATCTGATTCAAATCTGGTTCCTGAACGGCCATCTTATTCGTTTTGTCGGTCGCTTTCCACCGGCCCGCCGTTAAACCAATGATGGTTCCGAAAATAATCGCCGCCGCCCAACGGGCAACGGGGAGCCAATTCACCCGTTTTACCCGTATCATTGGGGGTGCTGCTTTTTGATCACCTGCGAGAATCGTCTTCGTTTGAATGGCGGCTTCTGTCTGGTCATAGACCGACCGAACATCTTCGGCCCATTGTTTCGCTTGCGGATTCCCGGAAAGGTAGAATTGGAACAGGGCTTCGGCATCTTCATTGAGCTCACCCGATGCGGAATCTATCGCCAACCTTTCAATCATGTCACGCTTCATGATCCCATTCCCCAATGTGTTGTCTTATCTGCTTCAATCCCCTGTGCAATCGCGATCTCACGGTCCCGACGGGCACCTCAAGGGCGTGCGCTATTTGGGCATAGCTCAGGCCCGCCGCGAATCTCAGGTGAATGACCTGGCTTTGCTCGGCATTCAAACCTCTGACGGCATCCCATATTCTCTCGACGTGATCCACGTTCGGATCATCAGGAACAACCTCATCGAATTCGTCCATGTTCTCAGAACGAATGACAATCCCTTCGCGTTTTTTACGCCTGAACCAGTCGATGCGTGTCCTTCTGGCGATTCCAAAAAGCCACGCCTGTCGGCTCGCTTTTCCATCGAATTGCCCCCACGCGCGCAGTGCCCGCAGGTAGCAATCCTGTGCCATATCATCTGCATCGGGCCAATTCTCACACGCGCAGAACATATAGGCCCGCACTCTGCCGGCGGTCAGGGTCCAAAACTCTTGAAACTCCCGTTTGACATTGCCCATGATTCACACTATCCGCAGATAATGTCGGCGCAAGAGCAAAAAGGTTCCCGGAAACTGCACAAAAATATCAGAAACAGAACAAGAGCACCAGTGTGGGATATTTCACACCTTTGATTGTACCGGCGGGGAATTGACGCCTACGATTTTCTGAAGACGGCGACGACGTTCTCGACCTCGACCACGAACAGACGATTGTCGCCTTCAAAATCGACGGGGATCGCACCTTTGGGGTTGAACAGGACCTTGTCGTATTGACGCAGCGGGATGTCCGGCGAATTCTCGACCTCTGCGGAGATCGTTATGACTCTGCCGGTGATGGTGGGGATTTCGATATTGTCCGGCAGTTGGATGCCGCCCTTGGTTTGTTTCTTGTCCTCGTCTTTGCGGATCAGAACACGTTTGCCGATCGGCTCAACGATTTCCAGCGGCCGTGCTTCGATCTTCTTGTCCTTGCCCATTCGGCACCCATCCCGGCAAAAAAAGCCTCTTTCGAACTCTTCAATGATAATGCCTGTCGAAAAGAGATCCCTAATGGGCGATACAGGAATCGAACCTGTGACCCGCTGATTAAGAGT
>JGI2171J19970_10002333_pt1 | contig 10440 bp, 13 predicted proteins | sample DeeMarSWOR324_28_FD_19970 | JGI IMG/M metagenome (IMG submission 19970) | reverse complement strand
CTTGAGTTCGGAGTAGCTCCCGCTGAGAATGATTTCAGCTTGGAGACTTTTTGAAAGTCTTTGAACCCCAGCTAGGGAAGACATCTCCAGTTCTGTTTGTCTTCCATATACAATCTTAATTGGGGGGATAATAATTCGCAATGCACCGCCGTTTGTAGTAGCTGTAGTTTTAACTATCATCTCTTTGTAACCCAGAATCCCTGCAAAGATTTGAAGTTCCAATAAGTCTTTGAAGAAAGATTCTGAGTCAGATTGAGCAAACCCTCTGCTGAGTCCTATTACTATAAAGAGACTCATGATACTAACGATGATAGCTAGAAGGACGATGAAGCGAGTTGAACTACTAAGTTTCTTTTGAGAGGATTGTTTCATTTTTCCTCCTTTCTTATTGGATCCAATTTGATAGATCTGGGACGTCAGGTGGCCCGCCGACGCATAGAAAGTGAACTGTTCTGTTAGTTTTCTTCCTTTTTGGAGTGATTTTCTCTCCCGATATACCGAGAATAAGTTCTACGCCTAAATCGTCTACGAACTTTTGTATATCTCTTAGTAAAACATCACGATTAGATGGCGCACCTATGATTGTTAAATTTGGCGGGAGAGTAAAGGTTTCTTCTGTTTTCCTCTTTGGATCTTGCACTATAACTACATCGTACCCGAGGATACGTGAGCTCAGAAGAAGCATTTGGAAAGAACGATTTTTCTTCTGGATGATCCGCTGCTTTAAAAGGTCGTATAGTACATAGATAGCAATTGTGATGGGAATAAGTGAGATTAGACTGGCAATGTCAAACTTCATAATTTTTTCCTCCTTTTAGGGTTTTAAATCAACAATTCGGTTTTACTATTCAAGTATTAATATATATAGAAATTTGGTCTTATTCTTAGTAAGAACTTTTTTTCTATATTGAGAACAAATAACTAGATGAATGGAGAGATAGGAGAAGAACGATGGAAGGAGTAACAGTAGGCGAAAGAGTTGTAATATTATTTAGTGGTGGTGCTGATAGCAGACTTTTATTAGAACTAGCTTTGTTAATAGAAAAAGTACCTCATTGTCTTTTAATCGATTATGAACAACTTCATAAAGAAGAACTTGACTTTGCAAAGAACCAACTTGAGTCGAAGAAGATTAAATATCAGGTTGTAAATCTTAGCGGGTTAAATCTTACAACTGCTTTAACAGGAGAAGGGGTTAGAGGTAGGTTTGGAGCAGAAAAAGAGATTTCGCCCTGGTATGTACCTTCAAGGAATTTGATGTTTGTTTCTATAGCTGCTTCAATAGCAGAAAACATTGGAGCAGAAACTATTTGGTATGGCGCAGATGCTTCTGACTACGAAAATAGATTTCCTGATTGCGTACAGGAGTGGGTGGGTCGAGTTAATGAAGTTCTTAAGGTAAATGGTTCTCATCCTATCAAACTTGTAGCTCCTCTATTGGGATTTTCTAAAGAAGATGTATTAGCTCTTCTTAAGTCTTTTGGTGTTAAAGAGGATGAGTATTTTAGTGGATATGGAGATTTGCTTTTACGTAGAATTTCAGGAGAAGAGAAAGGAGAAGAGGAATGAATTGGGATCAGTATTTTTATGATGTATGTGTTACAGTTTCAAAGAATACTAAGTGCTTCTCAAGGAGGATAGGAGCCATACTTGTGCGAGATAAGAGTATTGTTAGTACTGGGTATAACGGTCCTCCTAGAGGGATTCCTCATTGCGATGAGAGATATAGTATTGATAGAATCTTACGAGATGAGTTAATGAAAAGAGGTTTGAATCCAGATGAAGTTAGAAAAAATGTCTGTCCCCGGCGACATTTGGGTTTTAAGTCTGGAGAGGGCTTACAATTTGATATAGCTGGACATGCTGAGGAGAATTGTATTACTAATGCTGCGAAACATGGCGTTGAAACTAGAGGGACTACAATATTTATGTCTTGTGGGCTCCCATGTCATAAGTGTTTTGCTAATATCATTAACGCTGGAATTATAGAGATCGTTTGTGTTCACTTAAATAGTTATGACTATTTGAGTCTCTATTTAATGGAGCATACCGATGTTAAAGTTAGAACCTATTCTAGCGAGGTTATTTTCGAAGATGAAGCTACCTAGAGTTTATTTAGCTGGTCATTATTTTGAAAAGGAATATAGGAGATACGTATCGAAAGAGTACTCTCGTTACTTCAAAATTATCCTCCCTATAGAAATTGATTATAGGAAGTACTGGAAAATAGTAGTTCAACATGATAAGAGACAGATTCGCAGATGTGATATAGTAGTTGTTTTTCTACGAAAACCTACGTTTGGCACTATTATGGAGATTATGTATGCGTATACAAAGAAGAAACCAATTTACTTTATCAATCCTAGTCAGAGATATGTGAACGATGTTTGGATAAAGTATCATGTAAAGAAATCGTTTTCAAGTATTGATGAATGCTTTCAATTTCTTATAGAAAAATATTCGAAGAAGAAGAACAATATGAAAAGGAATGGAGGAAAGAATGGAGTCGTCGAACGGAGGAAAGAGAAAGAAGCTAAGTGAAAACCAGAAGAGAATTATAAAAGGTGAAGCGATAACGAAGCTTTTGGGAAAAGAGCAGTCACCATTAGTTATTAGGAAAACAAATATTCTTGGTTTTCCACTCTATGTAGCTCTCATTTGCGATTATGATCTTTGTGATCTAGACACGATTATTTGTGATGCGATTGATGTTGCTAAAGAAATGAATAGAGAAGATTTTTCGAAGAATGTCCAAACTCTAAGAGTTTTCGTTGGGACTATGTGTGATTACATGGTTCAATATTATGATAATATGAAACGAGGTTGTATAGAAGGGGCTGCTGTAATATTCTATGCTGATAAGACTTTCGTTTCTAGTTTATTTGGGGATTTTATGACTCATACGATGTGTAGGTTGGAACTTTATCAAGCTCTTAATTTTATGACTCAAGTTTGAGGGGGTTAGTTATGTCAGATGTTCGTCCAAAAAATGTTTTAGTTAAAAGCCCAGAATGGCAAGCAGTTAGGAAAAGTCTTCTTGGACAATGGTCTAAAAGACCCGAGTGGTGTTGTGCGCAATTAAGAAAGTATCTTGGGCCAATTAGAAACGCTTCTGATGATAAATTAGATGTAGTTATGAATTACTTAACTGGAACTGGTTTTCGAACTGGGAGGATTAAACACCCCTGTATTAACAAACTAAGGGGAGAAATATCAGCAGAAAGAAAGCGACGAAAAATGACGAGGAGGTAGACATGGTAAAATTTCGAAAGCATGTGATAATTGCGCCGCATATTGATGATGAGGTGATTGGATGTTTTGAGATATTAGATAAACGTCCAATTATTGTCTACATGGAGCAAATAACAGAAGAACGACAAAAAGAAGCTCTTAAGTTGAAAGAAAGAGGGTTTGCTTCGGCGCAGTTTTTTCAACATTCAATTCCACCCCAGTTAATACAACCAGAGAACATCTTGTATTTTCCAGATCCAGTTTTTGAGAAGCATTATCAACATAGGAAATGGGGAGCAATTGGAGAACAGCTAGTACGGTCAGGTTTTAACGTAGTTTTTTATACTGTCAATATGGAAGCTCCCTATACTAGACATTGTAAAGACCAAGATATGAAGAGAGATCTTCTTTATCAAATATACCCTTCACAGAAGTGGTTATTTGATCTTGATCATAAGTTCTGGCTTTTTGAGGGGAGATGTAAATGGATGATGGATTAGTTATCCTTGAGTTTGTTGGTATGGTTCTTGTTATGGTTGCGGCTTTTTTAATTATGATTCCTAAGAGATTGGGCATTTGGATTATGACTATATCCCAAGTAGTTTGGACGATATACGCCTTTCAATGTGGGAAGCACTTTCTTTTATTTCAAAGTTTGTTTCTAATTCCTGTTAATATCATAGCTCTTTACCAGTGGAGAAAGAGGGGTATTAAATAGGAGGAGAACAAAGTTATGTGGGTAACTTGTCCGCACTGTAAGAGGGGATTTTGGCATTTAAGATATGAGGAAGATGTATGTCCGCATTGTAGGAAAAAAATCGGGAGGAAGTATGTCAAGACTGATCTTTGTGCCGCAGTATCCGGCTTGGCTTCGGTACCAACAATGGTGGATTCATGAAATTCCTGATAGACTTATGTCGTCTTTTGGTAATGTTATAACTCTTGGAGAAACGCTTGTAAAGAGTAAGAGGACAGAGCAGTCGAGAGTTTCTATGTTTTCTCCAGTTGAAGTTGCAACTTGGTTTGAGCAACAACAGATTATGGAATTTATAACAATGGAGATTCGTGAAGATGATGTTCTTTTCTTAGCAGATATTAGTTTTCCTGGTTTCTTTTCTAACGTTTTGTATCATAAGTCTGTTAATAATGCGTTTGCTTTTTGTCACGCTACAAGTAAGAATAGATATGATTACTTCCAGCCTGTTAGAGAAAGTAAGTGGTTAGTTGAAACAGCTCATTCTAAGCTTTTCAAGAAAGTTTTTGTAGCTTCTGAATACCATAAGAAGAAACTCGGGTGGAAAAATACAGAAGTAGTGGGTCTTCCTGTTCCACCGTATAGAAATGCGCAATTATTTTTTGAGTCTAAGTGCTTTGATATTATCTCTGTTGCAAGGCCATCAGTACAGAAGATTAACCGTAAAGTGGAGAAGAAAGTTGAAGAGCATTTTGGTAAGGTTGTAAGACTACCAGAGATGAATTTAGTCCGTTTCGAAGACTATTATAAGTTAATTGCTCAATCAAAGGTGATGCTAATAACATCGAAAGAAGAAGCGTTTGGGTATCAAGTTGTTGATGCAACTATAGGGAATTGTGTTCCTATTGCCCCAAACGCTTTCTCCTACCCTGAACTTTTATCTAGAGACTATTTGTATAATAATTATTGCGAGTTAAAGGAGAAGCTTGCGTTAGCTCTTGATGGTAAGTTAAAAGTTCCAAAACTTTTAAATGGCTCTTTAATGAGAGATTTTTATGAAAGTATTGCGAAAACTATGGGAGGTGAAGGGTGAGATTAGAAGAAGGAGTTCGTTGGGTTGCAAAACTTATCCCTTGGTGGGAAAGGAAAGAAGAGAAAAAGTTTCCTTGTAAAACTTGCTTGCTTTATCCAACTTGTTCGAAAGTTTGTGAAAAGATTGAAAGGGATAACGATAAAGTTAGAACTTTCATAAAGCAGCATAAGTGCTGTCCAGATTGTGGCTCGTTGGAATTTTTTGAAGGTCCTAGCGGCGGAGGGAGTACAAATTTTAAATGTGCTGGTTGTGGACATTGGTTTAACATAGGTTATGGTGGAATGTTTATAGAAAGGATAAGATTGTAATGCCATTTAGAACGTTTCATGGTTGGTTGTTTGATGGAGATATTAAACGGGAGATTCCAAATAAAGAAGTTCTCCTAAAGTATAATTCCCCGATAACTCCAACCTACGTTATTTCGTTATTTCTTAATAACGGAAAACTCAATTTCTTTTTGAACAGAAATCTCAATAATATCTCTCTTCGTTACTTAGAGAAAGAAGAGCTTTTTAAGTTTATAAAGAAGTGTGTTATCGATTTTAGAGTTCAGCGAAGAAGTCTTCTTTATAAACCATATGAACCAAGATCAAAGTTGTTTAACGCATTAAGATCAAGAATACCAACTTTAAAAAACTATGATATTTTGTTGCTTTGTGAACTTATTGAAAAGATGGATAAGAAAGAAAAGAACGCCCTTTTTAGCGCTTTAGATTTAATCAAATATGAAAAGGAACGAGTTAAGCATTCAAAACAAAAAAAAGAATATAAGACTATAAAGGAGTTTATTGATGAAAATTTCTCTGTAGTAGAAGTAGGGAGTCGGTTTTGACCTCCCTACTTCTACATCTCAATTAGTCTTCGAAGACATTTTGTCCTTAATTTCTGCTCCCTTTTCAGGGGAGAGAACAGGGTTGTTTGCTTCTGCTTCAAGTTGGCCAGTACCACCACACTCCTCACAAATGGGTGTGCTTTTTACTTTGTTTGTGGCGAGAAGTTTGCTTGTTACTCCTTTCCCAAGACATTGCTTGCACTTCACATCTTCGGTTCTCTTCGTGTTCTTTTTGAAGAGATACCTACCTGTTCCTTTACAGATGCGGCAACTCTTTTCGTACTGGAAATCGGACCCGTTTGGTTGGGTCTTATGAATGAAGTACTTCCCCGTTCCGTCACACATGGAGCAAGGTCTTGTCATAATTCCTGACCCATCGCAAGACTTGCAAGGGAGACTTAAACTTTCTACCTCAAAAGTAACGTGGAAACCTTTTCCTCTACATGTTTTGCAAATATTTGGAAAGGGAACTTTTAGGTCGAACTTTTTCTTGGTTTCCAACTGCTGCTCAATGAGGTAGAGCAATAAATTGTTTTTCGATTTGGTCAAATCTTCTTTCTTTTTGACCTTTTTCGATTTCAATAATTCTTGGTAACTACTTAACACTTTGATTTCGTCAAAGTTGCTTGGATCAACACCAAGCATTCGAGCCGATGACTCTAGAGTCTTTTGGTCCATAATAGGTCCTCCTACCATCCATTTTGGAGAGAAAGTGTAACTCCCGTTTCAGTAACATCATCGGAGTATTAACTTCACCTCCTTTCATTTAGAAAATTTACCTGAAAAAAATCAGGTACGGATCAAGTAAGATCCTAAAAAAATAACAAAATCCCTTTCCTCTTTCATTTATTAATATATATAGTAAAGAACGTTTACCTTGAACTAATTTTTCTTAGTTCTTTTTCTTTTCTTTTGGAACAAACAACTGAGGAGAAGGTTAATGTTTTCTATCAAGAGTTCTTTCGCAGATTGTTCAACTTGTTCGTTGTTAGACGCGCCTTCATGCATCTTAGAGTCTAATAGTATTGACCCATACGATGTAGAAGTAGTATTTGTTTCTGAGAATCCAGGAAAAGAGGAAACAAAAGGAGAAGTTCCTCTTATCGGAAAAGCTGGACAAGTCTTTCGAGTCCCTTTTAATAGGTTTATCAAGAATTCGTTTAAATGGCTTTTGACGAACTGCGTTTTATGTATGACTATAAATAAAGATGGAACTACTGGTAATCCAACTGATGAAATAATTAGGAGATGTAGAGAGAATTGCTTCAAGATGATTGAGGTATGTAAGCCAAAGTTGGTTGTTTTGATGGGAGCTGCCCCTATGAAAGCTTTTGGTATTGCTGAAGGTGGAATAACTAATTTGAGAGGACAAATGTTTAAGTGGAAAGATTTCGATGTTCTTTTAACAGTTCATCCATCTTTTGTGAATAGGAACCAAAGTTATAAAGGTAAGTTCGAAGATGATATTAAGAAAGCTGCTGAGATATTAGGAGCTAACTTGAAACCAACTTTGAAAGTAGATGAGTCCTCATTGAAGAAAAAAGGAGTTTTTCATTATAAGATTCCAAGTAAGTTTTATCTTGATGAGTATAGGTTGGTTGATGTTCAGTTTTTAGAGAAATCAAATGAGGTTCTTTACATCTTTCGAGATAAAGCAAATAAGAAAGTTTTCTATAAAGTTCCTGACGATTTCTATTGTTATCAATGTCCAGAAGGTGTTGAATCGAGAAAAGTGGTTAAGTTTGATGACTTATACCAAATTAAAGTTCCTTATAAGCAGAGAATGAATCTAGATCCTGACATAACATATGAAGGTGATGTTAAGTTAACTGTGAAACATGCAATGGATTACTTTATTCAGAATCAAGGTGAAGCGTCCGAAGCTGACCTTAATGTAATGTTTCTTGATATTGAAAGTTACTCAAAGACGAAAGAATTTCCAAACGCAGAAGAAGCTAAGTATCCAATTTGTATGTTGACATATTCTTTTCATGGAGATGTTATAACATATGTTGTTGATAATAAAGTTCTTTTGCAAGACCAGAAAGTGCCAGATGTGAAGAAGCAAAATAATGTTATCGTCTATAAGAGTGAGCGAGAAATGTTGAATACTTTTATTAAAGATTTCAGACGATTAGACCCTGATATCTTAACTGGTTGGAATTGTGTAGGGTTTGATATACCTTACATAGTTAATAGATGTAAGAAGCTTGGAATAATGTCAACTATGTTGTCAAAGTTTAATGAGATTAATATGGATATGGCTCGTGGTTATGCTGACATAATGGGTGTGGTTGTGTTAGACCAACTTACACTTTATAGACGGTTCACATTTACAAAAAAAGAGAATTACAAGTTAGATACAATTGCTATGGAGGAAGTTGGAAGAGGTAAAAAATATGGCGGAGAGGAATTTTCTCCTCTTTTTGAAAAAGATGTAAATGAGGCGATTGAGTATAATAGAGGTGACGTTAGTTTGTTGGTTGATTTAGAGAAAACTGTAAAGCATATTGCTTTACAAAATGAATTAAGAAAGATATGCTACTCATGTTTTAGAGGAACACAAAGTACGATGGGGCAGCTAGATTCTCTAATTGTTTCGTTTTTGAAGAGGAGGGGTTTTGCTTCGAAGAATGCAGGAATACATGAAGAAGCAGTTAAGTTCGAAGGAGCTTTTGTAAAAGAGACAACTACTGGAATTCATGATTTTATAGTTGATTTTGACTTTACTTCATTGTATCCAAACTTGGTTCTAACGTATAACATTGGTGTTAATACGTTTGTAATGAAGTTTAAAGACACTGAGAATGGTTATTTTTTCGTTTATAACAAAGATAAGTTGCCTGAGAAAGTTAGTATAATAGTCGATCCGCTGTTTAAAGCGCAAGAAGTTGAAGTAACTAAAGAGCAGTTAATTAGAAAAGTAGAAGAATCTAAGCTAGTGTATACAGTAAGTGGTTGTTTCTTTAAACCCCATAATCAAGAAATATCTTTTTATGGTGAGATAATAGATTTCTTACTTTCTACTAGAAAAGACTTCAAAGATTTGATGTTCAAAGCCAAAGAATCTGGACAAGACAAAGAGAAAGAAATGTATAATATAAGACAGCTTGTTATGAAGGTTTTAGCGAATGCTATGTATGGAGTTTTGGGAAATAGTGCTTATAGATTCTTTGCTCGTGACTGCGCTAGAAGTATAACTCTTTCTGGTCAAGAAGCTATTAAAACTGTTATTCTTGCTGGAGATAACTATATCGAAAGTTTAAAAAGTAACTCTTCTTATGTTGAACCAAAGAAGCTAACTATTCAGGAGATGTATGGTGATCGTATTCCAGCAACTAAGTATATTATAACAGGAGATACAGATTCTCTTTTTGCTACGTTTAGAGATTTTGGGCTTGATATGAATAAAGAAAGAAACGAGTTAATTCTGGAGATTATGGAGAGGTGCGATAAGATTCAGAAATTTTTGAATGGAGAAGTAGTTACTAAGTTAGTGTCTTTACATAATGTTCCATTAGAACGGAATAAACTGAATTTAAAGAACGAACTTGTTATTAGTAGAGGTTTGTTTCTAGCTAAGAAGTGTTATGCCATTAATGTTATTTCACAGGAGGGTCGTTCTACAGACGAAATTATTTCAATGGGAATAGAAACAAAAAGATCTGACTTCCCTAACTATACTAAAGAATGTTTGAATGAATTATTAAACTTGGTTCTTAAATCTGAAACTATTTCTCTAAGTAGAATTTTTCAATTTGTAAAGAATAAGGAGAAAGAGATTACAAAGTTAGTTTCAGAAGGGGACAAAGCAGTAGCTAGGCCGGTATCTTTTACAAAGAAAGTTAAAGATTATAAGAAAGTTCCACAAGGAGTAGTGTCCATGTTAAATTGGAACGAACTTGAGTATGTAGCATTTCAACCTGGTGGAAGAGGGTATTTGTTTAAGATTCAAGGTGTTGACTTGGAAAAAGCACCAAAAGAAGTTGTCCAAAAGTACGATGAGAAATTTTTAAAGAAAGGGAAGAAATTGGAAGTGGTATGTGTCCCAACTGAAGAAAGTAAACTTCCCAACTATTACATTCCGGATGTAAAGAGTATGGTTAAGTTTGCGTGGGACGACCGAGTTTTGCGACTACTTGAGCCTTTGACATCTGTGAAAGAAAAAATTCTTACTTTTTAGAACAAAAATCTAGTGAAGAGAGGAGATTTGTATGAAAGAAAAAGTCAAGTTAATAGAAGTATTTACATCCTTCCAAGGAGAAGGACCTGATACCGGACGATCTATGTTAATACTTAGGTTTAAAAGATGTAATAGAACAAGTGAAGGGAAATCATGTCCTTTCTGTGATACTCAAGTTAAAATGAGGATAATTTGTGAAGCAGAATATACACTTCAGACTATTCAAGATATTATCGATAGGGATAAGTGTGGAGTTCTTATTACAGGTGGAGAACCGACTGCGTCTATTGGGAACGATAATTTTTCTCAAACATCTTTGATGTTGAAAATGCTTTCGTATCCAATTGCGAATGTTGAGACTAATGGTTATCAACTTGTGAAGTTATTACCACTTGTTGTAAGAGATA
>JGI2171J19970_10002328_pt1 | contig 10449 bp, 6 predicted proteins | sample DeeMarSWOR324_28_FD_19970 | JGI IMG/M metagenome (IMG submission 19970) | reverse complement strand
CAAGCCGACCCTGCTCCTGTAATCGCTGATGTATGAGAGTCCAAGCACAATCCTTTTCTTTGTCCACCTCACACTTACCATTATTGGTGCCACCACATGGACCGTTCAGCAAGCCTTTGTGACATGCCGTCAGGGGACAAATACCGGCAGTCTCTCCGAGGACACATTGACCACACTGGGCGCAAACCTCTTGAAAATAGCCTGGAGCATACTCGATGCCTATAAAAAGAGTATCCAGGGCTGGAATGACTGGCTTGTCAATATAAGTACTCAGCTTATGCACTCCTAAAGCACAGGACATGACCAGAATGCAGTTGGCATTCTGGATGGCTCCATTATTTTCTTTAACAGCTACTTCGGTCATCTCATCACAGGCGGTAGGGATGACTATCCAGCCGGTGACCAGCTTGCCCAGTTCTTGTAGACGCTCCCTCATTGCCAAGACCTCGTCTCTCCCACCAGTTTTGGTCATTGTGGCGCATGTACCACAACCAGCAATATATACTCGGCCAGACCCGTCTAACTGCTGCTCAATTTCCTCAAAAGTCTTTTGCTTAGTAATAGATTTCATGCCTAACCTCCCACAAATTAAAAAGTCAAAGGTTGAAAATCAAAATTACAAGTCAAAAATAGAACTTATAAATACCTTCCCTTGCNTTTTTGCTTTTTACATTACTTCTCTAAGTCGCACCTTAAGCAACGCTTAGCCTCCTGTCTCGCCTTCTCCTCAGAAAAGCTCAGTTCTATTTCTTTAAAGCTACCTTTCCTCTCTTGGAGAGGGAGACGAGGTGTTTCTGGCCTGAATTGTGGTTCCCAGCTTTCTTCCTCTGCTCCGCTAATTTCTTCCTCAATAACGCTGGGCTTCAGGTCATACATCTCGACCCGTGAGGCGTCGCCTTGGAGATATTTGTCTATGGCGATGGCGCCTCTCCTGCCAGCCGCAATACCCTCTATAACCCTACCTGGGCCAGCAATAAGATCCCCCCCGGCAAAGACCCCAGGGACATTGGTGGCTAATCTGTTCTCATCAATAGCCAGTCTTTCCCATCGGGTGCGCTCTAGGGCACTATCTGGTGGCAAAAATGATAAGTCTGGGGCTTGACCGACAGCGGCGATGACAGTATCCGCTGTGGCAAAGAATTCTGAGCCAGAGATAGGTACAGGGCGACGACGCCCGCTGGCGTCGGGCTCACCCAGCTGCATGTGGACACATTGTAAGCCAGTTACTTTCCAGTTGTCGCTTACTATTCGGGTAGGGCTGACCAAGAAATTGACTCGGATGCCTTCATCCATAGCTTCTTCGTACTCGGTATCAGTAACAAGCAGTTGTTCCCGTGCCAGCAATTCGTAGGCGTTTACTTCGTCGGCTCCAAGGCGAACAGCAGTACGGGAAACATCGAGGCCAACATGGCTGCCGCCAATAACAGCCACTCGGCGCCCAATTCTAAGTGGCTTATTAAGCTTCACATCCCTTAGGAATCTCAAACCATAGTAAAAACCTTCAACATCTTCGAGTTCACCGGGTATACCTATACGCTGGCTTCTTTGAGCTCCACCAGCAATGAAGATAGCTTCAAAACCATCCCTTCTCAGGTCTTCTATGGTGAAGTTTATGGTGATTGGCGTATTGTATCTTATCTCCACCCCCCGCTTGATGACATAGTCTATCTCCTTTTCAATGATTTCCTTCGGTAAGCGGAAGTCAGGTATAGCTACCGAAAGCATACCTCCACCTATGGGAAGGGCTTCGAAGACCGTGACTGGATAGCCCATCTTAGCTAGGAAGTAGGCGCAGGACAGACCTGTAGGTCCCGCTCCCACTACTGCTGCTTTTTGGTTGTGAGTTCGGGGAAAGGGTTCTGGCTCAGGTAATTCTCTGACGTGGTCAAAGTACCAGTCGGCGGCGAAGCGCTTAAGCGCCCTGATAGCTACGGAGTCGTCGAGTTCGCCACGGCGACATCTCCCTTCACATGGGTGATGGCAGATGCGTCCGCAAATAGCAGGGAAGGGATTACGCTCCCTGATGGTATCGACAGCTTCCAGGTACTCACCGGCTGCGATATGAGCCACATATTTGGGAATATTGATTCCTACCGGGCAGGTATGCTGACACGGTGATATCATGAGGGCATCGCACACGGCGGCCGGGCATTTCTTTTCCTTTATGTGGGTTTCATATTCATCTCTGAAGTAATCAAGGGTGGTGAGTACGGGGTTGGGACAAGTCTGCCCCAGACCGCAAAGAGAGCATTCCTTAACAGTCTTGGCTATGGTAAGTAGAGTATCCATATCCTCTTCACGCCCTTTGCCCTGAGTGATTCTGGTTAGTATTTCCAGCATTTGTTTGGTTCCCAGGCGGCAAGGGATACACTTCCCGCAGGACTCAGATTGAGTGAAGCTCAAGAAATACCTGGCTACATCCACCATACAGGTAGTCTCGTCCAGCACCACCATGCCGCCAGAGCCCATAATTGAGCCTAATTGAGCCAGTGTTTCATATTCCACAGGGGAATCCAGAAATCGGGCAGGGATGCAGCCACCTGAAGGACCACCAGTCTGCACAGCCTTGAACAGCTTGCCCCGGGGGATACCACCCCCGATATCAAATATGATGGTGGATAGGGGAGTTCCCATAGGTACCTCCACTAATCCACTGTTGGCAATCTTCCCCGTGAGGGCAAAAACAGCTGTCCCCTTGCTCTTTTCCGTACCGATGCCGGCAAACCATTCAGCGCCTCGGTCAATAATGACGGGTATGGAAGCCAAAGTTTTTACATTATTAATGTTAGTGGGCATTCCTTCCAGTCCTGATTGGGCGGGAAAAGGGGGCCGGGGACGAGGCATGCCCCGTCGACTCTCAATAGAAGCCATCAAAGCTGTTTCTTCACCACAAACAAAGGCCCCGGCGCCTTCTTTAACATGCACCGTAAAATCAAACCCTGAGCCGAGAATATCTTCACCCAAAAAGCCCCTTTGTTGGGCTTGCTCTAAGGCAGTGCAAACTCGCTTAACTGCTAAAGGATACTCAGCACGGACGTATATGTAACCCTCGTTGGTACCCATGGCATATCCAGCAATAGTCAGTCCTTCAACAACAGCGTGGGGGTCTGCTTCCAGGATGGAGCGGTCCATAAAAGCACCGGGGTCACCTTCATCGGCATTGCAGATGACATATTTCTTTTCCCCGGGAGAATTGCGGCAAAACTCCCACTTACGACCAGTGGGGAAACCAGCGCCACCCCGTCCGCGGAGGCCAGATTTCTTAACCTCCTCAATAACCTGCTCGGGAGTCATCAACAGAGCCTTTCTCAAAGCCCGATAACCCCCATGAGCAATATAATGTTCTATCTTTTCGGGGTTGATGTGCCCGCAATTTCGCAGAATGACACGCTGCTGTTTTTTATAGAAGTTTATCTCTGAGTAGTGTGGCATGGCTTTGCCAGTTACCGGGTCATGATAAAAAAGGCGCTCCACAGGCTTGCCATCTCGAAGGTGAGAACCGACAATTTCTTGAGCATCCTCGGCCTGAACACGGATGTAGAAAATGCCCTCAGGTTCAATAACCACGCTAGGACCCTGCTCGCAAAGGCCATGACCGTGGCAGCCACTTATTTCCACCGCGGCGTTCTTCAGCTTTTGCCGGGTTAGCTCTGCCTTAAGCGTCTCATAGACGGCATCAGACCCCATAGAAAGACACGGTGTCTCCTGACAAACAAAAGCAGTACGATGGTTTTCCATACTATTTTCCATCCTCCCGATTCCTGAAAAATTGCTCCACTTTCTTGGGGTTCATGCGACCATGGACATGGTCAGCAACGACCATGTTGGGAGCAAGGGCACAAACACCGATACAGGCCACAGTTTCTAGGGTATATTCGAAATCGGGGGTAGTCTCACCCTCGTCTATATCCAGGTGTTGCTTAACCAGTTTCAGTATCGTCTTTCCTCCCCGTACATGGCAAGCTGTTCCTCTACATACTCTGACAACTTTTTTGCCTCGTGGCTGAGTGTAGAGCTGAGTATAAAAACTAATCACCCCTTGTACCTGACTGGGAAAAAGTCCCAAACTTCTAGCTATGAGTGGTATAGACTGAGGAGGGATATACCCGAACTCACTTTGGATTTTTTGCAGCAACGGTATCATTGCCCACTTCTGCTGACTATGTTCCGAAACAATGGTATTTATTCGTGCTAGGTCAGCCTTTGTGATTGTCTTCGCTTTAGTCATGAAGCTCCATCCTTTTTATTCTCATATTAAGTCGCACGAGGGTTTGTCCTCTCCTTTTGCCAAGGACAAGCCTCGGCGTTACAACCTCTCCACTTAAGGGAAAGTAATTTTCTCTATTTTTACGCTGCATGCTTTCAGTGAAGGCGATTTTGTTTCGGGATTTAAGACAATGTCGAATAACTCATTAACTGGAGTCTCTGGGAATGAGATCGGCACAAAGAGCATCCCCTCACACACTGCGTCAGTAATCTTGACCGTCACAGTCACCTCGCCTGCAGTTGAGATTAACTTGACCTTTTCGCCATCAGTGATGGCAAGTTTTTTGGCGTCAGACTCATAAATCTCCACAAAAGCCTCTGGTGAGAATTTTTTTAATCGTAAAGACCTGGAGCTTCTAGAGCCGGTGCCAAAGTGATTAAGAATAGTCCCGGTGAGTAGAGTAAAGGGATAATCTGATTTTCTCTCCCTTGCTTGTGGAGTATATTCAGTGGGGGAGAAACGGGCAAATCCTTTTAGGAATTGACTACCATAGGTGCGTCCTGTTTCGTCATAGGCTAACTCATCCTGTCTTTCAGAACCAGCAAAGGCTTCGTATGAAGAAACTAGTCCTTCGATCTCACTCATAACATCTGGTAAAGACGAAAATGGCAGCGGGTAATCCATCTTGTTAGCCAAGCGCATGACTATTTCCCAGTCTGGCAGGCTATCGCCAATAGGCTTGATTGCTTTGCACACCTTGTTCGTCCTGCCCTCAAAATTAGTGAACGTCCCGTCCTTTTCGGCGAAACTTGCCGCTGGCAGAACGACATTTGCTAGTTTGGCCGTTTCCGTAAGAAACATGTCCTGGACTACTAAGAAATCTAAGGAATCTAGAATTTCCGCAATAAACTTCGAATCGGGAAAGCTCAAGACAGGATTTTCTCCAACAATGTATATGCCTTTAATATTTTTCTGTTTTACCTGCTCCATTATCTCCAAGGCTGAAAACCCAGCCTCAGCTGGCAAACTTACTCGCCAACGTTCTGCGAACCTTCCCCTAGCCTGTCCATCTGCTACACTTTGATATTCAGGGAAGAATTTGGGCAATGTTCCCATGTCACAAGCGCCTTGTCCATTGTTTTCTCTCTGCAGAGCATACACACCACCTCCCTTACGCCCAATATTTCCTGTCAGTAACGCCAAATTCGCCAGAGCTTTTACACCATCCGTTCCCGCGATATGTTGCGTGATTCCTGTGCCATAGACAATTGATGCTTGGCTTGCCTTGGCATAAAGCTGAGCGGCAGTACGAATTTCTTGACTTGAAATGCCAGTAATCTCCTCGACGTACTTCAAGGTATACTCTTTCAAGATTTCGTTAAAAGCTTCAAAGTTATCTGTTCTTCTGGCGACAAATTCCTCATCCAGCAAGCCTTCATCAATAATGACCTTGGCCAGACCATTTATAAGAGCTACATCAGTGCCGACTTTAGGGCGTAACCAGAGACGGGCAAACAAAGCGAGCTTTGTCTGTCGAGGATCTATCAATAATAATTTGACACCGCGTTGTTTGACAGCACGCTTTATGGCATAGCTTACAACAGGGGCTGAGGAATGGGGGTCAGCCCCGATAACTAATATAAGCTCGGTTTGTTCCAAGTCCTCAAGATAATTTGTGGTACCAGAGAAGCTAAGGGAAGACCCCAAACCGACACGACTGGCAGAGTTGTATAAGCGACCACCATTGTCAATATTATTGGTGCCCAGCACAGATCTGGCGAATCTCTGTAAGAGGTAGTTCTCTTCGTTAGTGCACTTGGAGGAGCCCAAGACGGCTAGGCTGTTACTGCCGTATTCATCTTTTATTCGCTGGAATTGAGTAGCAACTAGCTGCAAAGCTGTATCCCAGGACGATTCCTCAAAGCTACCGTTGGTCTTGACCAGTGGCCTAAGCAACCTGTCCGGGCTATGGATAAAATCACAGCCATAGCTTCCCCTCACGCAGAGTGTGCCTCTATTCACCGAGTTTTCCCGACCCGGTGTGACCCGTACTACACAGCCATCCTTGGCTTCCAGACAAATACTGCAGCCGCAGCCGCAGAAGGGACAGGTTGTCTGGACAACAGTCTGTGTTGTTCCTCTATATGTTTTCTCCTGCTCCGTCAGCGCGCCTGTAGGACACAGCGCCACACATGTTCCGCAAAAAGTGCACTCAGATTTTTCCAGTGGCACATTGTCCAGTGTCGCCGGTATGGCTGCAAATCCTCGTTGAAAATAGTCAATAGCACCTTCAACAACTAGCTCCTGGCAAGCTCGAATACATTTGGCACACAATATACATTTGCTTAAATCCCGTTCCAGGAAAGGATTAACCTCCTCGATGCTGGCCATCTGGGGAATCCTTTGCAGCTCCACCAATCCGATGCCCAGGTCTGAGGCAATTTGACGTAGCTGGCAGCGATTGCCTTTATCACATACCAGGCAAGAATCGGGGTGGCTGGCAAGCATCAACTTGACTATGGTTTGGCGGCGTTCTATGACTCGCGGAGAATGCGTGTTGATTATCATCCCCGATGCTATCGGTGTAACACAAGACGCTAGCAAAGCCCCATTTTGTTCATTCTCCACCAGGCAGACGCGGCAGGCACCAATCGAAAGTAAGTGGTTATCGTGACAAAGTGTAGGGATTTCTATGCCTGATTCCTTCGCCAGTTCCAGGATGGTCATCCCCAGATAGCCACTTACCTCACGACCATCGAGAGTAATGGTTATCGGCTGCAAACCAATATCCTCCTTCATAACCCACCAGGTGGGGTAAAGCTTTCCAAAGGCGATTACTTATTTTTACCTAGACCCTCCGGCCAGTTGGCAGACACGTAGGCAAAGGACGGGGGGAAGTATCTTCCTTCACCTACTGTCCTTACGCCAGTCAAGAGGTCAGAACTGGCAGCACTCTTGGCAATAAAGCCATATGCCCCTACCTGTTTAGCAACAAACATGTTTTCCTCTTCGTCATATTGGGTTAGAATCAAGACCTTTGTCTCTGGGTATTTCTCAGTTATCTGTTTCGTTGCTTCCAGTCCGCTCATCATCGGCATGACTATATCCATCACGGCGACGTTCGGCACAAGACGCTGCACCTTATCGATGGCATCTCGCCCGTCAACAGCTTCACCTATCACCTCCATGTCTTTTTGCAGGCTTAACAGAGCGCAAATTCCTTCCCTGACTACAGCATGGTCATCTACCACCAGCACCTTGATTCTTCTCAGCGTCTTATCCAAGAATTTCTCAGCCCAAGCCATTATCGAATCTGACTCGACTGGTTTGGTTAAATACTGTTCGGCTTCAAGCTTTAAACCCTCGTCCATACGCCACCCCTTAACCAGACGCTGCTCGGGTGGGGCATCAACCACAATGAGAGGCACTTCTCTGAAATTGGGGTTTTGTTTCAACCACTGGTGCAGCTGAAAGGCATCTCCACGTGGCATGATTGTGCCCAAAATAATCAAGTCAGGTTTTTCGTGACGCGCTACCTTCTCTGCCTCTAATCTGTTGCCGGCGGTAAGCACCTGCCAGCCTTTTGCCAGTAATTTAGCTTGCATATTCGCGATGAACTCCGATTCATCGTCTACCAGCATAACTTTAGTGCTCATTTCCATCATTCACCCCCTTGCCAAGTACATGTTCTCAGGAGTTGGTTTTGGCTTGGTACTATAAAGTATAATGCTCGGTCTACCGCAGGAATAGAGGTATTTACCCCAAGGGGTAGGGGAATATCACTGTAATTTTCTGCAATTATTTGCTTATTTACGCGGATGAACCTTGCTATTGATGAGGTGTGAAAATACGCAGTGCCGTGAAGACTATGAGGCAGTAATTTCAGACGTTAATAATGCCCTTGCGGAGGGCATATTTAAACAAGTCAAGGCGGTTGTGGATATCCAGCTTTGACATCAGGTTGGTCTTGTGTCTTTCTACAGTTTTAGGACTAATGACCAGCATTCTGGCTATTTCATGAATGGAGTGCCCTTCTACTAGCAGTTTTAGTATTTCTCTCTCTCGGTCGGTCAGTTGTTCGAATGTATCCTTGCTTTTTCTCACTCTGGCTATCTGTCGATAGTCATCCACTAAGAGCCTGGCTATGGAAGGAGATAGAAAAGAATCCCCATGGTACACAGACCGAATAGCTGAGGTAAGCTCTGAGGATGCCGCTACTTTACTGATAAAACCGCTGGCTCCAGCTTCAACAACGGGTAATACATATTCCCTGTCTTCATATTGGGTCAGTACTATCACCTTTGTCCCGGGGAAGTCTTTGCGTATGCGGCGAGTTGCTTCTAATCCATCCATCAGAGGCATGACTATGTCCATAAGCACTATGTCAGGTGAGAGCTTGCTAACCATTTCCAGCGCCTCCCTGCCATTGGTGGCCACACCTATTGCTTCTATATCCCCTGTGAGGGCAAGCAAGGCACAGATACCATCACGTACGATGGCATGGTCGTCAGTCACTAGTACTCTTATTTTCGCCATATCTAATATCTCGACCTATTGGAACTTTGGCCCAAACAGTAGTTCCTGCTCCAATCTTGGACTCAACGCCACTAGTACCACCGAGAAAACCGATCCTCTCTCTCATACTGAATAATCCACGACCTCGCCCATTTTCCTCTACATCGGTAAGTCTGGAAACATCAAATCCTTGCCCATCATCGTTAATATGTAGCGAAAACTCGTCTGGTTGATATATCAGTATTATGGAAACATTCTTTGCTTTAGAATGTGCGACGATGTTGCCAATGGCCCCCTGAACAACGCGGAAAAGAGCGGCTTCTACATAATGAGGAAACCTCATTTCAGTCCCTTTAAACTCTATTGTTACATTAATGTTTAGGGGCTGAAGAATATTCTTGGCATGCTGGCGAACAGCGGCGACTAACCCCAGCGTATCCAATATAGTAGGGTGGAGATTGGANATTATCCTACTTACCTCCTTATGTACCTGCACTGTCAGCGATTGGACTTTCTTCAGCCCCGCAATGAATTGAGCATCTTGATTATCAGACTTAGCGGATATTTCCATCAGCACTTCTAGCTGAAGCGCTATCCCAGATAAAGATTGACTGGTCTCATCGTGTAGCTCACGAGCAATCCTTCTACGTTCTTCTTCTTCTGCTACAAGATTCAGTCGTGTGAGTTTGCGTAATCTTTCCCGTGCTTTTCTCAAACGCTCGTACAATCTTGCTTGTTCAATAGCTATTCCAAGTTGGTCTCCAATTGAGTGTAAGAGATGCACGTCTTCTTTGGTAAAGCTATGTGGCACATGACTGGCAACATTCATCACCCCTAGAACACTGTCTTTCGCTCGGAGAGGGACGCTTATGAATGCCCTTAAACCTTCTAAGCTTATCAAATCAAGCCGAGCGGCAGTTGGTTCCGAGGAAATGTCCTCCAATAGCACTGCCCTGCCATTTTGAGCTACCTTTCCTGCGATTCCCTCGCCGAGTTTAAGACGCATTTCTTCAGCATATTTAGTGGAAAGACCGTGATAAACACGGTAGAACAACGTCTGACTCAGCTCATCCAGGAGCATTATTCCTCCAACGGTTCCGTTCATAATATTAAGCACATTGTCTAAGCCAATCTTGAGAATAGCATCCAACTCCTGCAGACCGCTGATAGCCGCCGAGACTCGACTCAAAGCCACGAGGTTATGATAATGTTTCTCAGTATCGCTGCGCTCACCAGATATGTTTAAATCGGAACTAGCTGGTTCGGCAGCTTTCTGAACTTCTTCAGCCTTTTTCATTGTCAGTTAATCCACCAAAGTAGCCCTGCATTTAAGCCTATACAAAATTGTGACCTTTTGCAACCTCTTGTATTCATTATGATGCTATTAGTGGCGTAGCGATTGACGAATATCAGAAAGGTATTGAGCATCCACAACAACACAGTAGAGTATAGCCCGACAAATCGAAGATTTGACTGGGAACTCGGGCCCACACAATCGACAGATTTTGAGGGTAAAATTGATTGGGCACCCGTATCATTTCGAAACGTCGCTGATTGCTTGTTGTTGGCGGAGAGGGTGGGATTCGAACCCACGGTCGGGAAAAACCCGACACACGCTCTCCAGGCGTGCCTGATAGACCACTCCAGCACCTCTCCACGGAGAGGGTGGGATTCGAACCCACGCTCCGATATAATCGGAGACCGCTTTTCGAGAGCGGCACCATAAA
>JGI2171J19970_10002327_pt1 | contig 10451 bp, 12 predicted proteins | sample DeeMarSWOR324_28_FD_19970 | JGI IMG/M metagenome (IMG submission 19970) | reverse complement strand
TTGAGGGTGTTGATGAAGCAGATATAGTAAAAAATGATGGAAAATACATCTATGTTGTTTCTGGACAAAAAGTTGTTATTGTTGATGCCTATCCTGCTGAAACTGCTGCCATACTTTCGGAATTAGAATTAAATGGAACACCTCAAGAAATGTTCATTAATGGAGATAAGTTAATTATCTTTGGACAAGAAAGTTATGAATATTACGATTATATGGTTCCAAGAATGCCTTACTCACAAAGGATGTTCATTAAAGTATATGATGTTTCTGATAGATCAAATCCTGTTATAAAAAGGGATATCTATTTTGATGGAAGCTATTTTGACTCAAGAATGATAGGAGATTATGCCTATGTTATCTTAAAGAGTTATATCTATCCAGAAGAAATCGAAATGCCTGAGATAGAAGTTGGTGGTGAGGTAAAATCTGCTTGTAGATGTGCAGATATCTATTATTTTGATTATCCAGATTATTCCTATTCAATAACAACAGTACTATCTGTAAATACTCAAAATGATGAAGAAGAAATTAAAAGTAAAAACTTTCTTTTAGGTTATAGTCAAGAAATGTTTGTTTCGCTTGAAAACATATACATAACTTATACTCGTGGTTGGTATGAACCAATACCTCTAGAAGAAGGTGTTGAAATACCAACTGAGCAAACAATAATACACAAAATATCAGTAAAGGATGGAAATATCGAATATAAAACGAACGGAAAAGTTCCGGGAAGAGTCTTAAATCAATTCTCTATGGATGAATATAATAATAATTTCAGAATAGCAACAACAGCAGGTCGTGTTGCCAGAACTTTGGAACAGGCAACTTCAAGTAATAATGTCTATGTTCTTGATGAAGATTTAAATATCGTTGGTAAATTAGAAGATTTAGCTCCTGGAGAACAAATCTATTCTGCAAGATTCATGGGAGACAGATGCTATCTTGTTACCTTTAGAAAAATCGATCCTTTGTTTGTTATAGATTTATCAAATCCAAGTCTTCCCACAATCCTTGGAAAATTAAAAATACCTGGTTACTCTGATTACCTTCATCCTTATGATGAGAATCATCTAATAGGAATTGGGAAAGAGGCTATTGGAGCTGAGGAAGGCGACTTTACTTGGTATCAGGGAGTTAAACTTTCACTTTTCGACGTGAGCGATGTTTCAAAGCCAAAGGAAATCTCAAAGTATGAAATAGGAGACAGGGGAACAGATTCAAATGCCTTACATGATCACAAAGCTTTCCTTTTCAGCAAATCTAAAGGAATGATTGTTATTCCAATAACACTTGCAGAAATTGATGAGGAAAAGTATCCTACAGGTGTTCCTCCAAATATGTATGGAGATTTTGTCTGGCAAGGAGCATATGTTTTGAATATTGATTTAACTAATGGAATAACTCTAAGAGGAAGAATAACTCATCTTGATGATGAAGAATATTTCTTAAAGAGTGGGTATTACTTTTACACACCCTACTCTGTTAAAAGATCGTTATACATAGGAGATAATTTATATACACTATCTAGCAAGATGATAAAAATGAATAAATTAGATAGCCTAGAAGAAGTTAATAAAATAGAATTGCCTTATGAAGAAGAATATTATGGTTATCCAGAACCTGTAGTTAGATAAATTCGTTGATAAACGAAATTAAAAATTCTATTTTTAAATTTTACTTTCGAATTCAATTTATGGTTCCTTGCTATATTAAAGATGAAGGTAAATATAAATGGGAAACATTTAATCCAGCGAAATGTATAGAGTTAAGTTGTGAAAAAATAGAGGCAAAAATATTTTCTTCTTCAGAAAATAGTTGGATAGAAGTAAATGACGAAGAGTATAATAGTTCATTGACTTATTTATGCCAAGAATATAAATTAGCAAAATGGCCTATTAAAAATTCTAAAAAAGTAGAACAAAGGGTAATAAGTCCGAATATAATTTATGTTCTAGGAGATGAAGTAAAGCAGGGAAAAAAGAGTAAAAGTAAACTTATATCAGAAAATAGTAGGGCTTTATTTGATTTTATAGAAAAGAGGGAAAAGATGGGAGGAATTTCACGAAAACAACTTTTTAACACATTTAATTATAAAAATTATAGACAGGTATTGAATAATTTAATTTCACATGATTACGTAAAAATTATAAAAAAAGAATAAAAATAATTTTATTTCTTTAAATGGTGGTGTGTACTCTTTTCAAAAATTGTAAGGTAAACAAATTTCTTTTTTCCTGTATTAACTGTTCTATGCCACTTATTAACAGGAACAGTAACTATATTCCCTTCTTTAACATTAATTTTTTTCTTACCAATCAAAATATATCCTTTACCTTTCAAGAAAATGTAAACCTCTTCTGCATTGTGTCTATGTCCCCTACTCATCTTAAACTCTTTATTTACCTTTCCAGGATATAATGCATTAAGACAAATCATTAATTTCTTTAAGCTGGTTTTTTTAGAAGGTAAGTCAATTAGAACATAATTTATCTCGTTTTCAAAACCTTTAATGTTTTTATAAATACTTTTACCATTCTTTTTAGCATCCTTAACCCTTAACTTAAGTGTTTTTCCTTTGAATTTTTTAAGATTAGTTTTCATAACATTCCCTTTACTAAATTCTCAATAGCATCTTCAATATCATCAGATTTCACAATCCCTGATGCAACTAAAACTCCCTTAGATCCTAATTCTATAGCTTTTTTAACATCCTCAGTTGTTTTAACACCAGCCCCGCAGAGAACATCTGTTTGAGGAGAAGTATTTTTAACGTTCTCAACAGTTTTTTTAATAACCTCTGGCTTTGCTGTTGAAACAGAAACATCTCCTCCTATCAATTCTGGCGGTTCAACAGCAATAAAGTCTGGACCATAAGCAGCTAATCTTTTTGCCTCTTCGCTATCCCTAGCACAAACAATTGATATTAAATCGTATTTGTTACATAATTCAACGCATTTCTTAATATCTTCAGAAGGAATTTTTTTTTCAGAATGGTTTATCAAAGATCCTATACCATTCATTAACTTAACTTCTTTAGCCAAAATAGCCCCAGTATGTGAACCTGATTCAACAGGATCTATATGCTGTGAAATTGTTGGAACAATTTTTGCAACTTCTGAAAAAACTAATGGTGGGGGAGCAACCAAAATACTAACATCATGTTTTTCTATAACTTTTTTTGCTGCTTTAGCAACCTCAAGAGCTCTTTCACCAAGAACTTCCTCGTATTCTTTTAAATTGATTACTAAAACAGGAAGTTTTATCTTCATATAGGTTTAAACCTTTTCTCTAGTTTTTCTTTTAATATATGTAGAGTTGTGTATTCCATTTCTTCTTCTCCAAGTCTATGAGGTTCAAATGGTCCTTGTCTTCTAAGAATGTCAGCAACTTTTAATGCCTCCCATCTCACCATATCAAATGATGGATCATCAAACATATCTTTTGGTCCTATTAATTTTCCATTAGCTAACTGAAATCCGTAACACATGACTCTTGGTGGCCCATCGAATCTAGCAGGATGAGCATCCTTGGCACCAACAGGCATTAGAGGACCGTGATGACTTCCTCTCATCCATCCTCCAACAATCCATGGTTGTGCAAATGCTTCTAAAACCTCTCCAACAGCAGGTAAACCATGCTGTGCTCTTACAATCATGACAGGATCATCTTTACCAACATATTTTCCAGCAATTAGATTTAATCTTGTGGTTGATGTCGAAGAAGCATATAATTTATCCGTATTTCTGTAAACATGTTTTATTACATATCTTCCAGGCTGTCCAATGAATGCTAATAAATCATATAACTCTTTAGGGCATTTTAACTCAATTTTCTTGTTCTCCTTTATATCATGAACCTCGAATGTAAANCCGTCNTGTAAATNAGGATCTATAACTAAACCAGCAGTTGAAAACGGATCTGCGAACATCTTGTATAATGGAATATTCCATGCTCCTGGCTCTGTCTTATCTGCCATAAAGATTAAAACAGGTTCTGAAGGTCTTTCTTCAAATTCTAATTCAGCAACCCCTGGTCCCATTCCTTTGAGATTACCAGAAAAGGTTTCTTTCAACAAGTCTTGCCCAGCACCGTAAAGTTTCAACTCCTTAGCCTTTTCAGTACCCTTTTTGAAAATATCATAAGCTAAACCATGAATTTCTTGGTTATCTATGCCTTTCTGGTGAGTCATTATTAATTGTAGGTCATCACCGCATCTTGTGACATGACAATCTATTAACAAACCTCTGTTTCTTGCGTTTTCCAATTCAATCCTAGCTAAATCTATAATAGCAGGATGAGAATCTGAATGCCCCACAAAACCTCCAATATCTGCCTTGATTACGCTTAAAGTAACTCTCATACATTACAAATAGTTTACTCAGAATATAAAGGTTAAGTTATTTTTACTCCACTACAAACATTGCGAGGATTGACCTAACATCATCCAATGTCCTAATTTTGTTTCTCACACAATAGTCTATATCTTCTTTTTCATTACCTTCAAGTTCGGTGACAATGTCATAAACGCCATAAACTTCCCATACACCCCTAACATTCTCAATTTTTTCAAGATCTTTCATCACTTTCCTTTCTTTTCCTATATCTGAATTAATTAAAACATAAGCTTTTGTCATATTATCAAAAAATTTTATATTTTAGATATATAAAAATTCTGTACTAATTTTTTAGTATTATTGTGTATACTCCGATCTTCCAGCAATGTAAATTCCTATTTTCCAATCGTTTCCATATCTTGTTATAATTCTACCTCTTCCATCTATTGAAGTTAAAGCATGGTTGTTTACTTTCACTGAATAGTTTTTATTTTCTAAATCATAATCAACCTTTACTCCATCATTTACACCAACAAGATAACCACTAAAGTCGCTGTATCCCAGAGTTGCTGTTCTACCAGAAGATGAACGATCCATCTTTATAAGTTCACATTCAAGTTCTCTTCTGTCTTTCTCTTCTAACTTCAAAAAAGTAGAATTAAATTCCTCTTCTCTCAGAATCAAATCTATATCCATATTGTCAAAAAGTCTACCTCTCATAATTTTTCTATATTTTAAAAGTATAAATATAAGAATTACATTACCAAAGCAACACAAATATATATTGCCCTTAAACTATTCTTAATAGATTGAAATGTCAGCTTTTGATTCAATAAGATACACCTTAAATAATCAAACTGTCTATGAAATGCTCATCAATGGAGAGTGGATAAAATCTTCTACAAGAGAAACTATAGACGTGACAAGTCCTATAGATGGTTCTTTTGTAGCAAAAGTTCAGAAAGCCTCTGTAAAAGAGACAGAGAACGCTGTTGAAGCAGCTTTCAATACAAAGCATATAATAGAAAAAATGGATGCCTTTGACCGAGCAAAAATATTAGACAAAGCCGCTGACTTGTTAGAGCAAAACAAAGAAGAATTAATTAACACTATTTTTTGGGAAGCAGGAAAAACTAAAGAGCAAGCTAAGGGTGAAGTAGAAGCTTCTATACAAAGACTTCATTATGCTGCTGATGAAGCAAAAGAAATAAGAGGAGATTTCATAAAAGGAGATTTCGCTCCTTCTCAGAGAAAGACATTAGGAATGGTTATAAGAAAGCCTTTGGGTGTTTTATTAGCTATCACACCATTCAATTATCCTCTTTACACAGCGGTTTCAAAGGTTGCCCCGGCAATAGCTGCAGGAAATTCTATTGTAATGAAACCTGCAAGCGATGATCCCATTTGTTTGTTAATGTTTGCTAAGATAATGCAGGATACTGGTTTACCTAATGGTGTCATAAACGTAATAACAGGTTCAAGTTCAGAAATAGGAGATGTTCTAGTCAAACATCCTAAAGTTGATATGATTTCTTTTACAGGTAGTACTGTTGTTGGAAGACATATTGCAGAAATAGCTGGAATGAAAAAACTTCATTTAGAATTAGGGGGCAAAGCACCGGCAATCATACTTGAAGATTGTGATTTTAACTTAACTGTAAAAGAAGTTGCAAAAGGCTGTTTAAAGTACAGTGGGCAAAGATGTGATGCCATAAGTAGAATATTAGTTGTTGAAAGTATAGCTGATAAAATAGTTCCAGCTCTTGTTGAAGAAGCAAAGGGGTGGAAAATGGGAGATCCTAGAGATGAAACAGTTTTAATAGGTCCTTTAATAAATGAAGGGGCTGCTTTGAAAGTTGAAGAGCTGGTTAATGATGCTATAAATAAGGGTGCAAAGGTTTTGTACGGAGGAAAGAGGTATGGAAGATATTTTGAACCAACTGTTTTAGATAACGTAACTACAGATATGAGAATAGCATGGGAAGAAACCTTTGGTCCTGTTCTTACGATTTTAAGAGTTAAAGATTATGAGGAAGCAATAAAAATTGCCAATGATTCGGAATACGGTTTGGATGCCTGTATTTTTACAAAGAATATTGACAAAGCATTAGATGCAGGACAGAGAATAGAAGCTGGTTCTATTCATATAAATGCTCATCCAACTCATGGAATAGGTGCTTTTCCGTTTGGGGGGGATGAGAGCTCTGGTATGGGAAGAGAAGGTATCAAATATAGTATAGAAAACATGTCAAAAATTCATGTGATTGTCCATCATCCCAAGGAAGATTAAAAAATATTTTTTAATATTATCATTCTTTTTTTAGTAAAATATTAAAAGTAAGATAATTCAATATATGAGTATATGTCTGTTTTCAGAGCATATGACATCAGAGGAATTTATGGAAAAGATTTAACAGATGAAGTAATGAAAAGAATAGGAAAGGCTTTAGGAACGCTTCTAGAAGGAAACAAAACAGTTTGTGTTGGTCATGATGTAAGAAATTCTTCTGAAAGTCTTTATGAAGCTTTTTCCGCAGGATTATTATCAACGGGATGTAATATAAAATTTTTAGGGTTAATTCCAAACCCGGTTCTTTATTTCTATTCTTTCAAACACAAAGTTCTTGGGGCCTATATAACAGCATCACACAATCCTAAAGAATGGAACGGTTTAAAATTGGTAAGATCAACAGGGGTTAGTTTTATAGAAGAGCTTGAGGATTTAAAGAAAATATATCAATCTGAAAAATTTATTCAAGGCGATGGCAAAGTAACATCAGATAATGCTATAGAACAATACAAAAACTTCTTGAAAGAAATAATTGGAGAGGTTAGGGGAAAAATTGTTGTTGAATCCTTTGGAGGTACAGGTGTAGTTGCTTTAAATATTTTAAAAGATTTTGGTTTGAATGTAATTGGCTTACATGATAAAATTGATGGTAATTTCTATGGTTTTGAACCAGAACCACAAGGAGAAAACATGAAAATGCTTAGAGAAGCTGTTAAAAAAGAGGAGGCAGATTTCGGGGTTGCTTATGATTGTGATTTAGATAGATCTGTGTTTGTGGATGAAACAAGTAGAGAACTTAATGGAAGTATGATGAGTCCTGTTTTTGCTGAATACATATTAAATAAAGAAAAGGGTCCTATTTTGATAACTGCTGATTGTTCTAGTGAGATTGAAAAAAGAGTTAATGATTTAGGGGGGAGAGTTGTTTGGTGGAGAGTAGGTCATGGTTTTATAGAACAAAAAGGTTTAGAAGAAAATGTTTTATTTTCTGCAGAACAAAGTTCTCATTTTTGGTTCAACAGAATCTTTCCATTTTCGGATGGTATTCTTGCAACACTTTATCTTGGAAAGATACTTTCTGAAACAGATAAAAAACTATCAGAACTAGTAAACAAAACAAAAATTAATCCAATGAGAAAAATCTACATAGATGTAGATACCGATGATAACAAATTAAGAATTGTAAAAGAAATATCAAAGAAGTATCCAGATGCTCTTAATATAATGGATGGAGTTAAAATAAAATTAAACGATACTGAATGGGTTTTAATTAGGGCAAGCCAAACAACACCCACGATAAATATTTGTATAGAAGCGAGCTCAGAAGAAAGACTTGAAGAATTAATAGATAAATATACTGATCTAATAAAATCAGTTTAAGTAATATTTATATGCAAGTTCACTCATTCTTAATTTATGGATATTAAAAAAATATTGATAGGTTCGGCTATATACATTGTCTTGGCAATTCTGATAGGATATTTTGTATCAAGCTTTGCAATATACGCAGCAGCGATAGCAGCACTCATAGCAGGCATATACATGGGGAGAATGGCTTTATCATCAATGAAAGCTATTTTTAATGGTTTCGTCGTTGGCCTAGTTGGTGGGATAGTTGGTGGATTACTATCAACATATCTACCAACCTTTGGTGGCGTCTCTCTAGCAATACCTATGGGTGGATGGTTGAATTCTATGCTTGCTAGCTTCTTTGCAGCAGCTGTTCCCTGGCTTGCAATTCCATCAATGGCAATAGTGGGCTTCATCTGGGCCGCAATCGGTGGTTTCGTAGGATTCAAATATCTACACAAGAAGTAAGAAACAGTTTCATAATTTTGACTTTTTTCTATTTTTATTAGTTTTATTTAACCATAACAAATTTCTCTAAATTAATTGATTTGTAACTGTAGATGTTTTAGCAGTTTGATTTAAACTATAATTATATAATTGTCTGCTGTCTTTTAGATGAACCTTATAATATGGACAGGTATCATTCCATTCATTAAATTTAACTTCACACTCTTCATGATTACCTGTTAAACATGGTGCTTTGGGGTAATATTTACATTTTATAGCCATTTTTTCTCCTTCTCCAAATTCATTTCATTTGAATGCAGTCAAAATAATTAAAGCAGAGGGAGAAGCCTTTTTATTTTTCGGACAACCCCTTTGGGTTTTTTCTCCTCTGCTTTTTTGAGAATATGAAAAGAGTTAAATATAAATATTATTAAAAATATTATAATAGTACTAAAAAATATTTTTTAATGATATTATGTGGATAGTTAAAGAGGAGGGGGGTAAGCATTCAAGCCTTCCTGCAAGGATATTGAAACCAGAAGAATTGAAAGCAGCAACGTCACCTCTTGCTTGGAAAATTCTACAGTTGTTAACAGAAAGACCATACTATCCCAAGGAAATTGGAAAGAAACTGAAAGTTCATGAGCAGAAAATTTATTATCATATAAGAAATTTAGAAAAAGCCAAATTGATTAAAGTTGTGAGAGAGGAGAGGAGACAAGGAGCAATAACCAAGTATTATTACATAACCAATCCAGCCTTGACCCTTATTCTAAAACCCCTGGAACCGACAACAAAATTCTTTAAGATGAGGCAGGAATATGAGAACTTTTTAAGTCCCTTTATAACTGAAGGAAAGTTTGATGCTGTTTTTGTAATGGGAAGTCCAGAACCACATGGTCCAACAAAGCAAAGAGGACACGATGGAATTTATGCTACAAATCTAGGTTTGTTCTTTGGGAGGTTTCTTAATTACTCGCCTACCAATTCTGTAAAATTAGACACAGAAATGAGAAAAGAAGATTTAAAAAACAATTTAATATTAATCGGTGGTCCGGCAATAAACCACTTAACATCACAAATTAATTCAAAGCTACCAATAAAGTTTGTAAAGGTAAAACATAATGGCAGTTATTATGATAGTTTTTATTCAACTATATCTAAAAAGAACTATACTGACGAAAGTTATGGTATAATAGTTAAAGCTAATAATCCTTTTGATAAAACTAAAAAAATATTGGTTTTAGCGGGTAGGAAATTCAAAGGTACTCAAGCAACAATGCTCGCCTTCTTGTTAAAGTTTGATGAACTTTGTGAAGGCAATTCTTATAAGAAGGGTTATCCTGCAAGAGTTGTTGATGGTTTAGATTTGGATAACGATGGGGAAGTAGATTTCGTAGAATTCATAGAATAAGTATTTAACTTTTTCTTTCAGTATTGGTATTATGTCATTATTTAGTGAAGAAGATATAGATAAAAATATTAATTTAGAAGATTATCCTGAAAGGGTTTTACAAGTACTCTGTCATTTATATAATGAAAACAAAAGAGGAAGAAAAATTATACCTCAAAATGAGTTTAATAATAAATTGTACATTCCAAGAGCATCGGTTTCTTATAGTACCAATAGATTAGAAGATGATGGTGTTATAGAAAAGATTCCTCTTGGTAGGAGAAGAAAGGGTATAAGACTTATTAGAGGAATTTCAGAAGAAGAATATAAAAAAATAAGGGTATATTTAGTTCGTTAAATTTTTAATATTTCTATGATGATAAAATTTCTTCCATTTTTCCTTTAATTTTTTCTGCATCTTTAAGTAATTGTTCATACATTGAATAAAGTTCAATAAAATTATTTCCTTCTTTTGTTTTATAATAAATTATAGATTTTCGACGACCTTCAAATCTCTCTTCATATCTTACTAGTCTACATTTTAGCATATTTTTTAAATATTTTTTTCCTACAGCAGGATTCAAATTAGCTTTTTCTAATACATGCCTATATACAGAACCTTCAGAATCAATAGATT
>JGI2171J19970_10002320_pt1 | contig 10460 bp, 5 predicted proteins | sample DeeMarSWOR324_28_FD_19970 | JGI IMG/M metagenome (IMG submission 19970) | reverse complement strand
GAGCCGCTCTGCCCCGGTGGCCAGACGGCCGACTATCGTGCCGTCCTGGTTCCAGACGTAGATCTCGCCGTCGGGCGCGACCGCGACGCCGCCCGGATCCACGACGGGGTAGCTGGCCACCAGGCTGGCCAGGTCCGGGCTGAAGATCTTCACCCGGTCGTTGCCCGTGTCGCCGATGATGATCCGACCATCCGGCAGCAACGCCAGGGCGCGCGGGTCTCGCAGCCGCCGGTCGTCCTGGTAATTGTCGCCGAACGTGCCCAGCAGGCGACCGGTGCTGCGGTCGAAGATGGCGAAGCGATTACGCCGCGAGTCGACGACGATCACGCTCGTGTCGGTGACGGCCGCCGCGGCGACCTCGCCGAGGTTCTGGGAGTACTGTCGCTGCAAGACCGTCGGGTCGGCCAGGTAGGAGCGGACGCTGTCCCCGTAGACGGTCTCGATGGTCTCCGATCGGGTGCCCATCAGCGTGACCGCGCGGCTCTCGATCTCCAACACGAGTTGCGGCGCACCCTCGGGCCCGTAGCCGATGGTCAGCAGTGGCGCCGCCAGGCCACGCGCGACGCGGGTGACGCGGATCGGGAAGTCGAAATCTGGGCGCCGGGCCAGGTCCTCCTCGGTGGTGAGGCGGATCCGCTCCACCTTGCGCAGCTGCCCGTCGAGGATGAGCAGCTGGTCGGTCGCCGCGAAGGCGATGTCCACAGCTTCACGGAACGATCCGCGCCCGGTCCCGATACCGCCATAGAGCAGATCGTTCGGCCCGATCTCCGCCTCGCTGGACGCGTTGCGTCGGAAAAGTCGCCCGACTTTCTTGTCGAGAACGACGACGGTGCCCAGATCGTTCACCTCCGTAGCGACCGGCTCCTCGAAGTCCGCGCCGCGCATGGTGACGTGGCCGGCGATCCCGCGGGGCGTCGGCCCGTGCCAGGGCAACTCGGTGAACGGCGCGAAAGCGAAGATTTGGGTGGGCGTGCGCTCGTCGGCCACGTAGATCCAGCCGTCGTTGCCCACGGCCAGCGACACCGGGTCCCTGATAGGATCTTCCAGCGTGATGTCGCGGACGAACAAGCCGTCCCAGCTGAAGATCTGGATGCCATTCCGCCCGCGGTCGAGGACGTGGACATTCCCCGCCGGTCCCAGGGCCATGTCCACCGGGTCCGAGAGCTGGCCGCCGCGACTACCCTTGCTGCTGATGCTCCGCAACGGCTGGCCGCCTGGGCCGAAGACATAGACCTGATTGCGGCCAGCGTCGAGCACGAAGACCTCGCCCGACGATGCGATGTCGATGGCCACCGGCCGATCGAGCTGCTGGCCGTAGCTTCGCCGATACTCGCCACTCGAGTCGAAGACGAACACCAGTCCGCGGCCGTCGGCGATGTGCACGCTGCGATCGGGCGCCACGCACAGGGCNGNGGGGCGGTCAGGCGCGCCCGGCTGCCCCTTGGCAGGCAGCTGGAACGAGCCCTCGGCCATGTAACTGGACTTGGCGACGGCCTGACCCCGGGCATGGGCGGCGGCAAGCGCAACGAGTGCGAGGGCGGCCGCGAGCGGGACGAAGGTAGCGAAGAGACGCCGGGTTAGTTGCACGGCGGCAGAGGCTCCAGTCTGAGGTTCACGAGCGGACGGTCTCCCTCCTGAAACACGAACCTGGAGAACCCGGCCACCACCTCGTCGCCGTGGTTCAGCTGCTGCGGTGCGCGCAGCGGTGTGCCACGCACGAGCGTGCCGTTGGTGCTGCCCAGGTCCTCGATCCACCAGGTCACGCCGCGCTGGCGGATCTTGCAGTGGTGTCGAGATACCGATCGGTCGGGGAACTGGACGTCGTTGTCCGTGGCCCGCCCGATCTGTACCTCGGGGTTCTCGATTCGGAAGGCCTTACCGCGATGGACGCCGGCGACGACCCAGAGGCGGCTGAGCACGCCGCTGCGGTCGTTGATGAACCTGAATTCGAGGTCAGCCAGCCCGATCATGTCCCCGTCGTTGAGCGGCCGCCGCTCGCCCAACTGAAGCTGGGCACCATTCAGCGTCGTGCGAGAGTCCGCCGCCGTCACCTCCAGGACATAGCGAGAGTCCTCCCGCTCGATGCGGACGTGGTGGGCAGCGACTCGGTCGTCACGGATCCTCAGCGTGTTGGCGTTGGCACGACCGACCGACATCACTGGGACCCTGAGCGGATACTCCCGATTCCGCTCCGCGTAAAACTGCCCGATGAGCGCTGCGCCGTTCGAACCTGCGCTCAGTGGTCTACTCCTGTGCGGGGAGGGCCAGTATCGCCGTACGCTCCTGAATGTTAGGGACTTCGTACGGACTGTCAATCACGGCATCTGCCGCCTACGGCATCTGCCGCCTGGCGACCGGCTTTCCCGGTCCCGCAGGGGCGATTTAGGCGAGGGAAAAACGCGCCGGGCGGGTACAGTCGGCAAGGATCCGCCTGTTACTACACCGGCCTGATAGGGCAAGTGCCAGGCCATCTGTTGAGCCTGGGTTGATACCCCACCGCCATGCTGGGGCGTGTGGTCGCAGGCACGCTCGGCGCTGCAGCGCCATTTCGGGTACGACGACTTCCGCCCGGGCCAGCGGGAGGCGATCCTCTCGGTGCTGCGGGGGCGTGACACGCTCGTGGTCATGCCCACCGGCGGCGGCAAGTCGCTGTGCTACCAGATCCCTGCCCTCGTGCACCGAGGCCTGACCCTCGTCGTCTCGCCGCTCATCGCCCTGATGCTGGACCAGGTGAGCGCCCTGGAGCGGCGCGGCATTCCGGCGGCGCTGGTCAACAGCACATTGTCGAGCGCCGAGATCGAGGCGTGCCTCGCCCGGGCCATGGCTGGCGAGCTGAAGCTGCTCTATGTGGCGCCCGAGCGGTTCGCCAGCCGCCTCTTCCGGCGCGCGCTGCAGGAGATGGAGATCAGCCTGGTGGCCATCGACGAGGCGCACTGCGTCTGCGAGTGGGGTCACGACTTCCGGCCCAGCTACCTGCGGCTGCGCGACGTCTGGCCGCAGATCGGCCGCCCGCAGCTGGTCGCGCTCACGGCGACGGCCACGCCCGAGGTGCGACGTGATATCGTGGCCGAGCTCGAGCTTCGGGCGGCGCGTGTGCTCGTGCGCGGGTTCGATCGCCCCAACCTGCGTTTCACTGTGCGGCGCGAGGAGCGGCTGACCGAGAAGAGCCGGGCGCTCGTCGCGGAGCTCGGCCGCCGTGAGGAGACGGCCATCGTCTACGCTTCCACGCGCAAGAGCGTGGAGGCGGTCACCGAGCTGCTGCGGAGCGCCGGCGTCAGCGCCGCCGCCTATCACGCCGGGCTGCCGCGCGCGGAGCGCGCCTGGGTGCAGCAGGCGTGGACGTCCGGCGACGTACCGGTTGTGGTGGCGACCAACGCCTTCGGCATGGGGATCGACAAGGAGAACGTTCGGCGCGTGGTCCACTTCCAGATGCCCGACTCGCTGGAGGCGTACTATCAGGAGGCGGGGCGTGCCGGTCGCGATGGTGAGCCCGCCGAGTGCATCCTCCTGCACAGCTACCGCGACCGTTTCGTGCACGAGTTCTTCATCCGCGGCTCGTATCCACCACGCAAAGTCGTCCTCTCCACCTACCGTGCTCTTCGTGAAGCGGCTCGCGCCTGCGGTGGTCCGGTTCCGGCTGCTCGCTTCGCGCACCGCGTAAAGGGCCTCAAGAGCGAGCGCGAGGTCTACTCGGCCCTCCGCATCCTCAGGGAGGCCGGAGCGGTCGAGGATGCCGCCGCCCGCCGCGATTGCACCGTTCGCTGGATCGCCAGCCTGGCGCAGATCGAGGACCTGTTGCGGGATGGAGGCGGGGCAGCGGATGTCCCCGAGCTCGTTCCGCTGCTCGAGGGCCTCGCCCGAGCGTCCGCTGGCGGCGAGCGGCGGCTACTGCGGCTGTCGCGACGTGAGATCGCGCGCTGGGCCGGCGGTGACTTCGGGGCCGCCCGGGCCGGGCTCGACGCGCTCCAGCGGGCCGGCCTACTGGGTTGGCGCGACGAAGGCCAGTCTGCCGGCTACCTGCCGCGCGATCCGGGGTTGGGCCCGGACGAGCTGTCGCTGGATTGGGAGCGTATCCTCGCGCGCCGTAACCTGGAGCTGCGGAAGCTGAGGTGCATGGAGAAGTACGCCTTCCAGCGCGGCTGCCGGCGCCGCTACATCCTGGGCTATTTCGGTGAGTACCTGGCGCGAGGGCAGTGTCACGGCTGCGACCGCTGTGGCTGATCGCTGGGGACCGCAGCTGTATGCGCCCTAGCGGCTGTTACCGCCCTCTCCACCCGCTGCAACCTCTCGCTCGCCCAGCAGGTGCAGGTCGAACCAGCGCCTCATCCGCCGATAGCTGTCCTTGCGCGAGGGCACCTCGTCCCAACCGTGATCCTCCATTGGATAGACCACCAGGTCGAAATCCTTGTCCAGCTCCATGAGCATCTGGGCGAGCCGGAACGAGTCCTGGATCTGGACGTTCTCGTCGACCAGCCCGTGCTGGATCATCAGCGCGTCCTGGAGCCCCTCGGCGTAGTACATCGGGCTGGAGCGCCGGTACGCCTCCTCGTCATCGAGCTGTGACCCGTTGAGGATCCGGCTGGTGTAGCCCTGGTTGTAATGCGCCCAGTCGGTGACCGGGTACAGCGCGACGCCGGCCGCGAACTTGCCGGGATGCCGGAAGAGCGCCATCAGCGTGAAGAACCCGCCGTACGAGCCGCCGTAGATGCCGATCCGCCCGGGGTCCACGCCGTAGCGCTCGGCCAGGATCTCCAGGAACGGCAGGCCGCTGTCTACGTCGGAGACGCCCATCTGTCGATACGCGTAGGTGCGGTTCGCGTGGCCGTAGCCCGAGCTGCCGCGATAGTCGAGGTTCGCCGCGACGTATCCTCGATCGCGCATGTAGTTCGCGTAGAGGACCATGCGGCCGCGCCGCCAGCCCTTCGTCACGCCCTGCGCGCATTCGCCGCAGCCGTGCACGTAGATGATCGCGGCGCCGTTGTGCTCGGCCGGCGGCTCCCAGACCTCGCCCCAGGTCGGTAGCCCAGCGGGATCCGGGAACGTGATGATCTCGCTGGCCGCCCAGGCGTAGCGGTAGAAGTCGTCGGTGCCCGAGCGGGTGACCTGGCGCTTCCGCGCGCCGGGCCGGTTCTCCATGACGTAGAGGTCCGGCATCAGCCGCGGGTTCTCGTAGGTCACCGCCAGCCGCCGGCCGTCCGGCGAGTAGTGGGCCTCGTGGATCCCTTCGCCCAGGGTCACGCGCCGGAGCTGGCCGCCGCGTGCCGGGAGATGATAGAGGTGCTCCTCGCCCGGGTGCGCCTGGCTCGTCTTGAGGTACCAGGTCCGGCCGTCGGGCGACAGCGCGGCGCGCCGCACCTCCCACTCCCCGTCGGTCAGCTGGTGCACGGTGCCGTCGATGTCGGCCAGGTAGAGCATCGCCCAGCCGGTCGCCGTGGAGACGAAGCCGAAGCTCCGCCCGTCCGGCAGCCACTGGAGGTAGCCCGGCGACCAGCGCCCTTCGACCAGGGGGCCACCGATCCAGCTGTCCTCATGCTGGTGGTCGACCACCGTGGTCGCGCGGCTCTCGACGTCGAGCAGGCTGATCCAGCGGTCCTTGTGATCCATCGAGAGGATCTGCACCACCGCGTGCGTGCCCTGCGGGTTCCAGTAGGGGCCGTGGATCACCGTCTCTTGCTCGATCCCGTCGTCGACCCAGACGACCTCGACGCTGTCGGGCTCCACCAGCGGATCGATCCGCACGATGCCCATCTTGTACTCGGGCAGCGGCTCGCCGACTTTGGGGCGTGCGCTCTGCTCGACCGCGCGTCCCTCCTCGTTCACGAACTCCATGTAGCTGGTTTGATGCTCGCGGCTGGGATCCTTGATCCAACCGAAGGTGATGAAGCGGCCGTCAGGCGAGCGCTGCAGGTTATAGGCGCGGGCACCTCTCTCGATCGGGATCGCCTGCGGCTGCTCGGGCTGGCGTACGCGGCGCACGGAATCCGCGATCGCGCGGTCGCGCGCGCGCTTCGCGACGATGTCGATCAGCTCGAGCTGCTGCTCGCGCAGCCAGGCGTCCTGATCGGAGGGTTCCTTCTCCTTGGTGGTGACCCGTGCGATCTGACTGGCGATCCGCTCGCCCACGTCGTAGACCCAGAGGTCACCACTCTCCTCGCTGCGGAAGCCGAAGCCCTGCGTGGCGAAGTAGACGAACGCGCCGTCCCAGGAGACGGCGAGGTTCCCCAGCCGCTGGGCCGTGGTGAATACCGCCTCCGTCCCATCGCGCCGCGTCCAGAGGTAGAGCGTGCCGCCGTCTGACCAGGCCGCGACACGGCGGTCACCCGACCACTGAGCGTCCGACGTCGGTATCCGCGCCGCCTCTTCCTCCGGGACCTCGCGGACCCGGCGGCCGTCGGGATCGGTCGCGAACCAGGGGTCGGTGTCAGGATGCTGGCCCGGCGCGGGATCCTCGCGCCAGCGGAAGTAGATCCACCTCCCGTCAGGCGACCAGGTGATCTGGCGCGGCGAGAGCCCCAGCCAGCGGAGGTCCTGGGCCAGGTGCTCGAGGGTGAGCCGGAAGCTCGGGTCTACATCCTCGGCGCTGAGCTGGGATTGGCTCACGACCTGCGGAAGAGCAGTGCCGGGATGGGAGAGCATCAGCACCACCACGAGTCCGCTCAGCAGGCGAACGGGACGGAGACGCACAGACATGGTCCACCTTCCTTCTGCGGTCGCGCGATTTGAATGGTTGGGCAGTGGGGCGCAAGGTAAGCGCGTAGCCTGGCTGTCGCCATAGCGACGGGTACTCGCTGCTCGGGCTGGTGTCGCTGACGGGTCGCCGGCCTGGGATCAGGACTAGTGAGGGCGGTGGGGTTCCGCGAATGTCGTAGGCGAAACCGTGCGGGGATCTCACCCGTAGTTCAAATTCAGAAGTGGGAAGTCACATCGTTCCGAGGCGCGCACGCGAGAAAGAATCACTTGCCAACCGGCCAGCATTGATCGGCCGAGGAGGTACGGCCATGCGTGCGATCAGGATCGCCCCGCTCTCTGTAGTCCTCGCGACCGTTTCCGCGAGCCTCTCCGCCAGCACAGGTACCGCTCAGCTCGAGCGCCAGCTCAGCGAGAAGATCGCGATCATCTGTCCGAAGAATCTCGCTGTGTTCCATGTTCTGGTCATCCTTTCTCCGGCGGGCGAGGAGCGCCGCCAGTTCATCGACCATCCCTTGGCGGACGCGGCGCGCGAGTACTTCGCGGGTTTCGCCGATCACCCCGCGGTTCAGGTCACGGACCGAATGTTCCGCAGCAGCTGGTATTTCGGCCTGAACTTCATCGCCTTCCACTACTCGGAGTTCCCGGAGGCGCAACAGACTCGGGCTTTCCCCGAGCTGCCCGAGCTGACCGAAGGCATGAAGGCGATGATGTCGCAGTACGTCGAGCTCGCCAGGGACTTCTACAGCGTCTCGAACTTCGAGGCGTTCTGGAACGCCCATGCGGCGGAGATCGAGTCGATGATCGAGCAGACCGCCGGGGCGATCCGCGCGCCGGATCTGCCGCAGATGATGGAGGGTTTCTACGGCAGGGAGGTCGAGCGCTTCGTCTTCGTGCCGTCCCCGTTCATGCAGCAGTCGGGGATGCACGTGGAGCTGGAGGACGACGGCCGCTGGACCTTCTACTACGTCGCGGGCGGTGACATAGCTACTGACACCTTCTACAACACCTACTTCGCCTTCCACGAGTTCGGCCACAGCTTCATCGAGCCGATATCCGCCAGGCACGCCGAACGGCTGAACCAGCTCGCCTACCTCTACCGGCCGCTGCAGGAACGGTTCCGCCAGCTGGGCTATCGCACCTGGGATCGCGCCTTCAACGAGCACCTGATCACCGCCGGACAGCTCCACCTCTCGCGGCCGGTCTTCGGGGAAGAGCGTGTCACGGAGCTGTTGGAGCGCGAGCGCGCTAACGGCTTCCAGCTGATCGATCGCTTCTACGGCTATCTCAGCGAGTACGCGAGCAACCGGGACAGGTACCCCGATCTGGAGACGTTCTTCCCGGTGATCCTCGACGACCTCGCCACGTTGAGGGTCGAGGAGTACCGAAGGCCCGGCCTGATGGGGTTCCGCACCGAGAGCGACAGGGAGTCGGTGGTCGTGCGTGAGGTCATCGAGGGCTCGGCCTTCGCCGAGGCCGGAGTTCAAGGCGGTGACGTGATCATTGGCTTGGACGGTATACCGATCACCACCTACGAGACGTTTCGCGAGGCCAGAGAGCGAAGCTGGAACCAGGCGGCTGAAGGCGACTCCGTCCAGGTGGTCGTCCTGAGGGGCGACACGACGATGGTGATGGCCATCCCGGTGGCGTTCGTCACGGACTATCGCTACCTGGAGGCGAAAGAGGACTGAAATACCTGTCGGGCAAGGTATGCCGCCCTAGTCTCACGTTCGCCTGCTGCGGGCTAGCGTCTGCTCTTGTCTGTTGGCTGTACCCTCGCCGGGGCCTGCACGGCGGACGTCGTCTGGTGGGCGACAGGGCGAGCGGTCGCGTAGAGCCCCGGGGCCCTGGCGTCAAGCGTAACTTCTTGACATACTTGTAAGTTGGCCGCCGTGGCGGGGCGTCAGAGCCCCGGCCACCTGGTCTGCCATCTTACGAGACGAGGATGATCGAGCTGACGAGCAGCGTTGACGACCGCTATCTCACCGACGAGCACCGGATGCTCCGGGCGATGGTCCGCGAGTTTGCGGAGAACGAGATCGTCCCCATCGCCCGGGAGATCGACGAGCAGGCGCGCTTCCCCTGGGAGAACGTGGCGAAGATGGCGGACCTGGGCCTGTTCGGCGTGCCCTGGCCCGAGGAGTACGGTGGCGCCGGGATGGACACGCTGGCCTCGACGCTGGTCAGCGAGGAGCTGGCCAAGTTCTGTCCCTCGCACGCGATCACCGTGGGTGCGAACATCACCCTGGCGGCCGCCCCGATCTACGACTTTGGCAGCGAGGAGCAGAAGCAGAAGTACCTGAGCAAGCTGGCCCGCGGCGAAGTGCTGGGCGCCTTCGCGCTGACCGAGCCGGACGCTGGTTCGGACGCCCAGGGTACGAAGACGCGTGCCGAGGAGAAGGGCGACCACTGGGTCCTCAACGGCAGCAAGCTCTTCATCACCAACGGCGGGGTAGGCGAGATCTTCGTGGTTACGGCGGTCACGGGCGAGTCGCCGGACGGCCGCAAGGAGATCAGCTCGTTCATCCTCACGAAGCCGACGCGGGATCTGGAGGAGGCGAAGGCTGTGGGGGTCGGGCACGCCGCGGACCTGGACTACACGCCGGGCTTCAGGCACGGCAAGAAGGAGGACAAGCTGGGCTGGCGTGCCTCCGACACATCAGAGCTGGTCTTCGAGAATGCCATCGTTCCGAAGGAGAACATGCTCGGCCGGCGGGGGCACGGGTTCAAGAACTTCATGCGCACGCTCGACGGTGGCCGCGTCAGCATGGCGGCGCACCTGCTGGGCATCGCCGAGGGCGCGCTGGAGCATACGATCGGGTTCACGCAGGAGCGCGTGCAGTTCAACACGCGGATCTGCGATTTTCAGGCGATTCGCTTCGAGCTCGCTGACTGGTGGACGCGCATCGAGGCGGGCAAGCACCTGGTCTATCACGCGGCGCTGCTGAAGGGGGCGGGGCAGCCGTACAGCAAGGAAGCCGCGATGGCCAAGCTCTACTGCTCGGAGCTGGCTGCCTGGGCCACGACGAAAGCTGTGCAGTTCCACGGCGGATACGGGTACACGACGGAGTACCCCGTGGAGCGGCTGATGCGAGATGCGAAGATAGGGGAGATCGGAGAGGGGACCTCCGAGATCCAGAGGATAGTGATAGCGCGCCATCTTCTCGGGCCCGAGCAGAGCCCGGTGGAGGGGGGCGTCCAATGAATGCTACGATTGGGTAAAGCAGCACGAAATGAAAAGGCAAATACTCATCAACGCGGCTCCGCACGAGACGCGGGTCGCGATCATGGAGGACAACGTCCTCGTCGAGCTCATGCTCGACCGTCCCGACGCGCAGCGGACGGTGGGCGACATCTATCTGGGGCGCGTCGAGGGCGTGCTGCCTGGCATCCAGGCCGCCTTCGTTAACATCGGCACCGACAAGGCCGCCTTCCTGCACGTCTCCGACCTGGCCGACGAGGATCCCGAGGCCTCGGAAGAGGAAAAGGGCGTCGCGCGCTACCCGCCCATCCAGACCCTGATCAAGAAGGGCGAGGAGCTGCTGGTACAGGTGACGAAGGAGGCGATCGGGACGAAGGGCCCCCGCGTGACCGCCCAGGTCTCGTTGCCCGGCCGCTACCTGGTCTATATGCCGCGTAGCGAGCACATCGGCGTCTCGCGCAAGATCGAGGACCGCGACGAGCGGACGCGGCTGCGCCGGCTGATGCGAGACATCGTGCCGCCGGGGGATGGCGGCGTGATCGTACGCACGGTGGGCGAGGACGCGAAGCGC
>JGI2171J19970_10002319_pt1 | contig 10461 bp, 8 predicted proteins | sample DeeMarSWOR324_28_FD_19970 | JGI IMG/M metagenome (IMG submission 19970) | reverse complement strand
ATCATTTCCTGAACAAGGTCGTAGGAGAATTTGTCATGTCCTGCTTCCACAGGCGTATGCGTGGTAAATATGCACAGCTCTCTGACTCTATCAATGTCCATTCTATATCTTTGCAGTAACTCCAATGTGAGAAGACTGGAATGCCCCTCGTTCATATGATATTTTCTAATGCCAAAGCCCAACGCTTCGAGTATTCTTGCACCGCCGATTCCTAAAACGATTTCCTGTTTTAACCTGTATCTTTCGTCTCCTCCATATAAGAAAAAAGTAATCTCTCTATCCTCTGGATAATTCCCTTCCAGATCGGTATCAAGAAAAATGATGGGAACTACCCCTCCTGTTAGACTTTGCACATTATAGAGCCATGCTTTAATTCTCACTACTCTTTTTTGAATTTGAACGTAAACCTCTGTGGGTAGCAATTCCATAGTTTCTGATGGTTCCCACTCAACCGGATGCTCTATCTGTTTTCCTTTCTTGGTGATCTCCTGTCGGAAATATCCCCTTTTACTCAACAGTGTGACCGCGACAAACGGGAGTTTTAAGTCCGCGCTCGATTTTATCGTGTCACCGGCTAAAACTCCTAAACCTCCACTGTATGTGGGAATTTCATTCATCAATCCGATTTCCACAGAAAAATACGCAATTTTTTGTACTTTCCTCTGTAAATGCTTCATTAATTTTTTCTCTTCCATGGTAGCATCTTGCCCTCTACGACAATTCACCTAACGTTCACTAGGACCCTTTTATGGTTTAGGTGTTATGAACTCTAGTTCAGTATTAAATATCCGTATTCCCTTCACGTTTGCGCGCGCATAATTTTGACGCCAACAATCTTGGCATACGTGGCACCATTCACCTTTGAAATCTTCAAGCTAGCCCGTATGTGGCGACGTTTCTGGAGCCGCAGTTTTCGCAGAACACTGAGTTGTTGCGGTTGACGCCCGCTTTTCCAGCCAACGCTTCACCCGTGGGCGCTCATCCATGAACCTTTCGAACCTGTTTCCTCTCATATTCCTTCACTGATTGTATCATGGTGTCCATTATCTTGTTGAAAAGTTGTTTAGAAGTTCTGTTCTCATAGGTTACTTCGATTATTTGTGCGTCATCTCTGTTCCTGATCGAGTTGATAATGGGATCATGCGCCCTGAAATGAATCGTTCCTAATAGAGGCTTGCCGCTGTTCATGGCTCCAACAACTGCTTCTCTGAAAGCTTGCGAAAACAACTCCATTGGTCCTATTTCATCTATTATGATAATTTGAGCATTCTTAGCTGCGTCTCGAATTGAACCAGCACCTACAACATTGAGGTCGTCTAAATTAACTCTGTACTTGCTTACCTTAGGTCCTACTGGTTGATTAACATGGGCAAGCCATCCTCTTCGTTCAGAGTAGAAGTCGATGATCTCGAAACCTATGCGCACTCCTTTTTCGCGAACTTCACGGCTCAACATGCCGCCAATCATGTAGCCTTTCATCTTTAACTCTTCGAGTGTATGAAGAAGGACCGAAGTTTTGCCAATGCCTGGACGCCCTGTAACGAACAAGAGATGCTTCAATTAATCACACTTCCCTCTTATTCATAATTATTTAAGAGAGTGGGTAATAACGAATCTTGTGTTAAGCGAGCTTCTGGGGTGTATGGTTGAGCTTTGATTTTCCAACTGAAGTGGTAGAGGAAGGAAAAGTAAGCGTTGTTGTACCCGAGCTTGAGGCTTTTGTTAAAGAACCGTGGGAGTATGCTCCTTCTAAAGCACCAGTATTCTACAATCCTCTAATGGAGTTTAACAGAGACGTAGCTGTTCTCGCAGTGCAAACCTATCAAAAAATGACCAAGCGAGAGATTTCCGTTTGTGAACCATTGGCGGGTTGCGGAATTCGAAGCATACGATTTGCAAAAGAGGTTGAAGGTATTAAGAAAATCATTGTAAACGATATTAATCCAGAAGCAGCCAAACTCGCCCAATTCAACGTTGACCTTAACAAGTTAGCTAAGCGTGTTACGGTTGTCAACAAGGACGCAAATCTTCTTTTGGCTTATTATGCTGCTCCTCGCCGAAGATTCGACTCCATTGATGTTGACCCTTTCGGCTCTCCAGTTCGGTACGTAGATTCTGCTGTAAGGGCCATACGCAATAATGGTTTGTTAGCTTTAACTGCCACGGACTTGGCTCCTCTCTCTGGAGTTCATCCAAAAGCTTGCATTCGAAAGTATGGCGGCAAATCCCTGCGAACAGAGTATTGTCATGAACTCGCCGTTAGGCTTTTGGCTGGCTGTTTAGCAATGATAGCAGCCAAACATGAAATTGGAGTTCAAATTGTGTTTAGTCACAGTGCATACAATTACGCTCGAGTTTACGCTACTACCAGCTACGGTGCAAAAAAGGCTGACAACAGCATTCAAACGATGGGCTGTATTCTTCATTGCTTCAACTGTTTCCATAGAGAAACATCGAAAGGACTGATTTTGACTAAGCCCAAATGCTCAGAATGTGGTTCAAAGCTGAGTGTAGCGGGTCCTCTATGGCTTGGTGAATTATGGAATGAAGAGTTCTGCTTTTCAATGCAAAAGCTTGCAGAAGAAAAGGGAGAAGAACTGAAAAATCAAAAGAGGATTCTGAAATTGTTATCTTTAATCAAAGACGAGATAGATGCATCAGCCACCTACTACGTGGTTGATAAGATTTGTGACAAATTAGATTTGTCAGTTCCAGCCCTAGCAGAGACTATAGAAACTCTGAGAAAAGCTGGGTTCCACGTAACCCGGACAAATTTCAACAGCAAAGCATTTAGAACAAATGCTCCAGGGAAAGTTGTAAAAGAGGTGGTCACCAAACTATCTCGCTCCTATAAGCAAAACTGAGGTAAGGCAAATAAATCCGTATGACTTTAAGACAGATGGTAGAGGCGATCCATGTCCACTAAAAATATCTTAGACAAAACAATCCGAGTCTGTTTACTATTCATTGTTGTCACTTCTGTTGTTGTTAGTCTTCCTGCCGCGACTGGAGAACCTTCACCTGATTCTTACAATTACAAGTTCATAGTAAATGAAGATGGTTTTACACAGGTAAGCGTAACTTTCCAGAGCACAAGGAATATGGGCTCATCTTGGGTCTTTGTGCCAAAGCGGGAATTTACACCTTGGACTAATATCACGACATCTGGAGAAATCATGGGGTATCGTTTCGCCAATACAAAAGACAAAGTTGGCGAGGACTATTATTTCTACGAAGTTTTCGAGTTTTCTTTCGTTTCGGAAAGTTCTTTTGAGATGATGATTCAGTTCAAAATGTCAGAGGCAGCTTTGATAATTGAGCCTCGAGGGATCTTTTTCTCCCCTCAGATAGGTTTTCACTCAGATAGCATAGGCGAGTCTGAGGCTGAGGTGTTCTTTCCAAGCAGCTACACGGTAAACGAGGAGCTTGTCGCCTCATCTTCTGGAGTGAGCACCTATACCATTGTTAATTCAAGCAGTGTCCTATTTCACCTTAAAAATAACGTTGAAAGGCTGCAAGTTGAGTTTGAAACCGCAACTACCGAACCAACGTGGAAGCAACTCAACCAGAGTGTTTTTCGCTTCAAAGCCGTGAAAAGATACGAGAATTATGCCTCTGAGATTTTATCTCTCTTCAACACAGTCTACTATGACTTCACAGATTTGTTTAACGTGACTTTAGAAGATATAGATGTACAGTTTTTTATTCCGGAATTTGAAACTCTCCTCGCTGTTGGCGGATTTATCCCTTTCACTGGAGGGACACTCGGAGAGATAAACATAAACATTTTCTTTATAAGGGCTGTGAATGGAACGATTCAAACCATCGCGTTGCACGAGCTTATTCATCACTTTTTGTGGAAAGCAGGGTTATCCCCTGGTTCTTTCCTCTGGTTTCACGAGGGCACTGCGCAATTTGTAAGCATTGAAACTGTGGATGACCTAGGTTACGCGGGAGCAGTCATTGAGAGGGACGGACTGGAGCAGAGTGCATCACAACTTATCGCGCAGACTGGAGAGAACTTCGGTTTTCTTCAAGAATGGACTCCAAATAATCAGCCCGCGGACGTTACAGCACACTACGTGGCTTCTTATTATGTTGTAAGTAGGCTAGCTGAAGAGTATGGCGGACTCGATTTTTACAAGCGCTTTTTCGAAAAAATACAGTCAGTAAAAATCGAAACCAATGATGAACTTGCTTTCCATCTGAGTTTGGCAGCAAATGCTTCAGTTGATTTGAAACTCAAACTGTGGGGATTTGACATTCGCCTCTTATACAATGGATCAGCGATTTCTCCGGAAAGAATTTACGAGGCAGAAAAAGCTATAGACGGATTAAGCCCAATATTCCAACCCTACAAGTTAATAGCGGAATCTCTTTACCAGCAAGCTTTGCGCCGTCTTGAACGTGGAGACGTTAATGGAGCAAACCAGCTACTTGACGCTGCGATTTCTTTGGCGAATCTGGCTCCATTAATAACATTGTTGACTATAGCTGCCATTTTAGCAGTCATTGTTTACGTTCTCCACAAGCATAAGTCAGAACCAACCGTTGAACCGCCACAACATCCCGCTCTCGAGGAAACAACCGCATATTCATTTTCCTTCGCCCCCTGAAAATGTGTCTTTAGCCAAAAACTTAAGAGAACGATTCAATTCGCATAACTACACAACACAACATGCGGCCGTGGTCTAGCCTGGTCAAGGACTTCGGCCTCCCATAGACGTGTCATGAAGAAAGCCGGCGACCCGGGTTCAAATCCCGGCGGCCGCATCACAATCGTTTGCGATGTGAGTGTTTGAGGAATTTTTCTACGGCAATCTTGAACCAAGGTGTGTACATGTCTGTTTCCATCGTTATCTTTTCTTTCAGCTCTAGTAGATTCGTATAATCGAAGTCGGAGACTTCTTCCGGGTTCGGGTTGACTTTGCCTTCGTATTCTCCTACTAGTAAGGTGCAATATTCGTTTTCTGCATGGTTGTTAAAGGGTGCAAAGTATGTGAAAGCAAGCAGTTTCTCCACAGTTGTTGTTATGTCTAATTCTTGTCTTAGGGCTCTTTTAGCCGCGCTTTCGTAGGTTTCGTTTGGATAAACGTGGGTGGCAACTGTACAGTCCCAGTATCCAGGCCACAACTGCTTTCTTTGACTTCTCTGCTGAATTAGCAACATTCTTCTTCTGTCGAACAAGAAAACAACTAATGCTCGATGCATCTTTCCTTTTCCAATATGGCATTTTTCTCTTGTTTCTTGTCCAATTTCATTGTCGTTTTCATCTACGAGTATTAAGATCTCTTCCATAGCTACCCTTTCCAACATCATTTCAAACTTAGCGGAGAATTAAATCTCTTATTTAGTTACTGACATATTAAATGTGATTCAAATGAAGGCCACTGCCATAGCGCATCCTATACAAGGGTTGATAAAATATCATGGATTGAAAAGGCCCCAGCAAAGAATCCCATATCACGACAGCATATCTGTCTGCATTCAAGACTTAACGACTACGACCACAGTTGAAGCATCGGATTATCTAGAGGAAAACACAATCATAATTAATGGAAAGAAGCAAAGTGGAAAAGACAAAGAAAGAGCGGAAATGGTTCTCAGTAGGCTAAAAAGCCTAGCGAAATTTTCCGGCAACTTCCAAGTGGTTTCTGAGAATAGCATGAAAGTAGGCAAGGGTTTAGGATTCTCAGCCTCTGGTTTTGCTGCTTTAGGTGTGGCAGCCTGTAAAGCATTAAATCTTAACCTTGACATGCTTTCACTCTCAGAAACTGTACGACTAGGTGCAGGTTCCGCAACGAGAAGCCTTGCTGGACGCTTTGCCATATGGTACGCTGACAGGAATGGAAGATCTTATGCTGAGCAATTGAATGCGTCGCACTTCAATGATTTTTCTATGGTGATTGTGCCAGTGGGTTCTGATGTGAAAACTGATGAAGCCCACGCTGAAGTGCTAACTTCTCCTCTTTTCAAAGCAAGATTAAGATATGTCGGTGACGCGTTGAGAGCAATGAAAGAAGCTATAAGAATTGGAGATGTCGCCACTGTAGGGTGGCTTGCCGAAGAAGACACGTTGAGTTTGCATGCGATTACGANGACTGGNAAATCACATATGGTGCTTTGGGAACCCGACACTCTGCGTGTTGTGAAAGAGGTCATTCTAATGAGAGAAGAGGGAATACNGGCATGGTACTCAATTGACACAGGGCCTTCNGTTTTCATCAATACGTCTACAGAAAATGCGGAGGTTCTTGTTAGTAGACTTCGTGATAAAGGATTCGTGAAAGTTTTCATTAGTGGAGTAGGTGAAAAGCCATTTTTGACCAGTAAGCATCTTTTTTGACAAGTTTAATCTCAATGCCAGTTAGTTTCTATACAGCATCTCGGGTTGCTATAATATTCTTTGCTCACAGTTACGAGACCAAGGTCTTGTGTCAAAATGGCGCGGCTGTTCTCTTCAGTCCAGCTTGATACAGTTAATAAAATTTTCATATCGATGATTAGCATGGTGCATGGACAGCTTAGAAGTCTAACTGAGCCAAACTCTGCTGGATTTTCCTTTTTCAACACTTCCTCTGTCACCGCGAGGTTGAGTGTTACTCTGCGTTGTTTAGCGTTTTCTAGTGTGGTTTTTAGGCTTTGTATTATCGACAGATGTGATATAAGTAGAGTGATCTCCTTTCCAGCTGACTCTATTAGCTCTTTCATTTTTCTGATTATGTTTCTTTGTCCTCTTATGATGTAGGCTAGTTCTATTTCATCCGGCTTCTCTGCGCTTTCATAAATGAGTGAAAGAATATTGATTAGGGTGTCGGCCTTTTCCATTTTTTCGTTTAGGGTCTCCATTAATTGATTTTTCAAGTTGACTATCGCTTCCTTTGGGTGTACCGCACTGTATATTTTTGGGACGCCTTTCTGAACAATTATCATCCCCCTTTTGAGAAGTCTATCTAGTCCATAGTAGATTTTTGAGTCGGGAATGCCTGTCTCTTTGCATAATGTGCTAGCAGGAATGTTCGGGCGGACCAACAACGCAACGTATGTGCTGCTTCGTAAGTTGAGAGTCCTAGCTCTTTTAGCTGAGGCAGAACTTTCTCTTTTGCATGTGTTTCTGGAATTTTAACCATATCTTTCGCCATCTGTTTACTGATAAGAAGTTGTCAGAAAATCCTTAAATAATTTTCTACTACCAATTAGTAGTAGCCAAACTGAAGTGGGGGGGTCTAAGTGAAAGAAGAAAAGATTAAGGAAAAAGTAAAACAAGCCTACAGCCAACGAGTCGAAAGAATCGAAAAAACTAGAAGTACAGCCTCTTCTTGTTGCTCTCCAAGCGCTTCACAGTGTTGTCCTCCTTCGGCGCAGATGCTAAACAAACTCGGGTACTCTGCGGAAGAAATTAATAGCCTGCCCGAAACAGTGATGGAGCTTTCCGCAGGTTGTGGCAACCCGACTGGTTTGGCTGAACTGAAGACCGGTGAAACGGTGTTAGATTTGGGTTCTGGAGGCGGCATCGATGTCTTTTTGGCTGCTCGTAAAGTTGGGGAAAACGGGCGAGTAATTGGAGTAGACTTCTCTGAAAAGAGTATTGCTGTTGCCGAGAGAAACGCCGAGAAAATGAAGGCCAAAAATGTGGAGTTTAGGCTTAGCGATTTGGAAAACTTGCCCGTCGAAAACGAGTCTGTTGACAAGGTCATTAGCAACTGTGTTATAAATCTGGCTCCAGACAAGGAGAAAGTGTTCAAAGAAGCGTATAGAGTTATGAAATCAGGCGGGCGCATGATTGTCTCTGACATGGTAACTGACAAGAAACTTCCTCAATCTATAAGAAACAACCCAGTTCTTTGGAGCAGTTGCATAGGCGGAGCACTGCCTGAACAAGAATACCTAGAAGCTATTGAAAAGGCTGGGTTCCAAGACGTGAAGATTGCTGAAAAAGGAATGTCCATTGAAGGAGAGTGCCATGGTTGCGAAGGAGAGTTTCAAGGAGTCAAAGTGTATCACGTAATTGTCAAAGCTCATAAACCCTGATCTAACCTCTCTTTTTATCTTTGCTGTAAAGCCCGTGTAATGCTCATTCGTGAGGCTTTGAGAGCTGGATAGAAGGCTCCTGCCAAAGAAGCAATAATCGCTAAGACTAAGGCCTGCGCGATCGCAAACCATGGAATTATATAAGGCAGCCAGAAACCAACAGCAGTGGTTGTGCCGGTAGCGCTTTTGAGCAATAGGAGACCGCAAGGTAGGCCTACTAGAAATCCTATGGTGCCCATGAAGCAAGCCTCAGTTAGAAACATGCCCAGAATTTGGCGTCGGCTCATTCCCTGCGACCTTAATAGGCCTATTTCTCTTCTCCGCTCCGTTACGTTCATAATCATGATTATTGCTATTCCAATGGCTGAGATGAATATGACCAAGTAGAGCATGAGGTTAAATATGGAAAAGATTTTGTCTACCTGTGTTCTGACTATGGCGAGTAAATCTTGTAATGTAGTTGACTGATTGGCAAAGCCATATTGGGGATACTCTGCATCAATTAACTCAACGACTTCAGAAGCTTGTTGTTTGTATTCTTCTTTCAAGTCAACAAAAAATATCCAAGCGCCACCAGTTCCATAAAAGTATGCACTTTCACTTTTGAAAGAAACTATTATCGATTCTGACATGGGAAGGAAGCCAATCGAAATAAACTGCAAAGCGGCTCCTGTGAAGATACCCTCAACCGTGAAATTCTTCGGTCCATACATAGTTACGACCGTAAGGTTGCTGCCAACTGAGACGTCTAGTTTATGTGCTAGGCCATCTGGAAGAATGAGAGTTTCATTATTAGATGAAAGTTTAGAGAAAACATCTTCTGGTTCAGGGGAATCAACAAATTCGTACTCCATGATGTCATAGAAAGTTTCGGGCTCGATAACAATCACACCAACCCTTGATTGGTTTTCACCATTGAAGGCTCTTGTTCCCATCCAGTAGCCACTCATCGGAGTCACTGATTGAATTCTTTCTGGTTCTAAATTTGTCAAATTGTCTATGAAACTGAGAGGCAGAGGACGAGTTTGATTTGACAATAACATGATATCTGCTGCTAGAACTTCTTTGACGCTGCCTTCTATCGCATCTGTAGTTCCAGCCTGTATGCCTCCCATCATGATTGTGAATGCAAGGCTTATGCCTATCATGCCGAAGCTTACGGCATTTCTCAGCAGCTTCTTTGTTACACTTTTCGACAGAAGCAAGCCGATACTGCTCGTTAAGAGCATGACCGGGTTCAATAGAACCTTCGATGCCTTCTTTACCGAAATGGCTGCAAAAATTACAAGTCCTACCGGTATAAGGAACATATCCACGAAAGGTAGCGAAAATGGAAAAATACCCAAGGTCAAAGCAACTCCAAAAAAGAAAAGGGCTAAACCAGAAACCAACAAGATGGAATCTGGAATTTTTCTTTTGACTCGCATTTCTGGTCTCAAAGCTTGAAGTATGTTCAATCTGGAAGCAGAGACTGCTGGATAGGCGGCTCCGCCAACGACTGCTAGCAATCCTCCTATAAGCCCAATGATCACCGAGTCTTGAGTTAGAGTAAGACTAGTGATTTTGAAGCCTGAAAGGGCTCCAAAGATTTGTTCTAGCATGAAAGCAAACAATTTAGACAATGCTAAACCAGCAAATATTCCGATAACCGTTCCAACAACTCCGAGAAGAAGACTTTCTTCAATAAAAACGAGGAAAATATGTCTTCGTGACGTGCCTACAGCTCTCAACACACCTATCTCATAGGTTCTTTCTTTGACTGCCATAAACATCGTGTTAAAAACCAGAAAGCTGCAAACCAGTAAGGCAACCGCATTAACAATGTTTAGTCCGATTTGAAAGCCAGCTAGTTGGCTTTGAATACTGTTTATGGCCTCAATTTTCGGTGCTAGGACTTCAAATTCCAATCCTAGCTTTTCTTGCAATAAATCTCTGGTTTCTATCACTTTCGCTGGATTTTTAGTCTTCACCAATATTGAGCTGATTTTTCCTTCTAGCCCAGTCAGTTCCTGAACTTTCTCGAAGTCCATGAAAACGTCAATGGAAGTTGCAGGCGGATTAGGGTAATATACGCCGATTGCCTTCAGCGTGTAATTTCGCGTCTCAGATTCTCTTTCTATAGCTAGGTGGAAGGTATCATCTATTTTTACGCCATATTCTTCTTCTATATTGTTTCCTATGACAACATTTAGACTATTGACAATGTGCGACCCTGTGATGTTATATGTTGCATATTCAAAATCATCCTTTTCAATTCCCCATATTCCAGCCACTTTGTTTGTGTCGTTGTTAATGAACACTGATTGTTGCCTAGGTATCGAAGTGACTCTCTGTGCGTATTTTTCCACTTCAGAAACTTCGCTGACAATTGTTGTGTTTCCCTCATCAAAGGGTGCATTTCCCACGTATCGTATGAATATATCAGTTTCT
>JGI2171J19970_10002317_pt1 | contig 10462 bp, 11 predicted proteins | sample DeeMarSWOR324_28_FD_19970 | JGI IMG/M metagenome (IMG submission 19970) | reverse complement strand
GTGGAGAGGGTATTCCAGTATATGAATGAAAGATTGAAAGTGGTGGGTATTGCAGGTCCTGGAGAGCCTTTGTGTAATGAAGCAACATTTAGGACGTTATCGTTGGTTCATGATCAATTTTCTGACCTTATTTTATGTGTTGCCACCAATGGATTGCTCCTCAGTGAAAAGGGCGACATTCTCGCTGACTTAGGAGTGAAGACAGTTACTGTCACGGTGAATACTGTCAACCCAGAGACTGTTGAAAAAATATATGCCCACATACAGGGGAAAATCAATAAAAAGGTGGCAGAAACCTTTGTTGAAAAGCAATTGAAAGGAATTGAGGTGTGTACAGATAATGGTATTCTAGTGAAGGTTAACTCAATTTTAATCCCTGGAATAACTATGAATGAACTGGAAGAGGTAGCTGTTCAATCACGAAAAAGGGGAGCAGTCCTCCAGAATATTACACCGTTGATTCCTTTAGGTGAATTTTCTGGGTTGCGCCCCCCCACCTGTGAAGAGATCCAATTAGTGAGAAAAAAATGCGAGCACATCCTTCCCCAGTTCAGGTTGTGTAAACAGTGCAGGGCGGATGCTGTGGGGGTCCCTGGCTTGGGTGACGTGGTATTTGAAAGGATGTAACCAGATGAAGTCCTTTATCGTGTTAAAATGAGCAAAGAACGGGAATATCCCTTCACTGGCGTGGGTTTTTATGGGAGAAATGTTACACGTGTAACATCCTAACTATGATATATTTAATCTCATACTCTGCTGAGGATGCGAGACTACATGCTACCAAAGTAAAAATTCTTGAGAATAGTGAATCAGAATACCTCAGAATAAGGCAATCAATTGAAGGTGTTGTTCTGCCGCACAAATGATTCCCCCACTTCTGTATACCCAAAGGTATAGATAGAAGAGAACAGATTGAAAATATGAATTGACTAAGATGAAAAATCCACTAGCCCTCAACCCTGTAACAACCTATGAGAGAAACCCTCTTATACCCCTATAGTGAACCCATCTATGGATAGATTCCATCTGGATAACCGCGATCCATACGCATACATTCAAATCATGGTAGGCCTCTGTATTTTTGCTGCAGGTATTGTTTCAATCCTCAAATCTAACCTGGGAATGGGTCCTTGGAGTGTCTTTCACGTGGGACTTACCAACCATTTACCCTTAACGTTAGGACGAATAACTCAAATTGTGGGGTTTATTATCATAGTATTTTCATTCTTTCTTCACATATATCCTGGAATAGGAACAATACTCAACATGGTCTTTATTGGAGTCTTTATTGATTTAGTAAATCCGTACGTTCCTTTTATGCACGACTATTTTTCTCAGGCTGCTCTGCTCGTATGCAGCATTCTTTTCATGGGCATTGGATCAGGGTTGTACATTAATGCAAATTTAGGAGCTGGCCCGCGAGATAGTCTCATGTTAGGGTTGAGCAAAAAAACAGGGCAGAGCATACGAGTAGTTCGCAGCTCCATGGAGATCACCGTCCTCGTTGTAGGATTTTTCCTTGATGGGCCTGTGGGGGTGGGTACAGTAGCCTTTGCTTTAGCTATTGGGCCTTCTGTTCAGTTATTCTTGAGAGTCATTCCAGAAAGGGGGAAAATGAAAAATCATAACCACTGTTAATAAGTACTGGTTAGAAATAAGTACTGGTTATAAATACTAGTATTGGATTTCATGGGTGCTGTCAACTTTGGGTACAGCAATGTGCTGACTTCTTCGATTCATTTTATTCACTGTTGTTCGGGTTAAAGAGAACCTCACCATGTTACACGTGTAACATCAACACCTAATTGGACATCTCTTCATCTCTTCATCACAAACTATATAAAAGTGGCCTATAAAAGTGCCACATGCATGTGAAATCTTTCCTTTATTCACACATTCCTTCATTTTTACTGCGCCCTCTCTACCGTCTGTATGAAGGGTACTTGATTGATGAGATCAAAAAGGGGGAAATCCCTCGCCACATTGGAATTATTATGGATGGGAATAGGCGATTCGCCAAAGAGACTGGAATTTTGACCTGGGAAGCTCATTGGAAGGGAGCTAATAGACTGGAAGAAATTTTGGACTGGTGCAATGAAATAGCTATCAAAGAGGTTACTGTATATGCGTTTTCTACAGAGAATTTTAGCAGGTCACAAGACGAGGTGAACCACTTAATGGATTTATTTGAGAAAAAATTCTACGATATTGCTCAAGATGAACGGATACACCGTAATAAGACTAGAGTGAGAGCATTGGGAAAACTGGAGTCACTCCCTGAAAAGGTAAGAAAAGCTATCCAAACTGCAGAAGAATCCACCAAAGGCCATAATAATCAATATTTTAATGTGTGCATTGCATACGGGGGGAGATCTGAAATCATTGAAGCCTTCAAGAAGGTAGCGCAGAAAATGAGAGAAGGGAATCTACTGCCGGAGGATATTACAGAGGAGACTATTAAGAACCATTTGTACAGGGCAGGTCCTGATCCAGATTTGATCATACGAACGGGAGGAGAGGTTCGTCTGAGCAATTTTTTACTGTTTCAAGCTGCGTATGCTGAACTTTTCTTCTGCGATATCTATTTCCCCGCTTTTAGAAAGGTGGATTTTTTGAGGATTATTAGGGAGTTTCAGAAGAGGAAAAGAAGGTTAGGAGCATAACCCGAATAGTAACGTTGAAAAGGTTATCAGGTTGGGTCATGGATGGGTCATCCTGTACTGGCATGATCATTCTACAGGGACATTAGTACTTCATCTCACACATAGTAATACGTGTCAAAAAATGGATAACTGAGGGTATGGAGTTGTCAAGGTTTCGGTGGGTAAAACCTCTCCAAGCTTATAAATTATTCTTTTGTTAACAGCTTACATATAATAAAGATAAATCCAATGTTACACGTGTAACAAAGTGATACCCACAGGGTTGAATCTCAGGGCATCCACAAGTTTTTAAATATCAATGGAAAGCACAACGACATGAAGTATTCATGGTTCATCGTGTCGCTGATCCTGGTCCTGGGCTGCATCGGACAGAGTCCTTCAGCACCTGAAGAATCTAAAGAACCTGAGCCTGAAGAATCTGAATCTGGACCCAGAAATTACATAGATTTAACAGACGATGAAATTTTCGCATTGATTGAACAGATGTCTCCCATTATTCTGTACTTTTACAGCCCCACCTGTTCAACCTGCCATACGGTGAAGCCTCTCCTAGAAGAATTGCAGGCAGAGTACAATGTAGACATCATCTGGGTGTCAAAAAAGGAGAACAAACCCATTTTTGAGCTCTATCACGTGGTGTTCTACCCTGCCGTTTACGTGTACACAGATTCTGAGGTATTCATCGAATTTGATGAAAATGACTCTCTCACCAGGATTTACTCTCAGATTTTGGATGAGACCATAACTGGTATGCATAAAATTGAGTACATTACAGAAGATGACCAGATCATCATCTCTGCCAACGATCTTACCCCGGACACACTGTACTACGTTACCTACGATGATCACCGAATTTTCGTCTTCATCTCTCCTGCTGCCAAGCTATTCGTGTTTTCTGGATCTGAAGGGTGCGATAGCAGCTGGCTCTTTTTGAAAAAGGAATTAATCTACAATGGGCAATATTCCGCCCAGTGGAGGAGAGACACCCTGGAAATGCATGGAAAAATGTGTGGTAACCTCGTCCAGGTTCCCTACACCGTGACTGGGTCTACTATTGTGGTTAAAATTGAGGATATTGTGATGTTATGGATCCTTTAGAATACTTCAATAACGGGTTCAACTGCGCGGAATCTGTTTTACTGGCTTTGTCCGATTGTCTGGGGCTCACCAGCGACTGCATTCCAAAGGTTGCTACCGGATTTGGTGGAGGGATGAAAACAGGTAGTGTGTGCGGAGCAGTCTCAGGTGCTTTAATGGCGTTCGGGTTGATACACGGGAGAACACACGTACGCGAAGTGGAAAAGAGGAACACTGCCTACCAGTTAGTCCAGGAATTTGTGACACAATTCGAGAAAGAGCACACAACTATTGTGTGCCAAACCCTTCTAGGAGTGAATGTACAAACAGAAGAGGGGAGAAAAAAATATAGAGAAGAAAACCTCCATCTAAAATGCCAGGTGTACGTTACTACCGCATTTCAGATTGCCCGGACTTTGCTTGCTGCTGAATGAACTGGTAGTATTCTGTGAGTTTTGCTTTCACTTCTTCTTGTTCTGGTATTCCCAAATCAGGTATTTGGTCAAATGCATTGTGCAACTGTGCGTACCTGTTGTAGGCATCTACTAAGTCTCCCACTGGTTGATTTAAGAAGGTATCACATCTTTTGTGTAAATCTTCCAACTTTTGGATGTCCTGCAACCTTTTTCCCTTTTCTTTTAGTTTTTCTTTGAGTACACCAAGGCTTTCTTCAACGTATTCAGCTTCTTCTTGGGTGTACTCCGTCTTATCGAAGTGTGCTTCGTGGGCTTTGAAATCTCTTACCAGCGATTTGAAGGTTTGCGGATCTTTTGTATCTAATTGAGACTCTATTTCGTGTAATTCTTTGACAATTTCAGGTTTTTCTGTGTTTTCCAGATTGAATAGCCTTTTCTTTTCCACCTTCTTTTCAGGAACGTATGCAGGGAGAGGGGGTGGGGGTTTCCTTGTTCTGAGCCACACAAAGGCAATCACTGCAGCAGCCACTGGTAATAACAAGAGTAGATAGTACGGACGTTCTACCTGTTCTCTCTGTGCTTCTTGAATCTCCTGGATTCTCTCATCGCACACAAAAGCTTGATCATCTTCGAGTAACTGGTACAGTGATTGTGCTTGGTAGTACAGAGCGAGAGCAGACCCCACATTTTCTTGTGCGTACGCTTCTTCTGCCTGCTGGAATAACTGGGATGCTTCAATGTACTGGTCGCACCGAAGGATGTACTCTTCACAGACGAGCGCCTGCTCCATGTCATTGTCTTCTTCGAACACGCGCTTGGCCTGCTCGAACATGATTTTGGCTTGTACGTAGCTTTTGCTGTCATATTTCTGGAGCGCTTCGTGAAAGTAATCGATTTCTTCTTCTTGTCCGGGGACAGTCAAGTACTGAAAGAAGGTATCAGTGTGTTCTGTGTGATCTGTGTAGTATGATGTTTCCAAAGAGAAGACGTGAGCCCCTGGTTGTGCCAGCCACATGAAGGAGACTGCAGAAGATGAGCGGTGAGAAACTGGGACCACTTTCACATCGTGGAGGTCGCCATCAATGAATAACCTGCAGGTCACTTCCACATCCTTGTCATAACTTTTGTTGGCCAGACGGATGAGGACGGTTACTGATTCATCAGGTTGAGGCTGTTCTGGATCGAAGATAAAGGTGGTCACTTCTATGTGAGATGCTTGTATGTGAGAAAATGCAAAAGAAATGAGCAGAAACAGAACCAGAGTAACTGCCTTTTTCATGTTCTCTGTTGTGCAATTAGGTTTATAAGAGTTTTGGTTTTGAGGGTGTCAGGTTCGAGTGCCGCAGCCTTCACTCTCTATTAATGTCGAAAATTGCAGGAATAATTAATAAGAGATAATGCAATGTTACACGTGTAACAAAAATTATGGTTAAAATTGGGGCAATGGAGGATGTCTTGTTGTGACCAGCCTTATTCAATTCATATCTGCAGTGGAAATTGTTTATAGAGGAAGATGTGTAAAAAGGGCTGTATTGTTGCATTCTTTTTCTAGATCTCAAGGGATCTGACGCTATCTCCTTGAGGCTATTGTCCAAACAAACTAAGTGATTCACGCTCTTTTCTTTGCTTTGCATCTTGATCAGCTTCACCCCCAGCAGAGGAGTATTCTCCAGCTTACCCTCTGCTGGGTTAGTGAACTCATTTTTTATCCATTTGATAGCTTAGACTACCTACATTAATTCTAAACCCACCATATATAAATGTAATCCGAGAGAGCACTGGAAAAATATTGTTAAATTGTGTGTATAGAAATGAAGATTTCCAAAATAGTAGATACGAACTCTAACCCAAACTGTAAGTAGAATCCTTCTGATTGTAGTTGTTTTTAGATATCTATTAGTCCATGATTGCTATGGAGCTCCTATGAAATAGTGCAGAAAAATCCTGTCCTGTTACCATAAATTCATCACAATGTATTTAAGCAAAAGAGAGAATGAATTGTTGGTGACCCTATGAACCAAGAAGAAACCAGGATACAGAATCTAGAAAATGAAGTAAAGTTACTGAAGATTGAAATTGCTTATTTAAAGAGAATTTTGGGAGTAGAAAGAGAAATGAAAGATTCAATAGCCTGGGAAAAACTGGAAAGAGTGGGTAGAAAAATAAGCAATTCCTGGAAATCCGATAAACAAAGCTGGCAGCTTATCTCAGAAGAAAGGAGATAAAATGTATTGCATTGATGCCAGTGTTTTGGTAAATTCTTTCATGGAGCATGAAGACCATCACGAGGCAAGTAAGCAATTGATAGAAAAAATCAAGAAAGAAGGAATTACTGTTATTCTCCCAGAAATTGTCCTGCCAGAAGTGTCATCTGCAATAGCGAGAGGTACAGGTGATTCTCATCTGGCTTTGGAATTTGTCGAACATTTGAAAAACATCTCTGACTTTGTTTTTACACCAATTAATAGGGAAATATCAGACTTGTCTGCTAAATTTGCAGCTTACTATAAAATCAGAGGCTATGATTCTGTTTATGTGGCAGTTTCCCACATTTTTGGCGTGAAACTTATCACATTGGATACAGAACAGATAGAAAGATCAGAAGACTTGATAAATAGTTCAACACCTGAGGATGAATTAAAAATGGAGGAACTTTGAAAGGATTTACACCTGGATATCTCCTTTCTTATTCCTCCTGAAGTAATAATTTGGCGGTTAATATCTCTGTGTCCTAAGTGCTGCTGGACTACCACTACATCACAATCACCTGCAATCAGGTTCGTGGCAGCTGTATGCCGTACATGTGGGGACCAACCTTGGTTTTCACTTCACCATTTTCCTTGTACGTTCTTAGATCAGCCATTATTGCATACTTCTTCACCAATCTGTTCACCTGATTCCTTGAGATTCTCCTCTTCTTCCGAGAAAGAAATAAAGGCTTCTTAGTATCACCTCTGGTCTCCAAATAACGTTCTATCGCTCTGATACACTTCTCTGTCACTGTTACCGTTCTGTCTATCCTGTTCTTGGTATTCCTAACCGTTATAGTGAACTCCTCAAAGCCAATGTCTTCTCTATCCAGATTGCAAACTTCACTCACTCGTAGACCGCCATACAGCATCACCAGCACCATAGCGTAATCCCTGTAGTTGTCGATCTTGTACACCAGACTCTTGGCTTCCATGAATGTTAGGTAGTCCACCTGCTTCACTCTTTGCTTTGGAGGCTTCAGATCAGCTTTTTACCAATGAGGCTGTAGTAATGCTTCAGTGCAAAGAGAATATTCCCGACAGTAGAAGCCTTCTTTCTCTCCTTTAACAGGTTGGTTGCGGTACAGGTACCCTGTTACGTGTGCGGGTACAGGTTTCTCTAGGGGTTACAGATTCGTTATGGTTATGGGAAACCTTTTTAACAAAGCCTTTAAACATAAACCATGACAGCATGGGGAGAAGAGTACGTGAACCTGGTCTTGCGAGTGGAGAAGCACTTTGAAGGATTTGTAGATGCTTACTGTGGTCCTCACAAAGTAAAAGCTCGCATTTCAAAAGAAGAAAAGAACCCTCTGGATGACCTGTACTGTGAAGCAGAACACCTGTACGAGACAGTACCCCACAAAGATGTATCCCGGAGAATATATCTGGAAAAGCAAATGACAGGCATCATGACCACCATACGGGTTTTGCAGGGAGAAGAAATTGGTTATACAAGACAGATAGAATTATTTTTTGATATAAAGCCAGAAAAAATACCGAATTCACGATTTGAAAAGCAAAAACAGGTGTTACAAGACATCTTCAAGGGTGAGAACCTTACTGAAGCGTTAGAGAAATGGCGCAAAACCAAAGAGGTTCCAGTGGGAATACTCCAAAAATGTATCGGTGTGCTCCATGAAGAATGCCAGAAAAGATCGAAAAAGATGCTCTCCCTTCCTGAAGGAGAACACGTGGATTTTGTGCTGGTGGAAAACAAACCATGGAGCGGATATAACTGGTACTTGGGAGACTACACATCGAGGGTGGAGATCAATACAGATATCCCTCTCTACATTACTGGGCTGCCCACCCTGATTGCCCATGAGGCATACCCGGGTCATCATACAGAACATGCAGTAAAAGAGAAGGTGTTATACAGGGGTAAAGGATTTTTTGAAGCGTGTGTTTTTGTGTACAATACGCCTGAGTGTTTGATCAGCGAAGGAATAGGAGATGCAGGATTTGAAATGATTTTCAGAAATAGAAAAGAGGTCTATGAATTCTTAAATGAGAGAATGGGGTTTAATATTGACATAGATACTGATGTTGCAATTTCAGAAGCTTTGGATGGACTATTTGCATGCAGTGGGAATGCTTCCTTGATGATTCACGAGGAAAATGCAGATAGAGCCGATGTTGTTGAATATTTGATAGATGTGGGGTTATCTACTAAAGAGAGAGCAGAAAAGCTGGTAGAATTCATGACGAATCCGTTGTTCAGAGCTTACGTGTTTAACTACTTTATGGGAAAAGAGCTGGTGCGTAATGCTCTCAGGGAGATTCCACCAGGAATATTCTATGAGAATCAGGTGTGTCCTTCTAATTTGAAATACTTTTAGAATGTGAAATATCAATTGGTTGGAGGAAACTGTACTTAACGACCTACACTAAACCACATAAGTATATATCGAAATAAAAAATGTGTTATTTTCTCTTTTTTTCTCAAAAGAAGATCAAATATTATTATTCTAAAATTTATAATGTGCAAAGACGTATGAAGAATGAACCGTTATATAGGAAGTTGGGACCGGTATAAACCGGTCCCTTCGGAGGATGATAGATGACAGCCTTAATGGCTGTTCTACTTCCTCTTATCATTTCACATTTATATAGTTTTGCCATATTTAACTGCGCACATCGTTATGGTATGTCACTAGTTTTCAAGAAGATGTCATTAAGATCAAGAGAACAAACACTATACTCTCACTTTATTGTTCATTATTCACCTTCTTGAATCTGATTTGAAAGGTGGTCCCCCTGGTTCTATCCAGTGTAATTTTACCATCAAGCTGATCTTCTGCTAAAATGGTCACTAGACGTAACCCCAATGTTTCTGTCATTCTGAAGTCTATATCTTCTGGTATACCTACACCATTGTCACCAACCTGTAACTCAATACTTTCATCAACAGAACGGAGTGATATTGTTATCTCACCTTTTTTATCAGGAAAGGCATGTTTCAAAGAATTTGACACTAATTCATTAATGATCAACCCACAGGGTATGGCTGTATCAATCGCTAAAGGTACATTATCTATTTCTATGGCCATGGTGACCCTGTCCACATTAACACCATACGACCGAGCCAGTTCATGTACCAGAGTTTTGACGTATCCCTCAAAATCAATGCTGGCCAGATCTTTGGAGTGGTATAGCTTCTCATGAATGAGTGCCATGGATCGTATCCGGTTCTGGCTTTCTTTGAGCATTTCTGTATATTAGGTATCTTTAATGTAATGAGATTGCAAACTGAGCAAACTGGAAACGACCTGCAAATTGTTCTTGACTCTGTGGTGTATTTCTCGCAGCAAGACTTCTTTCTCTTGCAAAGATTTCTTGATTTGCTTTTCTTCTTGCTTGCGCTCAGTAATATCGGTAGTGGCCCATTAAGTAGTTGGTACCACTTTGAACATCAAGAATTCCTCCCATGTCCAGATGTGATCTGTGATTCCCTCTGCCATGCATGGTGTTCTTTCAGTGTTTTTTTCTCCCTTTTCTGTGCTGATTGTTAATGATGAGTGAGGCCTGATAAGGTTTATATAGCATTGATAGACATCTAAGTGGTTGTCTAACATCCATTTGCATTTGGAAAAGCATAAAGTCTTCCTGACCAGTCTCGAGATATCGAGTCTCAAGGTGAGGTTGTATCTTTCTATGTAGACGGTGTCTGTGAAATCATCTATGTCACCTAATACAATTATCCTGATTTTACAAACGATTCTTCCCTTTTCTCTAATTTTGATCAGTTGGCCGTAGTTAATTGTGGTTGGATCAAAAACTTCTGTGAGCGCCTTGGTGTACTGATCATTGCCGTCACTGAAAAATGTTGCTTTTTCATCTTCTGTTGGTTTTTTTCCTCTTTTTTTTACCTCTTCTATGAGCCCATCTGCTGTTTTTTGCACTCTTTTGCCAGTGTTGTGTGCGAGATGCAGTTTTGTATCTTGTTTTTCTGCTATGTCAGTAGATGGAAATGTAAAACATTTTTGCACATTTCTATAGGGTAGGGGTTGAAGGTAGTATATGTACATGATTATATTGTGGTATAAATCCCTAC
>JGI2171J19970_10002315_pt1 | contig 10466 bp, 11 predicted proteins | sample DeeMarSWOR324_28_FD_19970 | JGI IMG/M metagenome (IMG submission 19970) | reverse complement strand
CAGGTTCAAAGCAACCTTCACCTGAAGGACACTGCTGCTGACAATTCACCCGATGGGCGCTCACAAGAGCGGCCGGATGTACTGAGTATTTCGCAACCTCGTCTCCTTTGCCTTTTCTAGAATGATCCTTGCTTTCATTTTGCAATGTTAAATCCTTCTGTTGAACCAATCTACCCAGCCTCTTGAAAGGTGAGACAAGCATCAATTACGATGGACTTCGTAACCCAGTGTACTATTCCATTCTGCTCAGATGTCTCTTTCCAAGGAAGAGAAGTGTCATCCCCAGCAACCAACTCAACAGGATCATCACCAGCATACCTCGGGTCTCCCCAAAGAGAATGAGACAAGCGAGAAACAAAAATATTGAACCCTGCATGATTATTACCAGGTTCAATATGAACTCTCCTCCTTTTTCAGTGTACGCTGGCATCAGCAAATAGAGGCCTAGAGCTAAAGCCACAAATGCTGCAGCAATGAGCAGCACTGGCCCAGTGTAAGCCAACACAGATAGAAATGGAATATCAGGAACCTGGAAAACTGTTACTACCATGACAACCGCCACGATAGGAAGTACAACAAGCCAACCCTGAATCAGTCTCGTCTTGATAAGCATTCCTACACCTGAAGGTATCTTTTTGTATATGAAGAGAGTTTCCTTCCCCCGAAGTGTCACATCGCTGGCTACCACTGCCGCAAGCATTGCATACACAAATGAACTCATTATAATGACACCTATAGGATCTTCAGGTCTAACAAAGAATATGTTGAGCATAGCCACCAGACATACCGAATAGGCGAGCCATGAAAGGTTTTGAAACCTCCTGCTGTAGACCTTGAAGGCAGATGCTAAGAGTGTACCGAAGGATTTGCCTCCTCCCACATATCTAATGGTTTTATAAAAGGCACCATCCGGTTTAGTCTTTGCAGCGGTGAAGGTGGTGGTTTCCATGCTGTAGGCACGATCAGCCACTCTTGTGCCAATCCACAGTATTGCTACAAAAAAGGTTACAAGACCCCCAAAATGGGTCAATGTCTCAGACCAGACAGCTGTCATGTTACCCGGATTGGATATGAAGCCAATGATGACATCTGCACCCCACGTACTGGGAAATAACGCGAGAATGGTCTTGATCATCCCACTGGTTTCGGGGTCAGCAAGCACTTCAAGTATGCCTCCGCCAATAAATGCATACATAATTGCGACCAGAGGTACAGCGATCAACACGGCGAAAGCTTTTCCAATATCTCTTCCACGAGCTGATCTTCCAAGCTTTGTTCTTAAAAGGGCAGCAATCACCGTACCGATCCATAAAGCAGAAGAGAGAGTGATTACGAAGACGAGGACAATTATTGCTTTCTGTGCCATGTCAATTCCCAAAGGACTGAGAACAGCTGTGAAAAGTCCAGTAATTATCGTGATCAGAATGGCGTACAAAGGCAATTCACCCAGAAATTCGCCCAAGAGAAGATCGCTCGATTTGATGGGGGCCGATAAAAAGATCCCCTGCTGCTCAGTTTTGATGTCCCTCAGCGTATAGGTGATGGGAAGTGTTATGAATACAAAAAAGAACATGAACAGCATAGCCTGCACCATGGCCACAGCAATCTGGGACAAAAAGAATGCAATTAATTCATCGATGAGCAGGTTGACGATTAATGGTGCAATGAACAAAACAAACACAGCTAATGCCCCTATTACCAAAAATGGAAAAAAAGGTCTTATCCCCCGTATACTGCTCGTGCGGATGCGGTACTCATTTCTCGCAATCATGAACCACTTAGGTGCTGACATCTTTTTGTTCCCTCCACGCGAGTAACTCTTTTTCTTCAACGCCGCCCGTTAAGGCTATGAATGCTTCTTCTAACGTGTTGGTTTTTGTCTGGGCAATAATGTCGTTGACTGTACCCAATGCGATGAGGCTGCCCTGGTCGATAACACCAATTCGATCGCACAATTCCTCCACAATGGGGAGAATGTGGCTACAAATAAATATGGTCCTTCCAGCTTTTTCTGCCAACCCTTTGATCAACTCCTTTACCATTAAAGCAGCCCGAGGATCTAATGTGGAGGTGGGCTCATCCAGAAATAAAATGGGTGGATCATGGATTAAAGCAGCTGCGATCAAAACCTTCTGTTTCATGCCTCTGCTGTAGCCTTCAAGGAGGTAGTCACGTCTGTCGTGTAACCCAAATAGCTTGAGCAAATCAATTATCCTTCCAGGGAGAATGTCTCCAGGAACATCATATAAGGCTCCCATAAATTCTAAAAACTCGTAAGCACTCAACTTCTCGTATAATCCGGGTGATTCGGCAAGTAAGCCAGTGACCCGTTTCACCTCCGTGTCTTCTTTCAAGATATCATACCCGTTTACGGTGGCTGTCCCACCGGTGGGCTTGATAATGCAGTTCAGCAGATTAACGGTGGTGGTCTTCCCTGCTCCGTTTGGACCTAAAAGACCAAAGGTTTCTCCCTCATACACCTGAAGGTCTAACTTGTCTACAGCTTTGATCTCGCCTTTACTGTAATGTTTGGACAGCTTCTTAGTATCTATTAACACTTTCATCATCTCCTCATCTCACTGTCCTTTATAAATATTTGTGCTCAGGGATTGTCAAGAGTTGTAGTGTTAACCTTTTTAAATCTCTATTAGTATATAGAATTTTAGAGAATAACTAAAAAAGAAGATAAAATGTTACACGTGTAACAAAAATGAACTAAAATCCAAAATTGACAGTCCTTGTAATTCATTGGGATAACAGAACGGGTTCTCTCATTCACCCACAGTTGTACCGGAGAAGCTTTATCACCAAAGACTGAGGGCTTATGCTCCCTAAATTCATTAAAAGAAGAAAAAGAAATCAGTAGTGTCCTAACTAATGGTTGACACCTACCTTGATCATTAAAAATTCCTTCCATGTCCAGATGTATTCTGTGATACCCTCAGCCATGCAAGGTGTTCTCTCGATGTTCTTTTCGCCTTTTTCTGTTCTGACTGTTAATGGGTAAGGCATGAGAAGTTGATGGAGCACTGGTAGACATCTAAGTGATTGTCCAGCATCTACGTGCACTTGGAGAAGCATATGCTTTTCCTAACCAGTGGGGTATTCCCCTATTTGGCAGGATTTTTCCATTCTCTAAATAGAGACTGTACCTTTTCCTCGTCTTTTTAGGTTCATCTGCAGGTTTGTCTTTTCAAGATCTTCAATTAATTTTTCCCATTCTTTTGTTTCGTGCAGACTTTTCAGGTGTTCACTCCCCTTTACACCTTCTGCAAATTGTCTTGTATCTTTTATACCTGCTGCAGCTTTTCTCAAATTTCTGAAACTTGCATCTTTCTCTCCTGCCAGTGCCCATGAACAAGCAGCATAATAGTACACTGACTGCAGAGTATGTCGATGCAACTGAAAAGAGTCATAATCTCCTGATTCTGCAACTGCGATCGCCCTCTCATACCATTCAGCAGACTCTTTAAAATTACCTTCCAACCACGAAAAGTACCCATGCTCAATAAAATTATCCACTGGATAAAACCAGAAAAAATGGTACGTATCTTTCAGTACCTTTTTGAATCCCACCTTTTCAGCAGTCTTTTGAGAACCTACATTTGTTGATCCAGTATGCCAGCCAATGTGTGTGAACCCCTGGGAGAGACAGTACTCCACTGTGGCTGCAACCGTTGCTGCGGCAAACCCACATCTCCGGTAGTCCTCATCTGTTGCTATGCCGATTTCGCACTTGGTATCACTGACACAATCTGTTAAACACCAGCTGACAATGGTATTATTATGGAGTAAGCAGAATCCAACCCCATTTTTTAAAAAGCTTTCACGGGAGTTCCAATTGGAGTTAACCCATTTTGTAACTTTGTCAACATTTTTTAGGTCAATTCTTCTCAAAAATAATTCATCAATATGCACCATACAAAAATCGGAAGGAACTCTTTTTCTCCAGTCAATTTTTAATGTGTCAAATTTGTAGTAATACCCATGAACCTTCACGGGAAATTTGTCTTTTAGTATAACCTCTATTTTGTCCTCCCACGCAGGAGGGTAATAATTTAGAGAGATATTCTCTTCACCTTCTTTCATTTTTTCAGGAATGATTTTAGTGTCAACCAAGGTTACTAACTCTCTGTTGAATTCATCGTTACCCTCGTATCCTGCCAGGTAGTAACCTTCAGGTGATACCATGAGTGCTGTTTTCGGAGTTTCAACATCATCCACATATATGTCACCAGGACAGGTTCTCTCAATTGCTGCAATTGTGATAAGGTTCCATTCCAGCTCCTTAAATAAAGGGCGCACTCTTTCATAATCATCTGAGGTTAGTTGGTAAATCATGTGTTCACCTTTGATTTGAAGCTTCCTGCAACTCATCCCTTTTTTTGTGTACCCTTTTAAAATCTTCGGTTTTCAACAGGGTCTTCAAGTCTTTGGATATTATTTGTTACACGTGTAACATTTCACGTGTAATATTTCAGATAAATTATCATTTCATTTATAATTCAATTATAGAAAGACAATATGAATTCAGAGAGGTTCCATCTCTTGAAAATGTGACAATCCCATCTTCAGCAAACTGTTTTATATCAATCCCGTACATGCTGTAAAAACAACTGTGTCTTTTCACCCTCTTATAGAATTCTTCTATTTGCAGTTTGGCACAAGTGGAAAATTTCTTTCTGACTGCAGTATGTAGCTGAGCTTTGCTTTGAATATTACCGTCTTTCAGAAAATCATATAAACTTCTTTGATTCTCATTTATAAAAAAAAATCTTGGGTTATAGACTTCATTGAGAAAGATTTAAATACTTGCTGTGGTGAAACGTAACTGAGGGGTGGGTGAAAACGCTTCCAGAAACACAGCCATTTGAGGATATTTAGAAGGGAGCGCATCTTTGACCTCTACCCCTCTCATTTTTTTGAATTGTTTTTGCCAATTTCGTGACAATCAGATGATTTCTATGGTTCCAGATACAAAGGCAACCCTGTACTCAAGTGGAAAGAACTGGATAACCAAGACTGTGGTGCTCAAATACGTGGATTGGCAGAAAGACTTTTAACCGGACAAAGTACTACAATGATATGGCCATATTAAGTAAGAAAACATGGAGTAAACACGCCAACCCGTGGAGCGGATGGTCACGGTTGGTATCGTACCCCTTACTGTTTGCTGCTATCTGGTACCGCAACTGGGTTGCACTTGTTGCAGTCATTATCTGGTTCATTGTGAATCCTTTCATATTTCCTAAGCCAAAGAGCACTGATTCATGGATGAGTAGATCTGTTCTTGGAGAGCAAATCTGGACAGAAAAGGCTCATCGTGATTTTCCGCAGCTACTAAATGTTTTCAATGGAATTTTCTTCGTTATTGCACTTTACGCTTCTTATCAAAATATGTTCTGGCATGTAGTTTATCCTGTTATACTTTCAACTATTTTTAAAATGTGGTTTTTAGATAGAATGGTTTTCATTTACGAGGCAAACAAAGATAACCTCACGAAAAAGCAGATATAGCTTACATGCGGGAAATGAGTCACATAGTGCCAGATATGAACTGAAAAAACCTTATTAGTTCATCTCCTGATTTATAGACTCTTCTCTTCGTAAGACTTGTCTAGTTTTTGGTATTTGTTTTGATTTTGTTACACGTGTAACAAGTTGTATTTAGGCAGTATACCTGCAAGGGTTGTTCCCACATCTGTATGGAGGGAAAATGGACAGAATTGACATAAACTACTGAAAATGTGTTCGCACCAAGCTCCCAACAGTAGTGTGGTGATGACATCAGCAGCAGAAATTCACAATTGAAAACATATATATACCAAGAGAACATGAAATCACTATGCATGGATATAATCCGTCGGTTTAATCCTACCACAACATTTATAAGGGAGAAGTTCCATACTGGAGTATGTTGTACAATATGGAATATATACTCTCCAATGCTGAGAGGAGAGTAAAGGACCTCAAAGAGCCGGACAACCCTGAACTGATTCTGGAATTCAGTAGGAAAGGGATTTCAGAAGGTCTGTCGGTGCACAGAATGTCAAGTTATTTGAACTCTTTGAAATGCATATCAGAAAAGCTCGGAAAGAGTTTCCTTTCGGTCACTGAAGAGGACATTACAGCCTTTTTATATGAGCTAGAGCAATCTGATTACTCTGCTTATTCAAAAAGAGATTATAAGATTGCTTTAAGGAGATTTTTTAGATTCTTAGGAAAAGAGGAGTTGACAAAAGACATCAAGACCACCATTAAAAGATCAAGGAAAAAGCTTCCAGAGGAAATCTTGACAAAGGAAGAAGTCCAGAAAATGATAGAAGCTGCAGATCATCCCAGAGATAAGGCCATCATAGCACTCCTGTATGAAGGAGGATTGCGGATAGGAGAATTGGCAAGTCTGAAACTCAAGAATATCCAATTCGACAGTTTTGGATGCGTAGTCAAGGTCCGTGGAAAAACAGGAGAACGAATGGTTAGAGCAGTTTCAGCTGCTTCATTACTGACAACGTGGTTAGAGATGCATCCACAAAGAGAAGACAATGAAGCAAACTTACTTGTGAACCTCTCTACAAACTACAAGAAAAAAGGAATAACCTATCAGAGCATATCTCAGAGTTTAAAGAGGATAGCTAAAAAGGCAGGAATTAAAAAGAAGGTAACTCCTCATCTATTTAGACACTCAAGAGCAACCCATCTGGCAAAAGACCTGACAGAAGCTCAAATGAATGAATACTTCGGATGGGTCCAGGGCAGTAGCATGCCAGCCACCTACGTGCATTTAAGCGGGAGAGATGTGGATGACAAAATCTTGCAGATCTACAACTTAAAACCCAAGGACACAGATAGAGAAGATGAAATGAGACCAATAGAATGCCCACGGTGCAAATATATTAACGCCCCTGTGAACCGGTTCTGCGGTCGCTGTGGAACAGTCTTAAACGAAAATGAACGTATCAAGCTTGAGATGCAGAGCAGACAAGTATCGAAAGATTTCCCTGACCTTAGTATTGATGATGTAAGACTCTTGGAAGAAATGAAGAGATTCAGAGACATGCTGGAGCTCTTTGAGAAGCATCCCGAATTATTCACAAAGATGAGGGCAATGATAGAAAAAAGTTAATGAGAGCAATGATAGAAAATCTTCGCTCATTGCTCAGGGTCTGAACCTACTGCAAGTATGGCCAAGGCCATACTTCTCACGACAATGTCACTGCTCTGTGCAACCTTCTGTAACCATTCCTTATTCTCTTCGTAGTACTCTCTAATGCTTACTCTCTTTTCCAAAGCATCACCTCCATGTAGATCTATTGGTCTTTGTTTTCTGTTTGTTCCCACAGTACCTCGTAAGCTTTGATGTCATTCGTAATTTTCCTATACAGCATTGACTCGAAGTGCTTTCTCATGTAAGTTTTAATCAAGATGATGAAGGCCTTATTCTTGTTGTTTAAGCCCAAAGCTTCCATTATCTTGTGGAACTCCTTTCGTGTCTTTTCATCTACCACAAAGTTGAACCGTTCTTTCTGCATGATAATCCCCTCACACATTCTCACACGTTGGTGTCTACAACTCTCTTTTCGATAATTCCTCCTCAATAATCGTCCTTCTATCTTCAGGCCACTGATGGACTTCTTTGTGCCATCCGAGACTCTTCTTCAGAAACACAGAAGTATTACGCCTGGAAGCCTCCTTTAATAGTTCTTCGACCCATGCCTTCTCTGGCAACCTCAAAGGATCTGTCTGTGCTCCAATAATCATCCAGTCAATACCTGTCAAATCCACAGTTATCCTCTCCTGCAGAGGTTCCACACAGAGGTATTTCACTGCTGCATCAATGTGCGAAAGGCACTTCAGAGCTGGTTCCACCATTGATTGATTACAAACAGTAACACCAGCCCACACATTCTCAGGAAGCCCAAAAGTCCGAGTCCAGTACAGTAATTTCCTAGGGAACTTAGTCAGAATCTGAAAGACTTGGGGACACTCCTCTATGATATCCATGAGGACCAAGGTCCACGTTGTAGGTATGTATGGGCCAAAGATGTCACCCATGTCAATGGCAAAAATCATTGCAGTTCCTGGTTTTAAATGTGGGTTCCGAGATTTGAAATTTACAGGAACCTCGTAGGGGTCTTGTGCTCGATCTACCCAGAATCGTGGAAAAAAGGGATCTGAAACATCTGCACCTTCAGGGGCTAAAGGACTCGTGCACGTGTTTGCTGCGTACACATTCTTCAGCCGTCCTTTTGCCAGCTTTCTCGCATAACAGAATGAACACCCACGTACACATCCGGTATACAAGTTCCACGTGAAATCTGCAGTTTCTATCCCTGTTCTATTGAGACTCATCTGTACCGCCTCCTGGCAGTTATCTCAAATTCCTCTCCCTGGGCATTTTGGTAGTACTGAACCTTTGATGCGTTGGCTGTTCTCATGGTCGTAAGTAGAAGACCATCTGTTTCTAACAGCAAGACAATCCATATACGACCGTGCAGTGAGTAATACTCCACGCCTTCTTCTGTGTAGTATTTCGTGTCATATTCCCTGAATACATCTGATACATCCGTATTGTGCAGGAGAAAGACCTGCAGTAACCGTGCTGTAAAGGGAGGTTTCTTTTGTATTCTCCGGAATTTCTCGTAGTCTTCGTGAGAAAATTTAATCGTTTTCATTGTGACACCTCGTTTGCTACTGGTTCTCCACAGCAATTACTCCGTGGATCGTCTCTGGATTCACTGATTTAGCCTTTTGAAGTTGTTCTCTCAGGTTGTTCCACCGTAGCTCTGTTTTCGTGTTATTGTAGGTCACCTTTCCTCTGATGAACTTGGTTTTCCATTGTGATTCCACCGTTTGTACTGCTCTCTCAAATGCTTCCACAGTGTTGAATTTGTAGAGGGTTCTCACCATCAAACACATTAGAAAACCCCCTTCAAAACTAATTCAATGAGAACATGCCAGAAAACACCGTTCTGAACAAACAATCCGAATTGGACAACAAAGGGTGCCTTAGGGTACAATTGCAGCTTTTCGTAGACCAGTGGCACAATCACGAGAGCAATAACTGCAGATGCTACTACTTCCCCAAGAGTCATGGCCAATGTGATTTCTTCACCACTTCTGAAATGGCTTACTACAGTACTGAAGAGGACACCGACAAACACTCCCACATACATGAGGATCTGGCGAGTCAAGGACATGTGGCCAGGATTTTCTGTGCTCTGTACTGCAGGAGAATCCCACTCCAGGTGACATCCTGTCTCACTGGAAAACACTTCTGGTACACCTTGGAGTACAAGAGATGTACCTTTCTCTTTCCATGTCGTCCACCCTTTCTGTGCACGATTGTTCAAGTCAAAATACTTCCGCATATTCACACCTCCCTTTCGCTTCCTCTGTTGCTGTGTCGGAGTACACTGATTCCCAGTAATTCAGATCCACTTTCCCATCTTCAATAGTCAGATACGAATTTGGTCTCCGAGAATCTGAAACCCATGACCCTGCATTTGCTTCATTCCATTTCACATACGGGTTATGAGTGTGACCATATACCAGAAATTCGTCAGGATCCACTTTAGCAGTTTCTCTGTATTCGTCAATTTCTTGCTGAGTGAACTCTCCGTACAGTGGTCTCTCTTCCGGGTACCTCATGATCAGTTCAAGAATCTCACTCAGTTCTTCCTTGCTCAGGTTTGACAGACAAGGTTCACCAACAATTTCTTCAAAAGGAATCTCCCTGATTTTTTGCTGATAGAAATTCCAGGCATCACTGAAAATTTGTCCACTTTCATCTCCTGATGTGCACAAAACGGTGCACAACCCCTCATAGAACTGGAGAGAAGATGTATACTCGATCTGGTATCCGTGGATGAACCTGAATTTCTTTTGGTCACTTTGCAGCAATAGATCCTTTCTGAATGTGAACTGCAATTGTTCTAACTGTGGCAATGTGTAGTCGTGGTTTCCCAGGATATAGTACTTTTTTGCATTGAGGCTGCTCAACTGGGTAAGGATTTCCTTGTTCTCACGTAAAACATTCTCGGCTGATCTTCTCCAGAAGTCAATGATATCACCGAGGAGAATGAGGTAATCAACGTCTTCCTGCAAGAGGTAGGTGTTGACAAAACTCTCAAAGCTGTCTCTGTTGCACTTTTCGTATCCTAAATGGATGTCCGATATAATGACGATCATTTAATCCCTCCCTAAATAAAAAAGGAAAAAGGATCAGGCACACTGCTCCACAGTAACCTCTTCCAGTTGTACGAAGCCGTCCCTGTTTGTATCTTTCCATCGCAACAGTAACAAGTGAGCATTTCTGTATGCTTCCCAGTTGGACGGATCTTCCAAGAACAAAGATCCAGCGTAGGTACCTCGCCAGCCGTAACCCCAGACCAGTAGCACATTCCTGGTGTCAAATTTAGCCAGGTAGATGATGCAGGTGTCCTCGTAGGGATACTTTTCCAGAT
>JGI2171J19970_10002314_pt1 | contig 10482 bp, 9 predicted proteins | sample DeeMarSWOR324_28_FD_19970 | JGI IMG/M metagenome (IMG submission 19970) | reverse complement strand
TTTCCTTGTAGCTGCAAAGATGAGTGCTTGTCCACCTGACTGTGTAATATGCAACGCAAGGTTGATGGCTGGGTTGCTAGAAGATTTCTCTATTTGGAAAGCGCCTCCATCCTTGAAGTGTGCCTCATCCTGTAAGAGCACGCCTTCCTTCAGTACAACCGGTCTCCACTCGGTTGTGATGGAGTCGGCCTTCAACCATTCAGCAGCTTCCTCTGCGTTTTTCACCGTGGCACTCAAGGCCAACAGCTGAGCGTCAGGATTTATTTGCATAAGGCGGGCGAGCACCACCTCCAACGTTGGTCCACGCTCAGCATCGTTCAGCAAGTGCACTTCGTCGGCGACTACGAGGGAGATTTCATTCATCCAATGTGTCCTGTGTCTCAGCAGTGAATCTGCTTTCTCGTTCGTTGTGACTATAATGTCGAATTTTTCCAGCCAAGGGTCGCTTCCGTCGTAATCCCCAGTACTGATACCCACACTGACTCGTCTTCCACTCTTTTTCTTTATTGCTGTGTATTTCTTGAACTCCTCGTATTTTTCGCTGGCTAATGCCCGTAAAGGAGTCAGATAAAGAACTTTTCCATCTTTTTCCAGTATGTGCTTGAGGGCACATAACTCAGAGGTCAAAGTTTTACCTGACGCGGTGGGACTTGCTAGGATAAGGTTTTTTCCTCCTAGGGCTCCAGCTCGTATGGCTTCTTCCTGTGGAGGGTAGAGCTCAGTGATTCCTGAGTTGATTATGACCTGTTTTACAGAGTCTGGTATTGATAAGTCTTCAACTTTCAACGTCCGCGCCCTTTTTTTAGCTAGGTCTTCTTGAGATAACCCTCTCTAGGCGAGTATATGGTCCCTTCCTTTACCAACTGGCCTATAAACCTCTCCGCCTCTGAACCCACTATTCCACATTCAGTCTCAAGCTTTTCCAGAAGCGCCGACTTCTCCACTATACCCGTTTCCCGTTCCATCTCAACTACTGTCCCTAAGACAACCTGCAGTTTGTCGCGTAGACTCTTAGGCTTGCCTGTCATAATAATGTCGATATCTACCTTCTTAGATGAAACATCGATTCCAACTTCCTCTAAGGACCTTTTCATGATAGCAATCGCAGCTTCGGCGTCCTCAGCAAGAATCTCTTTCCGGTAGGCGATGCGAGCCCTGGCCTCAGCCACTCTAACAAGAGATTCAAGTTGCCGCGCCGTTATCGCGATAGGTGTTCCTTCAGTTTCGCTCGCTGAACGCATTGTGAGATAGAAATCTTTGAGGCGATTCAAAGCTTCAGANGTCAACACAGGCTTCAAGTTCTTGGTGTAGCTGACATATTTNCTAAGCAAGTCAGGTAGTATAGGAGGCTCAACTGGGACAGCACCCGTTTTATGAAGATCGAGTATGTGTTCAGTCATCTTTGCGTCAAGTTCCTTTTCCGGCACATCCCGTAACACGAAAATTAGGTCAAACCTCGAAAGAATCGTGACTGGAAGAGAAATGTTCTCCGCAACTGTTTGATAGGGGTTGTATCTTCCTAAGGACGGATTAGCGGCAGCTAATATGGCTGTTCGCGCGTTGAGAGTTGCCACGATACCACCCTTTGCAACCGAAACCGTATGTTGCTCCATCGCCTCATGTATCGCCACACGATCTTCAGGGCGCATCTTATCGATCTCATCTATGCACGCGACGCCCTTATCCGCAAGCACAAGTGCTCCTGCTTCAAGAGTCATTCCGCCACTCTGCCTCTCACGAAGCACTGCGGCGGTCAAGCCAGCAGCCGTCGTTCCTCGGCCAGAAGTGTACAAACCACGCGGAGCGATCCTCGCAACATACTGCAATAACTGGGACTTGGCGGTTCCTGGGTCTCCTATTAAGAGGGCGTTCATTTCTCCTCGTATGGTTATGTCGGGGAGATGTTTTGCGACCCCTCCGAAGAGGAGGTACATGATTGCTTCTTTGACATGCTCGTAGCCGTATATGGACGGTGCTATAGATCGAATGACTTTGCGGTGAACCCACGGGTCTTTTGCGAGCTCAAGTATTTCTTTCTCTTCTTCAGGCGAAATAAGCACTGTCTCAGGCTCTTTGCTCACTGTATCTGTGAAGTTAGCTTCAAGATGCAACGTAAACATACGAAGTTTTCCCACTTTAGGCAGCGTGGGAGCAACTGCGCGCACAATCCCAACAACCAAGACATCGTCGCCAGGTCTAGCTATGTCAACAAGTTCTCTTCCAAACAATTTGACGCCTATCCAGAGTGGAAGTTGGCCTGGAGGAAGATTCTCAGGTCGCTCCTGAATTCGAATTGATTGAGAATCGATGAAGGTAGATTCTTCTTGAACAAAATCGAAGGGTCCTTTTCTCTTGCATGCTGGGTCGGTGCATTCGATTGGAGCTCTTAAGAACGGATCTGTTTGGTTGACATAGCTGGTGGTTCCACATCTTTTGCATCGAAAAGCCGCCTGCGTAACCATAGGCTTGGCTGGGGTGGCGCGTACAACGATTCCTTCCACCATAACGAGTTTTCCTATGTGAACAGATCCTAACGTTCTCAGCGAGGTGGTTACCGGTAGTCCTTTAAATCGGACATGGACGGTTTCGATTCCTTCAGCGTATTCGGGTTCTTCGATTTGCAGCTGTGCAAGTGCTGCGCGATTTGTATGCTCAAGGTATTCGTCTGGTTCCTCAGTGATGCTTTCCGCAAGTGCTGAGTCGGTTGTCATTAGATCGTCGAAATCTATGCTCAGCGAAGTGGTGCNTTCAACGGCCATTCGGGAGATGCGCTCACGATATTTGTCCGACTTTAGAAAGTCTTGGAATCGTTCTTGCGGATCTGTTGTTATGACTTCNGTCAAGGTTCTGCACCTTCTTTGAGGATTTCAGTTCTCCACTCCTCGATGTTCTTGCGAAGAAATCTGTAGATGTTACGTTCCTCAACTGTNAGATTATTGATNATCTGATTTGTTTGGGCAGCGCTTGCAGAAGCGAGGGAGACTATCTTCTTNAATCTGCAGTTGATAATGTCGCGGGAATGCCTCACAGCTTTCTCATATTCTCTCATGTTTTCGGGTTTTTTCACAGCATTTTCTTTCAAGTCTGCAAGGTAACGTCGCAGTTTAGGATAGAAATCTTGAGGTAAGGATGCCATCTGTTTTACTGATTGAACGCGTTCTTTCCAGTGAGTTTTGTAGAGTTTTACTGCGGTCAATAGGTCTTCCTCATGAAAACGTGCTATTCCCGCCTTTTCCAGTTCTTGGGCTATCCAGAACTTGACTTCGTATTCTTTTCCCTCTTCTAAGGGGCCGATTTTCAAGCCTGCAAGTTCAATTTCTGGGCAATTTCTGTTCACGGCAATTCTGACAGGTGTATTTTCAAACTCAAAATCCGCATCTNTTATGGACATTGACGGTTTTGCTGACAACACTAAACCTCACTTCGCAAGAACTAACTAGAAGAAAGACGCTAGCTTGGTTTTTAAGGTTTTATCATAGCGGGCAAACACATTTATGACATGCCTTTTCCATAGATAACACCACGGAGGCTAACAATTGAGCTATGAGATGTGGGCAGAGAAGTATCGCCCCCAAACCCTGAGTGAAATGGTGAACCAGAAGGAAATCGTGGAACGATTGGAAAGCTTCGTGAAGACGAAGAATATTCCACACTGCATTTTTGCTGGTCCCCCAGGAACTGGAAAAACGACGGCTGCGCTTTGTTTGACTCGTGATCTATACGGTACGGGTTACAGGGAGCATCTTATGGAGTTGAACGCGAGCGATGAACGTGGGATAAATGTGGTCAGAGAGACTGTGAAGACTTTCGCTCGGGTGAGGTCGATTGGTGAAATCCCGTTTAAGATTATGATTTTGGACGAAGCGGATAACATGACCGGGGATGCNCAACAGGCNTTGCGACGTACTATGGANCGTTTCACNGAGACATGCCGATTTATTCTTATAGCGAATTATAGTGGNAAAATTATNGAACCCATTCAATCTCGTTGTGCGCCTTTTCGGTTTACTTATTTATCAAGGGAGAATCAGGATAGCTATCTGCGGCGTATNATCGATAAAGAAAATGTGNAAGTGTCAGANGATGGGTTGGACGCCATTTTTGAGGTTGCTAGAGGAGACCTGCGGAAGACAACTAACACNTTGCAGGCGGCTGCTTCTTTGGGTAGACCCATCGACGCTGAGACNGTGTATTCGGTCATTGGTAGAGCCAACCCTATAGACGTTCGAGAAATGATNACGTTGGCNATGAANGGNGATTTCATAGGTTCTAGAGAGAAGTTGAGGGAGATGATTCTGAAGTATGGCCTAGCTGGAGTTGACATTATCAGGCAGATTCANATCGAAATTTTCCGTTCGGGGATTCCAGAAAAATGGAAGATTAAACTTGCAGATGCTATTGGAGAAATCGACTTCCGTTTGATTCAAGGTGCAGACGAAGAGGTTCAATTGAGTGCCTTACTTGCACGGTTAACTGAGGCTGGTCATGAAATGAAGAGGGGTGTTTAGCTAGAGTGCACGCCGCTTGGACGGTGAAGCACAAGCCCAGAACATTATCAGCAGTTGTTGGAAACAGAGAGACAATTGAAAAATTTAGAAGTTGGGTGGAATCTTGGAGCAAGAGAATTCCTAAGAAGAGAGCTGCGTTTCTTTATGGACCCCCAGGTGTTGGAAAAACTGTTTGTGTAGAGGCTCTATCCCATGACTTGAACATGGAGTTGGTTGAGAAGAACGCGAGTGATTATCGGACGGCTGAGATGGTTCAGCGTTTTGCCGGTTTAGCCTCTCAGTATGGTACATTGTTTGGTAGTCGTCGGCTAGTTCTATTGGATGAGTTGGACGGGGTTACGGGAACCGCGGATCGCGGTGGCATTAGGGCCGTCATAGCGGTTGCAAAGGATGCTCAGTGTCCCCTTGTGCTTATAGCAAACAATGCGTATAACCCTCGTTTTGCCACGCTTCGTAGGTACTGCCTACTCATCGAGTTTAAGAGACCTACGGTTTTGCAGGTGGTGAAACATTTGAAGAGTGTATGCACTAGTGAGGAAATTGAGGCGGAGGAACGGGCTCTTAAATTTATTGCTGAACGGTCTGGACGCGATGTCAGGTCTGCGGTGAACGATTTACAGGCTTTGGCTCAAGGGCGCAACAGATTGACGTATGAAAATGTGGCTTGGCTATCGAGTCGCGACCGAAAAGAAGTCATCTTCAGCGTGATGAAAACCATCTTTTATTCGAGGAGTTGTGCTGAGGCGAAGCGAGCAGTAGATGCCACTGACGTGGACCCTGACATGTTGTTTCAGTGGGTTTACGAGAATGTGCCGTATCAACTGACTCATCCAAGCGACTTGGTGAAGGCTATGGAAGCGTTGAGTCAAGCTGACTTGTATCGAGGTAGAATACGTAGGACGAGGAACTGGAAGTTGATGCGGTATGTATATGATTTTATGACAGCTGGAGTGGCTATGGCCCGTGAAAAAACTAAACCGTCTGGCTGGGTTCCATACCGATTTCCACAGAGAATTCGATGGTTAGGACAAACTAAAGGGGAACGACAGATGCGGTCAGCCATTGGAATGAAAATCAAACGAAAATGCCACGTCTCTTCAATCGTGGCCGTCAAAGAAATCCTCCCATACATAAGAATAATTTTTGAAAACAACACACAAATGCGAGCGGACATAGCAAAGTGGCTCGACTTGGACGATGCTATGGTAGAATATCTGACACACACAAAAAACAAGAGATCTGAAACAGTGATTTAAGAAACTGACGTTTGAAAGTTGTCTAAGGCAAGAACTGTGTTCCTTACGATGGTGGTGGGCGTTCTCCCAATGTTAGCGACTTGATAATCTCTTGACCATCTCTGATAATTGCCAAGCTCACGGTATCTCCAGGGCGTTTATTTCTCTCTGTATACACAACCAGATCATTCAGAGTTCTAGCATTGAGACCATCTATTCCCACAATCACGTCGCCACCAATCTTGATTTCTCCTCCGTCTATTACAGCCGTTTGATTGCCTCCCCTCAAACCGGCATCCTCTGCTGGACTGTCAGGAATGACATCGATTACAAGAAATCCCTGCGGTTTTTCTAAGCCGATGTATTGCGCGATTGCTAGATTGACATCAATTCCAGTAATGCCTACCCAAGGATGCTTGTATTGACCTGTTGCAATCAAATCGGGGAGCTCCCTTCTTACAGTGTCGGAGGGTATAGCGAATCCTACACCAGCAAAAGTTCCAGAGCCCGAGATTATGGCTGTGTTGACGCCTACCACTTGGCCTTCGAGGTTGACTAGTGGTCCACCTGAGTTGCCGGGGTTTATGGCAGCGTCAACTTGAATGATATCTACAATTCGGTATTGGCCAGGTGCTTCCAAGTCTCTCCCTAGTGCAGAGACTATGCCAGCGGTTATTGTGTCACTTAGTCCAAAAGGGTTTCCTATAGCTGCTACTGGCTCGCCCACGACGAGTTCGGAGGAGCTCCCCAGCACAACTGGATACAGTTTTGTAATGTCTGGGTTGACTTTGATGACAGCTAGGTCGCTGTAGGGGTCTTCGCCAACTCTGTTGGCGTCGGTTATGTTTCCATCTAGAAATGTGACCTGTATTGTGTTGGCGCCTTCGATTACATGATGGTTGGTTACAATGTGACCTTCCTGATCAATGACAAAGCCTGAGCCTAAGCCGATTTCGGTTTGAATAAGTATTATGCTATATTTGATTTGATCGTAGATTTCTGGCCAGGGCATGAATTCAGTTTGGTTTATGTAGTTCAGAATGTCAATTTGTTGTTGCAGATCTTGGAGTTGTTGTTCTTGAGCATCGAGGCTAGTTTGCAGAGTGGAAAACTGGGTTTGAACACTAAAATATGTGTATGCAAAAAAGCTGCCGTTGAGAATTAGCGCGGCGATTAGAACGAAAGATACGTACATCCATTTGTTTGAAGAAGAGTTCTCCACCATTTTTTCACCAGCGTGGCTCATTGTCATCTACAACAGAAAATCGTCACTTTTAAAAACTTTCTTGGGGAAAAGGCCTTTGAAATTATGGATATTATACCTTTGTGAATAGAGGGAATTCTTGACTAGGATTCTGTCATCCATTCTTCGCAATTACAGGCCTTCTGCGTATATACGTAGAGTGTTGTTCAAAGTTTTGAACAGGCTGTTCAAAAGTATTGTATTATATCTCACGATTCCACTAATATGGTGGATGAAAACATGTTCACCACGAATCAGCATATACACCAAATGTTTCATTCAAGGATTTCAAAAAGACCATGTCGAAAGTGCAAGGCAACGATAAACAGCGTGAGTTTTCATTGTAGGAAGTGCGACGAATGGTATTGTTTTGCCTGTGGAATCGACTTGCGGAAGTGCCCAACGTGTGGAAGCAAACTTGAATGAAAGGAGGTTGAGGTGAAATGGCAATTAATGGCAAAAAAACGGGGTTATACGCAACCGCTGGAGTTCTTATAGCCTTCCTCATTATCACATCCATGGCCATTTCAAGCTTGACGATGCCCGACCTAACATTTCCATGGTTCACTCCTCCTTCTCCTCCTGCCCCTAACACAGGTACCCTAGTTGTCATGTTAACTGATGCGCCGGTCAATCTAACCCATCTCAATGTAACCCTTGACAATATTTCAGCTCACAGAGAGGGAGATGGCAACGAAACATGGGTAAACCTAGCCTTTATCAACAACATAACAGAAGTCTACTTCGACCTACTAGCACTACAAGACGTTGCAATGAACCTTTCTACCACTGAAATCCCTCCAGGAAATTACACTATGATTAAAATGCACGTAAAAACAGCTAACGCAACCTACGCTAACGGCAACACCACCGACCTAGATGTGCCCAGCGAACATATCAAAGTCATTATACACTTTGAAATAGCAAAAGGCGAAACAACAGCGGTTCTCATTGATATGCAAACCGACTGGGTAGCAGTCAGCCACAGCAAAAAACTCAGGCCAGTACTGAAGGCAATAGTTCTCCCATGACTAAGGTCTCTGCTTCCATGTTCTGGCAGCTTCGTACCATAGAATTCCTGTAGCAAGAACCCCGAAGATCAGAGCAAAAACGCTGTAGAAGTTAACCGCCTTGAACTGTGAAACATAGAAAATGAGAAGAGTCGTAAACATTGTTGCATACAGAGTGTAACGAGGAAGAAGAAACGTCCCAATTTTCATGAACTGTTTAAGAACTCCAATGTTGACCGTCCTCACCAGATGATACTCATCCCGAATCTTCTGAACTAAACCAAGCTCCGTCAGCTTCTCCAAATGATACAAAGCCAACGCTGGACTCGAAAAACCCAATGACCTCTGCGTCTCCCTAACCCGCACTACACCACTCGAAGACCTTAGCAAATGCCAGTAAACCATGAGTGTGTTACCTTTTAGTTTACTGGCAATGCTCTTTTCATCCAGTTCCGAACGTCCCAACCTTTAGAACTCCCAATTTAACTTAGTCTCTTCCGTTAAACTAAAAAAACCTACGAATTGAAAATACGAATTCCAAATCTACCGCCAAATAGAGAGATCGCGCTCTCTTAGCTGTTCACTACTGTATAGTATGGTTTACGCTTCTTCACAGCTTCAATGAAAAGCTTAGTCAACTCCGCGTCATCAGCGCCGTTCCGCATTGGAGTCAACACATCCACAAGATTATTATCTCTCATTAAACAAGGCTTCAGCTTCCCATCACTCGTCACCCTAAGCCTTGTACAATGAGCACAAAACTCTGTGTTTTCGATCGGGTGAACTACNTCAACCTTTACTCGTGGTAGGAAGTATATCCTACGATTTTGCATGTCTTCTCGCGTTTTGATCTCCAATGCTTCTTTTTCTAACCTTGCTTCAATCTCACCTAAAGGATAATGATGACACTGATAGTAGTCAGAACTGATATTTATCGGCTCCAACTCGATAAGCTGAAGAATCGTCTCACTCTGCTCTGCAAATTTCATCATCCTAGAAATCTCTTCATCGTTTACACCTCGCAAGACAAGCATGTTCAACTTCACGGGATAGAGTCCAGCTTTCACCGCTGCTTTCACTCCGTCTATTGCGTCTCTCAAGCTTCCGCCGTTCAACTCTCGGTAAGTTTCAGCGTTCAACGTTGGAATGTTCACGTTTACCCGTTTCAAACCACATTTACGAAGCGATCTTGCTAAAGGTGCTAACAAAGCTCCGTTAGTGGTCATTGACAAATCATGCAAGCCTTGAAGCTCAGCTATCCCTTTAACTATCTCAAGAATGTCTGATCGAAGAAGAGGTTCACCGCCGGTCAGTTTCACCGAAGAAACGCCAAGAGAGAGAGCTACCCTTACAATACGGATAATTTCTTCCACCGACATTTCGGTTGACGGAGACGGAGCCTCTCCTTCACGGTGACAGTATGGACACTTCAAGTTGCACCTCTGGCTAACCGAAACCCGAAGATTAAGTGTCGGCCGCCCATAATTGTCACAGATCATCTAAGAGAACTCCTATCTTTCNCGGGCATGCTTGACGATGTGCCCCACCTCAGGCAATATAAGCTTTTCAAGNCAAAGCGAGACCGCTTCAGGAGAACCAGGTATACAAAAAACAACTTTTCCCTGTGATACTCCAGCCAAAGCACGGGTGAGAATAACCGCTGAACCGATCTGTTCATAGCCAAGCGTTCGAAAAATCTCACCAAAGCCGTGAATTTCTTTCTCCAAAAGCGGCTGTACAGTCTCAATCGTTACGTCTGTTGGTCCTATTCCTGTTCCGCCACAGGTTATAACTGCATCCACATCGTTTGAACTTAAGACTTTTCTTACATGCTGTTCGATGAAATACTGATCATCAGGTACTACCGTTCGAGAGGTAACGATGTGCCCGTGCTGTCGCAGAGCTTCAACGATCAGATCTCCGGATGGGTCATCAACGATTTTTCCTGACTTCAGCTTTTGATAACGAGAAGAACTGCAAATAACGACTGCGAAGTTCAGGCTCTTCGGTGCCGAAGCTTTGTGGCTGATTGATGTCTTGCTCATCTGCCCTTTCCCTTTACCTTACGTACAACGCGTATATTCTGAATGAAAGTGTGTGGATATTGTCCCTGCGCGTCTTTTTCGTACTGTTTTGTCATATCCCATATCGTCAACAAAGCTATTGAGGCGGCAACGAGAGCTTCCATCTCAACTCCGGTTTGTGCCTTCGTTTTAACTGTTGCCTCTACGTGCACGCTTGAGTCGTCGACTAATTCTATATCAATTTTTACGTCGGTTAAGGGAAGAGGATGACACAACGGAATCAGCGAACTTGTGTTCTTCGCTGCTAGCACTCCTGCAATTTTTGCCGCATAGAAAGGATCGCCCTTTTCGACTTTCCCTTTTTTAATTAATTCTACGGTTTCGGGTTTCAGTTTGATAGTGCCTCTTGCTGCTGCTTCCCGGTATATTTCTGGTTTCGCGGTTACGTCAACCATTGACATG